>ENA-ORNF01000647-ORNF01000647.1-human-gut-metagenome-genome-assembly--contig:-NODE-647-length-34629-cov-4.873980_pt1 | contig 34629 bp, 25 predicted proteins | sample MGYA00242110_ERZ509012 | MGnify/ENA primary metagenome ERZ509012 (study PRJEB26280, sample SAMEA2338714) | human gut metagenome | biome: human gut; feature: human-associated habitat; material: faeces...
GGCAAGCCGTTGCGCATCAAGGGCGTTGCTCTGCAGCAACGCATCGGCTTCAGCGCGTTTTTCTGCCACAACCGTCTGCAGGCTGTCGGCTGTGTCGGCCTCAGCCAGCGCCGGACGGTTGGCGCGATGATTCTCAAGCATTTTCTCAACCGAGGCAAGCGCACCGGCGCTTTTGTCGGCATCCGCCATTATGCGTTGGCAATAATCCCTTTCGGAGTCTATGCGCGCTCTGCTTGTCTGCGACAGGCTTACAAGCGCGGCTTCTCCGATTTGAGGATTGGCTGCGAAAAATTCAGCGAGCGCGGCTTCAGATTCCGCCGCCGTCTTGTCGGCATTGGCAAGTGCCGCACGACGTTCCGACAGCCGGGCTGTGATTTTTGCAATCGCATCCTTTGTCGCGGCAAGCAGTTTATTGGTGTCGTCAAACCGGCGGCGCTGAGTGTCGCACTCCGTCTGTGCCTGCGCCGCCTCGCGCAACTTCCCGGCAACCACCGCAAGAGCGTTGTTGACGGCATCGATATCGACAGCGGTTTCCGCGTCACGGCATGCCGTCGACGCTTTTTCCACCATCGACGCATAGTCCGCTCTCGCCTTCTCCAATTTCTTTGTCGTTCTGTCGATTTCCCCACTTTGCTGCGCCACCTCCTTTTGTGTCACTGCAAGGGTGGTGGCAGCCTTGCGCAGGCGTTCCTCTGCATTGACCTTGCGCACTCTCACCGGCTCCAGCACCGACTGGAAATGCTCGTCGGCAAGCAGCTGCCCTACGCGCTGTCCGCACACGGGGCACTCCGCTCCAACAACAAGTTTGCTTCTCAATTCTTTGGCAGCGTTGCCAACCGACATCTCCATCTGTGCGTACAATGCCGAGCAGTCGCGGAAATCCGTGTCGGCAGAGTCATATTCAGCCTTTTCCACCGATATCCTCTCTTGGGCGGCTTTCAGTTTTTTGCGGCTTTCCGCAATCGTTTCCGCATGGGTGTCGATAAGCTTGCGCTGTCCGTCAAGTCCGGAAACAAGCACCCGCGCATCGTTGAGCTTTTTCAGTCGGCAGTCTAGCGCAGGTTTGTCTATCGCCACCAGCCTCTTTGTAGCAGCGTCCAGAGCCTTGTTGGTCAAACAGATGTCGCCCTCAAGGGCTTTTCCCTTGCCATCCGCGTCTTCAAGACTGCGCTCAAGTCCGGGCAACTCCTTCTTCAATGCCGCCGCGTCGGCACGCGCCTTGTCGCGTTGGCTGAGATAGACGCGCGCTGAAGCCGAGCGGTCGTAGTCGGCGACAAGCTGCCGGCGCTGCTTGAACTCATCCGATTCCATCGCTGTTTTGAGATTGTCTGCCCGACGGCGCGCCTCCACGCATTGCGCTTCAAACGTTGCATTGTCGGCAATCCATTTACGCTTCGCATCGGCGGCATCAGCCTCCGCCTTAACCTCTTCAATGCGTTTTTTCCGCACGTCGATTGCCTCTGCCACGGCTGCCTTTTCCTCGTCGGAGAGCAGACTGATGCCGGCGACAGCCTGACAGCACCGGTCATAGGCGTCGGATGCCGCTTTGGCATGCTCCGCGATCTTCCGCCCCACAGCAGAATAGATGTCGATACCCGTCAGACGCTCAAGAATCTCCGCCTTCTCATCACTTTTACTTTGCAGAAACCGGGTGAACTCGCCCTGTGCGAGCAGCGAGGTGCGGCAGAACTGCTCATATTTCATTCCGACCACCTCCTGCACCTTGCCTTCGAAATCGGCCTTCTTTGTCCACGTCTCACCGGTTTTCAGAAGAGTCAGAGTCCGTTCCTCTTTCTGGAATTTGCCGGTGGCTTTGTTTCGCGACCGATGTAGATGCCACTGCGCCTCATAGTCGTTGCCGTCGTTGCCCTCAAACAGCAGTTTGGCAAAGCATTCCACCGTGGAGCGGCGCATCAGCTGCCTGTTGGCGTCCACTCCCACATTGCGGTCGTCTTCCTTTTCAACACCGACGAGTGTCGAATCCTCATATTTCTCATCCGTTTTGAATCTTGTCAGCCTCGGAGCACGCGCGTAGAGAGCAAGACACACGGAGTCGAGGATAATGCTCTTGCCGGCGCCTGTAGGTCCGGCAATCAGAAACAACGGAGTGTCGGCAAGCGGAGAGGCGACAAAGTCGATTTCCGCGTCGGCAATCGACGCTATGTTGTGTATCGTGATGCGTTTCAGTTTCATAGTGCGTTCTCCTCCTCTATTTCTTTTTCAATTTCCGAGATCATAGCCAGATAGTCTGCCGACTCTTTCTCCGGAATCCCTTTGGCGGCGAAAAAGCGCGCCGCCACTTCTCCTACGGTCATCTGACGCAGCTGTTCCGGTGTGACATCGGGCAAGGCATTGGCGCGCGCCGACCGGCGGCGGTCGGTGACGTTGATTGTGCAGTAGCGGCACGCCTTGCCTTCGAGTGCCTTCGCCACCTGCTCGTTGTAGTCGGACGGGAGCGGCTTGTCGAGCAACACGTTCAACCGTATATACGCCTTTCTGTCGGCAGGAAACTCACGTGCGGCGGCAAGTGCGTCGTCGAAAGCCGCAGGCTGGCTTGGAAGCGTGACAAGCGGACGCGGGTCATTGATGCCAATGGCACGCGCCTCCACAGGCTTGCCTTTCTCGAGGTCGACTATCACAACTCCGTGCTGATAACGCTCGTCAAACCCCACAGCAATCGGCGAACCACTGTAAGCAGCCCTGCCGTCGCTTCCACGCAGCGTTTGGGGATGATGGATATGTCCCAATGCAATATAATCGTATGCGGTGCCGAGCGTCGGAAGCTCAACATAATCGACCGTGCCGAGCGAGTCATTCTGCATGCGGCGGTGTCCCGTCAGGTCGCACCCAAGCACCGCCAGATGCGCCGCCAGCACAGTTGGCAGCCCATCGGCATTCATTTCACCCACAGTCTTCTCCAAGCCTTGAAAAAAAGCTTGCTGGCGGTCGCCGTCGGCTGGCGGGAAATTGTGGGGATAGACATAGGGCACTGCGGCTATATAGCCTTTGCCAGGCACGGGGACGACATGCGCTGAATAGTCGGCGCTATTGTCTGCAAGACGGCGCAAAGTGCCGATGACAAACACGTTGTGCGACCGCCAAAGGTTGCGGTATATCTCAAGACGCGAGGCGCTGTCGTGATTGCCGGCAACAATGACTATGACCATCTCGGGGACGGCGGCATGAATTGCGAGCAGCCCTTCGGCATAGACGCGCTGAGCCGCTGCCGACGGCATTGATATGTCGAACACGTCGCCAGCCACGACCATCGCGTCTGGACGTTCCTCCGCCACCACTTCGCACAATTGCCCAAGAAACCGGCGTTGCTCGTCGAGGCGGTCAAAGCCATAGAGCGACTGTCCTAAATGCCAATCGGCTGTATGCAGTATCTTCATCTTTTCAATATTGGAGTTTTTATCCACCAAAGTTACTCAATTATTCGCGCAATCATATCAGTTTCTCTCTGAAAAAGCAATAAAACAGAGGGCGCAAACGTTACTTTAATTATGAAGAAAGCCGTATATATCATCGTGTGTCTGCTGCTGACAGCCGTCGCTGCCGGCTGCCGCACGCCCAAACTTTCCGAAGCCGACGCCCAGTTTCAACGGGGAGAGTACTACGACGCGTCGGTGACTTACAAAAAGGTTTACAACAAACTGCGGAAAAAGGAGGAGCGTCCGCAACGCGGAGAAGTGGCGTTCAAGATGGGACGTTGCTACAGGCTGCTCAACATGTCGGCGCGCGCATCGGCGGCTTTCCAAAACGCGCTGCGCTACGAATATCCCGACAGCACAACCCACTTTATGCTGGCTCAGGCTCTACATGCCGACGGCAAATATGCCGCCGCTCTGCGGTCGTATGACAAATATCTTGAATTCTGCCCCGACGACTCCCTTGCCATCAACTGCGCGGAGGGATGCCGCACGGCCCAGGAGATACGCGCCCGCGGGTCGCGCTATGTGGTTAAACAAGCCAAGCTTTTCAACTCGCGCCGCGCCGACTTCTGCCCTATGTATCTCGGAGCTGACTGCGACCAGATTTATTACACGTCGACTACCGAAAAGGCTACCGGCGACAAGAAAAGTGAAATCACGGGAATGAAGAATGCCGACGTGTTTTTCTCCAAAAAGAACGAGAAAGGCGAATGGGAACGTCCGGAGCCGGTTGAGGGCGAACTCAACACGGAATTTGACGAGGGCATCGTTGCATTCTCGCCCGACGCACAGACAATGTATCTCACCAAAGCGCGACGCGAGCTCAACGCTCCGACATCGGTGGAGATATACACATCGACACGCTCCGACGCAAAATGGAGTGCCCCTGTAAAATTTGAGATTACAGCCGACACGCTGTCTACATTCGGACATCCGGCGGTGTCGCCCGACGGCGAATATCTCTACTTCGTCAGCGACATGCCAGGCGGATACGGAGGCAAGGACATTTGGCGCATATCGCTGAAGGAAAGACAAGGTTCGCTCGTCAACCTCGGTCCCGACATCAACACTGAGGGCAACGACGATTTCCCTTATGTGCGTTCCGACGGCTCTCTATATTTCTCGTCCGACGGACATCCGGGGATGGGCGGTCTCGACATTTTCCGCGCCACGGCTGTCGGCGACCCTGCCGACCTGCGATGGAAAGTGGAGAATATGGGCTTCCCAATCAACTCCGCCGGCGATGATTTCGGAATCACTTTCGGGAAGGGCGAAGATGGATTTTTCAGCTCCAACCGCGGCGACGCGCGTGGCTACGACCACATCTACAGTTTCGAATACGACCCCGTGAGAATCACCATCGAGGGATTGGTGATGGACAAAGACGAGGAGCCGGTGAAGAATGCAATAATACGCATCGTCGGAAACGACGGGTCGAATCAGAAGGAAGTGGCGCGCGACGACGGATCGTTCTCGTTCGCGCTGCAGCGAGGCGTAAAATACGTGATGCTCGCCGGCGCGAAGGGCTACTTGAACCAAAAACAGGAATTCGCTTCCGACTCTACGATGGAAGACGCGAATTATTGGGTGGAGTTCATTCTGCCGTCAATCAGCAAACCATCGGTGGTTGAAAACATATTCTACGACTACGACAAGGCCGACCTGAGGCCGGAGTCGAAAACGGCTCTCAACGAGCTGATTGCCGTGCTGCACGACAATCCCAACGTGACAATCGAAATGGCTTCTCACACTGACCGATGGGGTTCAGACGCCTACAATATCAACCTGTCGGAACGACGGGCAAAATCGGTGGTTGACTACCTTGTCGAGAACGGCATCAGCCGCGACCGGCTGCAGCCGCACGGCTACGGCAAGTCGCGTCCAAAGACAGTGACCAAACGCATCGCTCGCCTGTATCCTCAGTTCAAAGAGGGTGACATACTGACCGAAGAGTTTATAAAAACACTTCCCGAGGAAGACCAGCAAGCAGCCGACCAGATTAACCGCCGCACGGAATTCTCAGTGCTATCGCTCACCTACAACATGAAATAATCCACCTGACTTCGTCATTGCGCACCCCAAAATGAGGGTATACAAAGACGCACAATGCTGTTTATCAGATAATTATAAAAACTGTAATTTTTGAGTAACGAAGTCAGGAAAAAGAGTACGGCATTTACCCCGCCCGGTCAATGTTCGTTAGATTCGTAAATTTTTGCCCGTTGACATAAAATAATTTATTTTCCAGCAACAAGGTAAAAAAATGGATATTTTCTGCAACCTCATAGAGTTACTTATTTTTTGCTAAATTAAACAAACCTTGAACACGTAGAACAAATAAGATATGTTACACAACATATATGCGTTGTTTTTGACAATCAATCTCTTGGCCAGCACAAATGATAAAATTGCGCATTGCACCGACATCTACAGCCACGTCCGTCTGCCAATACCCTCGATTGATTTATGAGACGGTTTGCCGGTTTGCGCCAAACGTGGTAGGAATTTCTTGCAAACACCGGATTTTCGGAGGATTTTTTGTAATTTTGCAAGGCATTGTATAACCGAATAGCAATTGCTCAATTATGCAGAAAGTAAAACCAAAGAAATTTCTCGGGCAGCATTTTCTGACCGACCTTCACGTGGCAGACCGTATAGCTGCCACGCTCGACGATTATCGAGGAATGCCGGTGCTCGAAGTGGGACCGGGGATGGGCGTGCTTACGCAGTTCCTGCTCAAACGCGGACATGATGTGACTGTCGTGGAACTCGACCGTGAGTCGGTCGAGTATCTGGAGCACAACTTTCCGCAACTTGACGGGCGCATCATCGGCGAGGACTTCCTGGAGCTCGACCTCGGCTCGATGTTTGAAGGCGACTTCTGCGTGATAGGCAATTATCCATACAATATCTCGTCGCAGATATTCTTTAAGGTGCTCGACTGGCGCGACCGCATCACGTGCTGCAGCGGAATGCTGCAGAAAGAGGTGGCAGAGCGCATAGCCGCCAAGCCGGGGTCGAAGACCTACGGCATCCTGTCGGTGCTTCTGCAGGCGTGGTACGACATCGAATATCTGTTTACCGTCGATGAGCATGTGTTCAATCCGCCGCCAAAGGTGAAGTCGGGCGTAATCCGTCTGCGCCGCAACGGTGTAAAGACTCTCGACTGCGATGAAAAGCGGCTAAAAGCGGTGGTCAAGACATCGTTCGGACAGCGCCGCAAGACGCTGCGCAATTCGTTGCGCTCAATGGCTCGCCGTCCGGAAGTGCTGCAGGAAGAGATTTTCAACAAGCGTCCGGAACAGCTGTCGGTGGCTGAATTTGTAAGACTTACGAACCTTTTAAACGAGTAGAACGGCATGAGAGAATTTTCAGAGGAATTTTTGGATGAACTCAGACATCTCATAAAGGAAAACAACGAGACGCAGGTGATGGCAGAACTCAAGGAGCTGCACCCTGCCGACATTGCCGAACTTATACAGAAGATGGACCTTGAGGAGGCGGAGTATGTGGTGTCGCACCTTGACAGTGACGCTGCCGCCGACACCTTGATGGAACTTGATGAGGACGACCGCCACCGCCTGCTTGAGAATATGCCCAACAAGGACATTGCCAAGCAATTCGTGGAGCACCTTGACACAGACGATGCCGTCGACCTGATCCAGGAACTTGACAAAGAAGACCAGGAGGAAGTGTTGTCGCATGTCGACGACGTTGAGCAGGCAGGCTCGATTATCGACCTACTGAAATATCCTGAGGACACCGCCGGCTCTCTGATGGGTACGGAGATGATTGTGGTCAACGAGAACTGGAGTATGCCGGAATGCGTGAAGCGGATGCGTGAGCAGGCAGAGGACATAGATGAGATTTTCTATGTCTATGTTGTCGACGACGACCGCAAACTGAAAGGCATCCTGCCGTTGAAAACGCTGATAACCAACCCTTCGGCGTCAAAGATAAAACATGTGATGGAGCCCGACCCCTACTCCGTGAAGGCCGACGAGCCGCTCGACGACGTGGTGCTCACGTTTGAGAAATACGACTTGGCGGTTATGCCGGTTGTCGACGGCATCGGACGTCTTGTGGGACGCATCACCTTCGACGACGTGATGGACGAGGCACGTGAGCAGACCGAGCGCGACTATCAGTTGGCTTCCGGTCTTTCCACCGACGTGGAGACCGACGACAAGATTCTCGACCAGGCAAAAGCACGCCTGCCGTGGCTGATCATCGGAATGATAGGCGGACTGTCGAACTCTTGGATTCTCGGCAATTTCGAGGGCAATTTTGCCAACAATCCCGCCATCGCGCTTTTCATCCCGCTTATCGGCGGCACTGGCGGAAACGTGGGAATCCAATCGTCGGCAATCGTTGTACAGGGACTTGCCAACGGCTCGCTCGACCTTAGGAAGTCGTTGTCGCAGATTGTCAAGGAGCTTGGACTTGCGCTGATCAACGCAAGCATCATCTCGCTGCTTGTGTTTGCCTACAACTTCTTCATTTTCCATCCCGATTTCAAGATTACGATAGCCGTGTCGGCGTCGTTGTTTGCCGTAGTGCTGTTCGCCGCTACGTTTGGCACGTTCGTGCCGCTGACACTTGAGAAGATGAAGGTGGACCCAGCGATAGCCACAGGCCCGTTTATCACCATAACCAACGACATTATCGGCATGATGATCTACATGACAGTTTGCATGATGCTGTTGCAATAGAATCAAAAACAAATTAATCCTATAAAACTTATAAAAGCAATGTCAAAAGTATTAATTATCGGAGCCGGCGGCGTCGCTACGGTGGCAGCCCACAAGTGCGCCCAGAATTCCGATGTGTTCAGCGAAATCGTTATCGCATCGCGCACGAAGAGCAAGTGTGACGCCTTGGCTAAAGCCATCGGCAAAGACAATGTCACAACCGACCAGGTTGATGCCGACAAGGTGCCGGAACTGGTGGCTTTGTTCAAGAAGCACAAACCCGACTTGGTGGTAAACCTTGCGTTGCCATATCAGGATCTTACGATAATGGATGCCTGCCTCGAGTGTGGAGTAAGTTATCTTGACACCGCCAATTATGAGCCTCTCGACGAGGCGAAATATCAATACTCATGGCAATGGGCATACAAGGACCGCTTTGAGAAAGCCGGACTGACTGCAATTCTCGGTTGCGGTTTCGACCCTGGAGTGTCGGGCATTTTCACTGCCTACGCTGCAAAGCACTATTTCTCAGAGATGGAGCATCTCGACATCGTGGACTGCAACGCCGGAAACCACGGCAAGGCTTTCGCCACCAACTTCAACCCTGAAATCAACATCCGCGAGATTACACAGCGCGGAAAGTTTTATGAGAACGGGGAGTGGCACGAAACCGACCCGCTGTCGGTTCACAAGGCGCTGAACTATCCAAACATCGGAGCCCGCGAGTCGTATCTGATGTATCACGAAGAGCTTGAGAGTCTGGTAAAGAACTATCCGTCAATCAAGCGCGCACGTTTCTGGATGACGTTCGGCCAGGAGTACCTGACACACCTGCGCGTGATTCAGAACATCGGAATGGCAAGCATCGAGCCTATCAATTACAATGGCATGGAAATAGTGCCTATCCAATTCCTCAAGGCTGTTTTGCCAAACCCTAAAGAGCTTGGCGAAAACTATACCGGCGAGACATCGATTGGCTGCCGCATCAGCGGTAAGGACAAGGAAGGCAAAGAGATGACCTACTATGTCTACAACAACTGCTCTCACCATGCCGCCTACCTCGAAACCGGTATGCAGGCTGTCAGCTACACCACCGGTGTGCCGGCGATGATTGGCGCGATGATGTATCTTAAAGGCATTTGGAAACGTCCGGGCGTGTGGAACGTTGAGGAGTTTGATCCGGATCCATTCATGGAGCAGCTCAACAAGCAGGGTCTGCCTTGGCACGAAATTTTCAATTCCGATCTGGAAGTGTAGTGCAAGAAACATAGAATCACAAAAAGTAATCCCGCATTGTCAACAACAGTGCGGGATTACTTTTTGTCGATATGTCATGTCGCTGACGCTTAGTCTTTGACAAGCACCTTGATAGGACGGCGGCATTGGTCGCTGTAGACCATGTAGGCACCGTAAGGCAACAGTTCGCAGTGGCCTTCGCTCACTGAGTCGATAACCTTTATCACGCGTCCTGTCATGTCGATGATGCGCACGTTGGTGTGGGCTACGGCGCAACGGAAATAAATGCCGTTGCCGATAGGGAGCACGGCGAGCGGTTCAGTAGCCTCGATGCCGTTGACGCCGGCTGGGTCGACCGTGATGACGTTTGATTCGTCCGACATGCGGTTCAGTCTTACCGTCTGTATGGTATAACTGTAGGTGGCACCCGATTTTGCTTCCCCGAAATCGTAGAAAGAATCCTCGCTACCATCGGTGTAGAGAGTCATGCAAGTCGGTGTGCCGTTGACGTACTCGGTCAAGTTTATGCGGAAGCAGTCGATTGAGGCTGGTCGCGACGGCATAATCCAGTTGATGCGGAATCCGGTTGATGAGATATTTGTGGCCGCCGTGGCCTCCACGCGGTCGAACACCGGCGCTTCGACGGCAGTTCCCACAAGGTTGACCACATAGCTTGTAACGCCTGTCAGACCTCCGTCGTAGAGCAGCAGCTTGGTGGTGCGCTCACCGAGCCCCTTAGGCTCGAAAGTGATTTTCAGATTGTAGTTTCCAGCGTTCACCTCGCTCCAAGAAGCGGAAGTCGACGGGATTGAGAAATCGGCAGCATTGTTGCCGTAGACTGTCATCGACAGATTTGCGGAAAGATTTCCGCGGATAGGCATTTCCATGGTCACCCGGTCGCCGTAGACCACCTCGCCGAAGTTCACGGTCGAGTTGTTTACGGGCGCAATCAGCGATCCGTCGCCGATAGGCGGAAGGTCTTCGTCGGTGTAAGGTTTGCCCTTCATCGAGCCCCAGATATATTCCACAAGGTCAGGATAGTCGATAAATGGGTTGCGGTTGCTCTGCAGCTTGTAGACCTCGTCGTTTCGGTTGCGCTCCTTGTCGCTCACAGGGTCCTGTCGGTGCCACTTCAAGAGCATTTCCACCGCCCAGCCCTGCATCGACGGATAAGAACCTTTTTGCGCCATATATTCGTATTTCCAGTCCAGGTTCTGATAGCATGTCACCATATAGAAATAAGTGCGGGCAAAGTCGCCTTTGTATTCATCGGCAGGCTCAAACACGTATTTAGAGCCACCGCCCTGTCCGCTGACAGGGTTTCCCACCAGCACAAGATCGTTGTCGAAAGTGATTCCCGACGGCGACACCTCTCCGAGCGGATAGTTCAATTTCGCTGAGTTGGCGGTGGCATCGGAAGGATAAAGGTGGTTCAAGTCGGTGTATGCGCCCACTTCCGTATCGCCGCCCCACCAGCTTTTCGGGAAACTGTGCTCACGGTTCATTCCGCTCCATCCACTTCTCACGTAGCGCTTGATGTTGGAATACATGTCCCACCACGTTCCGTCGGGACGCACGTCGGTATAGCAGAACGATTCTTTGAACAGTCCGCTGTAGCTGTTTGTCGAATGCTTGCTTACAATTTCATATAGTTTGTTCTTCAGGGCTGCGTCTTTCAGTCCAGAGATTCCGTTGTAGTAACCATTTGGCGCGCCGGCGCTGGCAAACAGAGCGGTGACGGCTGCCGCGATTGTGAGCAGAAGATTTCTCATATATGATTTATTTGTTGATAATAAACCGCAAAGGTAGCAAGAAATTGCTGAAAAACAATTTATTTCGGGATGAATGAAACAAAAAAACGTGTTTGCTCGTTTATAAATAATATATTGCTTCTATTTTATAATCTGCAATACCGTAAGTCCTATTATTATCGCGATTGTAAAACTTGCAAGAGTACCTATCAGTACATACTCCGTAGTTTTTATCTCCTGCGCCTTGCTCAATTCTCCAAAACGGAAAATAGATTTGGCCGCCAGTAAAAAGCCTATACCTTCAGTCGTTCCGGTCAGTATGAAAGTCAATATCAGTATGCGCTCAAAATAACCAATCCATTTTCCGGCATTTGGCAGGCTCTTTTCCGCTGTAGCCGAAGGTGTCCATCTTTTTATGAAGAGGTTCAAAAACACAGAAGTCGGTTTTAGTATCAAAAAGTAGGCGGTGACAACAGCCCAGATATTTATATTGTTCCATTCGGTTTTGAAAAGCTCTTGACAAAAATCTCCGCAATGGTCAAACAGCGATAGCCATAAGATTACAATAACGGCAATATGCACAAGCTGGTCTATGGTGAACGATGCGACATCCTTCTTCATATATTCAACCTTTATGTAATCCATCAGTGTGTGTGACACAAAAATAACCAATGGAATAATCCAGTTGCTCCAGTCTGCAACAAAAAGATATGCTATTAAAGCATGGATGAGACTATGTAATAGTTGATAAACATACTTCTTTGAGGTCTTTTCTTGTTTGCCTTCGCATATTTTATCATTCTGAAAGACAAAATCGGAAAGGATATGGGCAAATAAAAGTCTTAGCAATATGGCCATAATCATTATTTTAATAAGTTTGAAATCAAATTATGATACCGGTCAAGATACATCTGAACAAGATTCACTTTCGCCGCGCTCAATAGTTTGCTTATATTCTGTGCAGACTTATGAAGTTTCTTAGCAATATCTTTTTGAGCCGTATTACATAGCAATGCATGATAAGCGGCTTGCGATTGTGATACGCTCCACGAGGAAATAACGTCATCCGCAAATGCCGTACTTACCAGTAATTCGTCATTCACGTCCGACCATCTTGTTTTGACGATGAGCCGCCGTTTGCCCATCTCGTCAAGTTCTCTTCCCGAGTATTGGAACGCCTCTCCGTCAGAAAGTACAACATTGTCTGCATGGTATGATATGGTTCCCACTCCCAAAGAAAGACGGGCATCCCACGGTTTTTCGCACCCCTTTGGTGTATGGCTTTTTAATCCGGCACGCAGCAGTATTGCGATTTGCATTGCGTTTTCCGGGTTATTGATAACCATCTGGAAACTATCCCCTCTAAAAAACTCTATTTTTAGAGGTTCAATTACATTCAGTTCTTCGGCAATCTTTTGTATGGACTTCAGTAAGAAGTCCCGATATTCTATCTGTATGGCAGAAGAATCTATTATATCTCCTGTTATAACTCCTTTGATCTTATCCATATTCATAGAATGTTTTAATCACCTGCAAAGGTACGATTATTCTCTCAATAATTAACCGAAAACGGTTGATTTTCCAAAATCAACCAAAAACAGTTGATATTCAATAATCAACCGTTTCCGGTTTATGCCTAATTACCCCTTCTGCTGCAACAGGTGTTTCAAGTTTTCATCATTTGCGATACGTTCCATTTCCTCTTGAACAATCTGCTTCACTTCCTCCTTGATGCGCCTGTAATTCGCCTGAACCGTTTCCTTCATGCGGTCGTTGCCGTCCCCGTCCGTAAAGTCGGTAATGACGGGTATCTTCTTGTAGGCTTTCTCTTCGCGCTTCACCTTCATGGCATCCACGACAATCTCACAATGAAAAATCATCTGAAAAAGCCATAAAAGCACCTCTTTGGCATAAGCATAAAAGAAATGGGCCTTGCCTCATCTGTCTAAACTGTTGTTTAGGCGTGAGGCAGAACCCTTTTCTCACCGCTTATGCAATAGTCGGCACACGTTCGTTCAAAACCTGTTTTGTACGATGGTGCGCCGACACATGTAATCGCTTTTACGGAAAATAAGAGTGAAAAATCAGACAGATAACATCAAAAGTCCCAACAAAATTGCTACCTTTGCATACGAAGAGTTCTTTGAAGGTTACGCAACGCGCAGAAGAATAATGCAGTAGATAACTTGCTAATTCGTAACCTATTACCATGATGAGCAATCAACCTACGCTCATTTCCAGTGGTTTACACTCTTTTAGTAACTTCTCGGTACGAATCAACAAAAACAATCAAAAATATGAAGAAAATATTATTGGTGGCAGCAGTGGCATTGACACTTGCCGGCTGCGGAAAGACAGGAAATAAAGACGCGGAAGCAAACAAAAACGTAAGCATGTTTCGCACGGAAGAAGTTGTTGCCAAGAAGCAATTGTCGTTGCCCGACAGTCTGAACTTTTATGGCAAGAACGCAAAAGTGTTTACAGAGACAACGGTTTCTGTATGCTGGCCTGAGACGCTTGGAGGCAAGGAGCCGAAAGAGCTGCAGGACAGCATCCTCTCGATAGCCTTCGGCACAAGCAAGCGCGCCACGCTCAAAGAATCGCTGGAGGCGATGCTTGCTGAGCCTCTTGGCTTTGAGGGAGAAAAGGGCATCACACAAAAAGACGTTGACAAACTGCCGGAGCTGTCGGAGACTGTGCACCGCCACAGCGCCCAACTTACGGTTACGCCTACGAGCATAGGCAAGCGTCTTGTGACCTACAGTGTGTATTCCTACGCATTCCTCGGCGGAGCTCACGGCAACTATGCGACAACCTATGTCAACTACGACGTGGAGAAGGGTCAGGTGCTGACCGTGGGACGCGTGTTTGCCGACGTGCAGGGGTTGAAGGCTGCAATCATGCGCGAGCTTCAGCTGAAGCCGGAGTATGCCGGAAGTCTGCTTGTCGACAAGGTGCCTACTGTGGGCAACTTCTACATTGAAGGGGCGTTGATCACGTTCTTCTACAACCCGTATGACGTTGCATGCTATGCTGCCGGCGACATCAGAGTGGCGCTGCCTATCCATGAGGTGCGCGAATTTATGAGCGACTATGGCAAATCTCTCTTCCCCGAGGAAGACTGACGTGATTTTTGAATAAAGAAATGCCGGAGGCGCATCGCTTGTTGGGTGATGCGCCTCCGGTTTGTCATGTGTGGCCTACGCTATTTCTTCAACCTCACTTCGTAGAGGTCGTTGCGGCGGTCTCTGAGATTCTTCACGCTTCCGTAGGTGTGGAGGTGGTTGAGCCGGTCGAGGTCTACGTCGCTGACAAGAATCATCTCGGTGTTTGGCGTAGCCTCTGCACGTGTGCCGTCGGTGGGGAATTCAAAGTCGCAAGGCGTGAACACGCCCGACTGTGCATACTGGATATCCATATTGTGGACTCTCGGAAGGTTGCCCACGCTGCCGGCAATCACTACGTAGCACTCGTTTTCGATGGCTCGCGCATGTGCGCATACCTTTACGCGTGAATATGCGTTCTGAGTGTCGGTGAGAAATGGCACGAAGAGAATCTGCATTCCCTCGTCGGCCATCAGACGCGACAGCTCGGGAAACTCGACGTCGTAGCAAATCAGGATGCCGATGCGCGCGCAGTCAGTTTCAAACGTCTGAATCTTGCTGCCTCCGCACAAGCCCCAGCTCTTTATCTCGTCGGGGGTGACATGAATCTTCTCATACGACTCATACGAGCCGTCGCGGCGGCACAGGAAGCCCACGTTGTACAGGCGTCCGTCTTCTTTCACCTGAGGCATCGAGCCGGTGATGATGTTGATGTTGTAGCTGATGGCAAGTTTCACGAAGCGGTCGCGGATTTCGGTGGTGTACTGCGCCAGTCCGCGGATTGCCTCCGCCTCGCTGTCGTCGTTGAACCGCGCCATCAGCGGAGCGTTGAAGTATTCAGGAAACAACACAAAGTCGCTTTGATAGCCCGACACCGCGTCGACGAAAAACTCCACCTGTTCGAAAAGGTCGTCGATAGTGCGGTATGAGCGCATCTGCCATTGCACCAGCCCCACGCGCACGGTGGTCTTCTTGCTCACCACATCCTGCGACGGCGCCTGATAGTAGATATTGTCCCATTGCAACAGGCAGGCATAGTGTTTCGACTCCTCGTCGTTGGGCAGATAGTTGCGCATCACCTTGCGCACGTGGAAATCATTGCTCAGCTGGAACGTCAGCACAGGGTCGAAAATCTCTTTCTGACGCACCTTCGTGATATATTCCTTCGGGCGCAGCTTGTCGGCATACTTATGATAGTTCGGTATGCGTCCGCCAAACATGATGGCTTTCAGATTCAGCGACTCGCACAAGTCCTTGCGGTATTCATACATACGGCGAGCGAGGCGCAGTCCGCGGTATTGCGGATGGATAAACACCTCTATGCCATAGAGAATATTGCCGTTGGGATTGTGGGTGCTGAATGTCTCGTTGCCCGTCACCTGAGCGTAAGTGTGGTCGTTTTTAACAAGGTTGTAGTCGACAATCAGCGACAGGGCGCAGCCCACAATTTTGTCGTCGACAACCGTTACAATCTGACCCTCCGGAAAAATGTCGATCAATTTCTGTATTTGTCCACGGGTCCAAAACACATCGCTGCCGTCGGCGTATACGCGCGTGAACGACTGCGACAGCTGTTCGTAATCCTCCATTTGAAGATTGCGAATCAACACTTTGTTGATTTTAATAGAATCTTCCATAGCGTGGCGAAATTACAGCGAAAATAAGACCTAAACAAGATTTTCGGCAAAAAAAATAACACCATACATTTGCAATTTCCGCAACTTAGATGTATCTTTGCACTCGCTTCAGGCAATAAAGCCGCAGCAGGTCCTATAGCTCAGTTGGTTAGAGCATCTGACTCATAATCAGGGGGTCCTTGGTTCAAGCCCAAGTGGGACCACACCAAGCGAAAGCAAAACACGGAAGAATCCTGAAAATCAACGATTTTCGGGATTCTTGCTTTTTAGTCCCCAACGCAAAATCCGGCAAAACGAGGCACTCCGCGTTGGACTATCCGTTGGACTGAACTTTTCAGCTGAAAAGTCCAACGATATGGAGATAGGCCGCTGAACGATTGAATGTTGCAACATATTTTCTCGACTTGTCAGAGTAAACATAAGTTAAACCTAAATCGTTTATTTGACATGCAACAACGAAAATCAACTTTCTGCCTGCTGTTTTTCATCAAGCGAAAGAAGCTACTGAAAAACGGTGACGCGCCTGTGTATATGCGTATCACCATCGACGGGCGTTTCATTGAGGCCGCATTAAAGCGAGGCACCAATCCAAAGACATGGAATGAGAAACGTCAGCGTTCCACCGGGCGTGACCGTCTTTCGCTTGAACTCAACGACTATCTGGACGACACACAGGCACGGATCTACAAAATTCATCAGAAACTCATTGACGAGCGTAAGCCAATCAACCCGAAGGCTGTCTTGGACGAGTTTGCCGGACGCATCGAAAAACCGAAGATGTTGCGCGAGGTATTCCGAGCCGAGAATGAAAAATACCGTCAGCTCCTTGAAATCGGCGATGTGGTGCTGAATACGGTTTTGCGCTATGAACGCGCAGAGCGATATCTCGGCGAATTCATACAAAAGAACTACAATGTCGAGGACCTTCCGTTCACAGCGATAGACAACCGGTTTGTCAGGGATTTCCATCTCTTTCTGAGAGTGGATAAGAAGTCCGAGCAGAATACTGCCAACAAATACTGCAAGATTCTGAAGAAAATCGTCACACTTGCTCTTGACAACAAGTGGATGGAGATAAATCCGTTTCAAGGAATGCGTTTTCAGGCAAAGGCTACAAACCGTCAATTCCTCACAGAAAAAGAACTTTCAACTATAATGAACAAGGAGTTCACATTGGAACGGTTGAATGTTGTGCGCGACATTTTTGTGTTCTGCGCACTCACGGGATTGTCCTTCTCGGATGTTGAAGGTCTTAAACCCGAACACACCTCAGTTGATGACGATGGCAACTACTGGATTCACAAGGCGAGACAAAAGACCAAGAACGTATGCAGCATCCCTTATTTGGAGTCGGCTCGTTCCATTGCCGAAAAATACAAGGGGCATCCGCTCTGTGAAGCACGTGGAGTACTATTGCCCGTCATCTCCAACCAGCGTATGAACTCATACTTAGGGGAGATTGCAGGAATCTGTGGCATCAACAAGCCATTGACCATGCAAACCAGCCGCCACTCATTCGCTTGTCTGGCGCTCGCCAATGGGGTATCGATGGAAGTCATAGCAAAAATGCTTGGTCATTCCGACATCCGCACGACAAAAAACTACGCAAAAGTCATAGACAAATCCATCGCCGAACAGATGGGTACACTCGCATCAAAGTTCGGTTCTCAGAAATAATCCGATATATAGCCAATGTGCCCCGACTGTCAAATTTTACGGTCGGGGCACATTGCATTTAATCGCCGGTACGGAATGGCGGCAGGTAGTGGCGTTGCAGGAATTCTTCTATTTCGGTTTCGGAATAGAGAATCTTGCCGGGGAGGTCGTAATATCCGAATTCGCCTTTTGCCCGGTAGTTGGCAAGTGTGCGTTTACTTACATGAAGGATTCCTGACAATTGATTGTCGGTGAGATAACGGCTGGATGCTGTTTCTTGACAAACATCGTCAATATTCGTTATACCCTCTTTAATCTTGTCGAGCGCATTGAATATCGCAGAAAGCTCATTATCTGACAACGCCTGAAAATAATCAGCCATCCTTCGTGTAGGACTGTTTGAGGTAACGGTCAATCTCTTTCAGCGGATACATCACCTTGTCGTCAATGATGGCGTATCCGATTTTGCCGGAAGATCGTAGTGTCTGTAACGATCGCTTCCCACGGTGTAGCAGTTTTTGTGTCCTCTCGTTGTCAACCCAGTTGCCCAAAGGACTGCAACCGAGCCGGGTCATCACCATCTCCAGTTTAGCGGAATATTCGATGATGCGTTCCACCATGACGGAGAAGATGGCTTTTTCAATAATAATATAGTCCATAAATCCTGTGGGGTGTAAAATTAAACATTGAAAATTGAGGTTGGCGACGTTCGCCATAATCTCCCGGCTTGATAGCCATGTCCGGGCAGAAATCATATTCTTCAGACCTGATTGTCTAAGCAAATATGCGTTGGAACTTTTGAACATACATACGTTTGAATGTTTATATGAATGTTCATTTGAATGAACGTTCAAACAATTATTCAAATGAATATTCAAACGTATGTATGAATGTATGTTACTACATACATGTTTCTGTATTTATGTACCTACAAACGTATGCAGATGAATGTTGATGTACTTACCAGCGTACGCAGATATATATTTACGTGAAGATATCTTTACGGATATACGGAGGTTTGTCCATTGATAGATACGGAGGTGTATATATCTGTATGCGTGGACGGATGGATTCATACCGGTATGTATGCACCACATTTAATCCGTCGTTTTACCTCAGGCATTCATAACTCTGTGCAATTTAAACGACAGCTGTTTCGGAAAAGATTTCTGATTGCCAGCACTTTCCCAGCTTCTCCATAAAGTTGCCCAACTTTGCCCAACTTTTTTCTGATGAAAACTCAACGTCTCGTCTGATTGCTATATCGACGGAAGCCGATACTTGCAGGTTTTATCTCATCGCCTCCCTGTTAAGCAGAAGAAATCTCACATTAATTCAGTACGTACCGACATCTGTCTTATTGGCAAATCCGGTAATTAGTACACCATACGTACACATTTTATAGATTATTCCTATCCCAACATTCTCATTACCAAACACAATGCACAAACGTGCATGGCAAGGTATGTTTTGAGGCACACGAAATTAGATTTGTGCCTCAAAACCCTTGCCAGCTTTAGTGTTGGTCTGACTCCGAAGTCGTCATCCCCATTGCCTACTATCAAACTCTTCCCCTGCGGTTGGCAAACTTTTGTCTCATTCAGTTATGACCCAATGTCCTCCAAAATCACCTCCTTCACACCTGAGCAATCATACAGTAAGACTGAAAATACATTTGGGCATTCATTGAAAATTTGGCAGGTAGCGAGTCCTTTCGTTTTTCTTGTTGAGATTGAGAATGTCAAAAGGCATTTGATTATCGCCTTTCACTGGATATATAAGAGCGTATCGTAAATTATAGTCAGTACAATGGGGGTGTCCTCCTTTAATCCCGATGAAAAATTGACAGAGAACACTGTACAGACCTCATAGGTCTGTACATTCTGTACGGGATTGAAATTGAGGTCGAAAGAAGAAAAGTCCATAACTTGCTGATATTTCACAGCGAAGTTATAGACACTATGTTTTCAGCGAAAAAGATGCGTTATCTTTGCAAGTTTTTATATGGTGCAGTATACATACAAGGCGTATGTAATCCAGTATCAAGAAAATATTCTCCATATAATTTATGAGAACCATTATTTTGCATTACTTGAATGGTATTCTTGTTTATAAATCCTAGTACACCATCAAAAATGAATTGCGACATTTGCTCTCCATCAGGATGTAAAATAGCAAACTTATTATCACACATTAAAATAAATGCAGATGCTTCTGCACAGTTTTCTTCGGAATATAGATTTTCTAAATCACACCAACCAATTTGAAAAATTCCATCTACTTGGAAATTTAGTTCTTTTATGTTTTTGTTTTTTATTATAATAAGGCTTTGTTTTGATAGTCTATTTATAATGATATACAAACCAAGAGAAAAAGATCCAAACATAGAAATCCCATCACAAACAAAATCTTTTAAAAATATTCGTGGTTCTATATCTTGCGAATCTTCATATAGTGTCCAACAATTACCTTGTCTTACCGCAAGATAGCAATTGTCTTGCCCATAACAATCTTGAGCCAAGGCATTTCTTTCGCGGGTAATTCTCTTAATTTCATCAAATGGCTGAATGCTACTTTTATATAAAGAAGATGGCTGAATAAAATACATTTTCCCATCTCTATAGTAAAAGTCTTTATCGAATTTTGAGGCTATAAAACTCGTTGTAAGTATATTATCCTTATATGAATCAAATATGTATAAAGAATCAGTTATCTTTATGGCAAATCGACAGAAATAATCGTATCCATTAAAAAAATCCGAAAAATCATGTACTTTCGATCCCTCATTCTCAAAAACAGCATCATACTTTATAGGTACATGAACTTCATATTGAAAGTTGCCTTTGTCGTAAATGATTCCATATTTATTATCCTTATGAACAAGCATATGGCCAGCCTGATAGACCCCACGGTTATCTAATAATGGCTCGACTGCTTTATCGTTAGCATCACAATAAGACAAGACAGTTATGCCTTGTTGTTTGAGCTTATCAAAAAGTATGTCTCTATAAGGATTGTTCATATATGAAGTATTTTATTTCAAAGTTAAATAGAATCGGTGAGATAGCACGGATATCTCAAATTAAATTTTGCAATCGCGGATACGGAAGATTCAGTTGTCGCGGACGCGGCGGCACTCGCCCGATACTCAGTCGTTTTGTTCATAATAGTAAGAGTAGTCAATACCCTTCATGAACATTTCGCGGTCATTGATTTTTGTTGTCAAGACATTTTTGATCAGATTTTTGATATGTGAACTGTCGGTAACACTCTCACGCATAGCCAAAAGGTATTCATTTTTATCTATCTGGCTCCAATCGACACATCGTTTCAGTGATCTTTTGAGGATTATGTCTAACCAAATACGGGTACTTCGTCCGTTACCTTCCATGAACGGATGCGCTACATTCATCTTGACATATTTGTCAATAATTTCATCGAATGTCGTTTCCGGCATTCTTTCGATTGTAAGTAGCGTTTCGGGGAAGTGCATACAGTTGGCAAAGGTAAAGCCTCCTTTCGATATATTTTTAGTGCGGATTTGTCCGGCAAAATCATAAAGGCCACCGAAAATGTAAGCGTGAGTCTGTTGCAGACATTTTATGCTGCCCGGTTTCAGTCGTTGTAACAGACCGCTCTCATATAACTGATATGCTTTCTTACGGCTTTGTCCGTCCAATGTATTGTCACTATAGGTGAACCAATCGAGAAATTCATTTGCCCGATTGTTGGGATAATGTTTAGCTAATATCGAAACACCTTCGCGATTAATCACATCAGCCACACGGAGTTTGCCGTCCGGAGCCTCAAATTTGAACTTGTGAGTGCCACTCACGACTTCAACGCCCTCCTTCAGTAATTTCCTTTTAAGCCATCGCCAATAGTTTCCGGCCTTGACATAATCAGGCTCATTGTTGATAGCCCGGACAATATCAGTAGCCGAAAGCCACCAGCAGTTGTTCTCGTCATCCCATAAGGCCCGCACCTCCCGGTCGTTAAAGAACCGAATCGACTTCTTATGTGATTTAGCAAATTCTTCCATAAACAAGAATTACTTAATATTTTCTCCGATGTCCATATTGATTTAATGCAATTCTGATGGTAAATGAAGTTTTAATAAAGTTTGAGCATTTGGATTGAATTCTAATATGTTTAATGCCCGAGATAAGAATTCATCACGTCCTTTTAATCCAAATTACTGTGCAACAATCTTTAACAATCCTTTATCATTCGCAACAGTTATAAGTTTAGCGTAGTTATTCGTGTTAATAATTTGTTGTAAATCATTTTTACGATCAGTATATAATTTTTCTATATTAATTTTAGATGTGAAATCATGATAATTAGCTTTGACCCCAGCTATTGTACTTGCCTGTCTGATATGACTTTCGTTAAATGTAAAATTGATATAGGCTGATATATAGAACGAAATCTGTGATTCTATATGATTTGAAAACTCAGCGATAACCTTATTTTTAATATCCTGTATATTAATGGCTTCATGTTTGATTGAAGCATATTCATTGACGAAATCTTCAGAAAGAAATAGATTTTCAATCTCGGCTATATCATATGAGAATATATAGTCTTTGGATAGGCATTCAAGTTGGGTGTCTGTCCTGAAATCCTTATCAATAATTCCAAATGCTTTGCAATATGTGTTTGCGACATGATTATATGCCCTAGTGTAATTTATGACATTTTTACATGTACCAACAGGTTGAATCGTAAACTTTGGATAAATAATCTCAAACACTCGTCGGTCTAAGCTCTCCTGTTTCCCCTCACAAAACAAAATAGGCTTGCGGCTCCCTAATAATTTAAGCAGTAATTCTTCAGGTATTTCTGATTCTGAAATTAATTCTATACTCCATTTATTAGGATAATTAAAATTACGAATCCAAGCTTTTTGACAATTTCTTGATGTAGCAAAATCCAAATCATGGGTAAAGTAAATAAATCGGCAATCAGGTCGTTTATTTTCTAATATATCCCAAAGTTTATTTGCGATTGATTTATGTAGATGTAGTTCTGGCTCATCTACAATAATAATACCATTTCGCGGCGCGAATAGTACACGTCCAGCTATATAAATGATCACTCTCTCACCGTCACTCATCTGATGAGCGTCATATACAGTATCGTTATATTTAATTTTTAACTCATTGTTATCATTGCACATTAATGTTCTATGCTCAATAAGCGAATTCCAAATATCAATAACATCATCAAGAACCCCCATAAAATCTCTTGTTGGCACTTGTTCTCCCTGTTTGTATCTGGATGAAGCTCTGTTAATACAAACTTGTCTTTCGCCTAATAACATTCCCATGATTTTGACCATCTCCGAAGCATAACTTTTTGTCGAGGTCCAATCATAGTCTTCCATTCCTTTCGCATCAAATGAGACTTTGTCATTGGAAATATATTTTTGATATTTTTCAAAATGAGTGCGAGCACTAGCGAAATTAGGAGTATTGGCAAATGTCGGAAATATCAATAGTTTTTGGGCAGGGATTACTATCCCATCTGAAACATTTAAACTTTTTTGCAGGAGATTCGCGAGGGAGGTTTTGCCACATCCATTTGCCCCAACTAACACCGTATTACGTTGCGCAAAACCTAAGGCCTTATAAAATGAGTATATTTCTATGAGGTTGCTTATTCCTGAGAGTTGTTCGGAGATGTATCGATAAGACGCTAATTTAGATTCATTCGGTCTAAAAGAAGTATAATACTTAGTAGGAATATTATGTTCTACATCATGTTTTAATGATTCATAAAAAGACACCGGGATTGTATCAGAATCAATATCATTCTGAACTTTCCCCATCCATCGCTTTATAATTTCGATGTTTGAAGTTGCTTTGTCAATATCAACAACTTCATTTATTTCAACATCAGATTTGCAAATCCCAATGAATTCGTCAAGAGTTTCTATACACTTATTTAAAAATTGTATAAGTTCCTGTTTAGTCATTGATTACTATATTAATTGCTATTAAACATACCGAAAAATACTCTCTCAAAATATATTACTGTTGGGGACGACTCTTTCTGAATATTACTAAATTTTCAGATCTCAATTATTTGTTTATTAAGCAAGTCATCGACATTGACTTCTAAAAGCCGGGCAATTTTAACGAGGGTGGGTAAATCAGGCTGGGAGCTATTCGTACACCATTTTGAAACGGTAGATGGATTGACGTTCAGTTGCTCACATAACCATTTATTTGTCCTCTTTTTCTCTGCTAAAACTACTTTTAGACGGTTTATATCAGTTTCCATGTCAATAAAATTTGTTATCTACTCGCAAATTTAGTGAAAGTTCCGCAAACGGCAATGCGATTTCTCAAAAATAATCGTTATCTTTGCAGTTGACAAAACGTGAGAGTTTGTTGCCAACAGACAATCAAGCACTGGAAGCAAGGCAATTTACGGAAGAGCGATGTAAATGACCTTAGGAGCGGATGTTGGACTTAAAGCAAATAAAGATTGTAAATCTTTGATTTCAAGGATATTTCCAAATACGGGTTTCCCAAGTGGGACCACACAACAGAAGGTAGTTAGCTTCGCTGACTACCTTTTTTTATCTACATTCCCGCATGCCCGGCAGGACTTGGGATCGGAAGCAAAATCCAATTGAAATGTTAAAAATCAACGGCGACGCTACGCGATGATAGTCTGCCAACGTTGCCATTGCCTCATTGCGCAAAGTTCGAGGCATTCCGCCGTTATAACGGACATCAATTTGTTGATTATACGACAGATTCCCAGGCTTAAAGGAATGGCCATGTTAACATCATGGCATCGTGTAACTAATCGATAAAGGGGGATTGTTATAATCACTTGACGCTTCTTTTTTTATCCCAAAAGGCGAGTTGTTGCAACTAACATATATTCTAATATAGTTTGTGCTCTTTATGGTTGAAGCCTGTGCTTTGGCTGTCAGTTTAACCAAATCACCTTTTTTGAAAGGTCCGTATGTCCCCTCCCACGTAGATGATGTAGTAGAAACTGTTCGCACACCAGACTCTGTTGTGTATGTAATTGTTTGACTAAAATGATTTGGCACCAACACTTTTACTTCGTATTTCACATAATACACATTGGATTCCGCAGGTGGCAATGGCTCATTGGATTCCTCCTTAGAGCAAGAGCATAATAATAGAAAGATGGCTGCAATAATAGTTAAATACTTGTTCATAGTATCTTTGTTATGTTTGTTAATAAATACAAAATAGGTATTTCTCTCCCTCAATTATCACATTATGTTTTTTTATATTCGTATCACACTTTACGCCGTAAAGACAATGCTTATATGTGGAAAAAACAACACAAATAATAGAAAAACAACGGCTGACAAGCATATAAACAGAATATAATTTTTTACCTGCTGAACCTATGGTATCGATGGCGCATATTGCCCAAGAGTTTCGTCCTTTGACAAAGTGCGCAACTTCAACAAGAAGGGAAAAACATCTACAACGACGGCAAGAAAGATGTGGCTGTTATCGACTCCCTGCTCAAAGGTTATCCACTCGGACTTATCTACTTCAATCAGACCCCTTCGGGGCAGCTTGAGGTATTGGACGGACAACAGCGCATCACATCTTTCGGACGCTTCGTAACCGACAAATTCGCTATACTTCATAACGGACGCGAAACCTATTTTTCAGGGCTCGATGATGTGCTGAAAGAGAAAATTCTGAAATCACGCCTCGTGGTATTCGTTTGTAAGGGCACAGAGCCGGAGATTAAAGAGTGGTTTGAGACCATCAATATCGTTGGCGTGCCGCTCAATTCCCAAGAAAGGCGCAATGCGGTGCATAGCGGCCCGTTTGTCACGGCGGCAAAAGCCGTATTCAGCAACTCGCAGAATGCAGCAATACAGAAATGGAGTCACTACGTCAGGGACGACGTAAAGCGTCAGCAATACCTTGAATGCGCCCTCGACTGGATAAGCCGCACCAAAGGCAAGACCATCGACGCCTATATGAGCCAACACCGCTTCGACACCTCAATATCCGAACTTGAAAACTACTTTAACTCTGTCATTGACTGGGTTTCGGGATTGTTTGACACCACTGAGAGCATGGCGGGTCTTGAATGGGGGCGACTTTATGAACTTTACCACACAACGCCATACGACCGCGCCGTCCTCAATGCCCACGTCGCCGAACTGCTGCAAGATGAATCCATAGGCAAACGCGCCAACATCTACGAGTATCTGCTTGGCGGCGAACAGCATCCCGAACTTTTAGAGGTACGCATATTTGAGGAATCAACCAAAAAGACCGTGTATAACCGCCAAACCGAACAGGCGCGGGCCAACGGAACGTCGAATTGCCCACTTTGTGCCATTGGCACGGGAAACAACCGCACACGGATTTACAAACTATCCGAAATGGATGCCGACCACGTTACCGCCTGGAGCAAAGGCGGAGCAACGTCAATCGACAACTGCCAAATGCTCTGCAAAACGCACAACCGCGCCAAAGGCAACAAGTAGCACACTTATTCCACTTTTCCGGAAACAAAGACATAAATTAGGGCTGACACCTCGCAAGTCAGCCCTAATTTATGTCGCTTATAAAAGTTTTATCGGACAAAATAATCAACCTTCCCTCGTAGTTTTATTGTGCAGTGCCGAAAATGCTTTTGTTGTATTTGTTTTGCGAAATGCACAACGAACATTCATTTTCGGAAAGTTACAGCAATTTATGGTATGATAAAGTTGTCGGGATTGCTTGGTTTTAGGAACATTGCGTAGTATATCGGCATGTAGACCACCTTTCCGCTTCGTTCCACCTTGCTGTCGTTTGAGAATAGTATTGCTTTTTTGATGTGATAATCCTCATTTTCAACAAACTTGTCTAACGCCCGGTGCTGCCTGAAGTCTTTTCCTGACTTCACTTCGATTGGCATTGCGCTGAGCGCGTCATAGTCATCTACGAGAAAATCGACTTCACCTTTTGTTTTATTGTCGTAATAACGCAAAGAGTAGCCGTGCGCGCTTAACTCTTGGGCAATTACCGTTTCGTATACAGCGCCAAGATTAACATTGCTTTCCGCTCCGATTACAGCTTTGACATTATAGCGATATAAGATGTTTGTCAGAAGTCCGACATCGTTCAAGTATAACTTTATCAATGTTTTTTGAACCGACTCTTTAAGAGGAAATTTTGGATTTGAAACGGCAAGAACCTCCAATGATATTCCGGAACTTATCAGGTACTCTAATTCTGCCTCGTAGTCAGCACTTCTTTTTCCTTTTTTGTTCTCTATCTCACTATAACAAAGTCGCTTCTTTTTGTTTTCCATATTAGATGGAATCATCTCATAAATTCGCTTTATTTTTAATGAGTTTTCATTGTCATATTGAGAGGCGTCGCCTTTGTATAATTCATAAATTTCATCGTGAACGGCACGAACGGCAACAATATTGCTTGTTTCAATAAAAGTATTTACAGCATCGGGCAGCCCCCCGATAAGAAGATACTTCTTGAATAAGTCGATAAATTTATTGTGGATGGCTTCTTCTATCGACTTCTCTTTGGCAAATTGCTCCCGCGCGTAGGCTATTGTTTCTTCACCGACGCCATTTGCCCACAAAAACTCTTCAAAATCAAGCGGATGCATTTTCTTTTTGATAATACGCCCGCCCGGCTTTGAAAGTGTCTTGTTAAGAGTTACGCCGAGAAGCGAACCGCTTGCGATATATGTAAAGCGGTCCTCGTCTTTCAAGAACTTAAGCAGAGTGAGAAGTTCAGGATACGCTTGTATCTCATCAAGAAAGACAAGCGTATTTTCTTTTGAACCCATTTTGTCTCCTGCATAAGCGCTTAGTCTGAGATAAAAATCTTTTGAGTTAGAGACTCCTTCAAATAATTTGTCACCATTTTTGTCTTCCAGAAAATTAATCTCAATATAATTTTTGAAGAATTTCTGTCCTTCATATCTGATAATGAAAGATTTTCCTATCTGTCTTGCTCCATCAAGCAGCAACACTTTATTTGATTCTGAACGATAGTAATCGTGTATCTCTTTTTGTATTTTTCTACGCAGCATAACACTTATTCCATTTTAAACACGGTGTAAAAGTACATTTATTCCATTTAAAAAACAAGAAAAAACTACACTTATTCCATTTTAAACACCCTCAAAAAATACACTTATTCCATTTTCCCGGGAACAAAGACACAAAGGGCTGACACCTCGCAAGAAGTGTCAGCCCTTTGGTGTAGCTTATAGAAGCAATTATAAATTACTTTTTCAGGAACTTGCCTCTGACTTTCGTGCCGTCGGCAAATGTAGCTGAGTAGATATACATTCCGTTCTGGAGAGAGGCAACGCTCACTGCGTCGGTGTCGCTCTCTGCCACTTTCGAGCCGCTGAGTGTGTAAACCTCAACCGACGCTACTCCCTTGTCTGCTTTCACATTTATCACGTCGGTGGCAGGGTTGGGATAAACTACCAGCTCGCCACCAGTCACTGACGTAACGCTGCTCTGTGGCTTGAACTCAGTCACCGAGATGCTTTTGCCAGTGTCGCTGTTCAGACGGAAATAGTGCTTGCCGTAGCCCACTTCGCTGATGTCGGCAGTCTGCGCTGTGCCGTTGTTGAAGATTATGCTGATTTCAGGATACTGTGTTCCGAAATTGTGGTAATACATTGTCTTGCCGTCAACGGTTGCTGTCTCTGTCATGGCATCGCCTGGCCAAGCGCTGGTTATCTGCTCTGAAACCCACGCGTAGATGTTGATGCTATTCCACGACTCCGGCTTCTCAACGTAGATCTCAACAGGCTCTATCGATGTGATATAGTTTGCCTCCTTGACGCCCGACACGACTTTGCCGTCGGCCACCACCACTGCCTTGAGTTTGGTGTTGGTAGAGATGTCAAGTGTTGTGCCAGGAGCCGCATGTGTGCCGTTGGTGAGCGAAGGGATTGAGCCGTCGGTAGTGTAGACAACCTCAGGATTGTTGAAATCCTTTGCGTTTGCCACGTCCATTGTCACCTTGACGCCGCCGACATAAGTGCCGCCGTCGGGCGAGAATGACAGTTGAGCCACCTGGCTTTCAAGATTCTTGATAGCCACCTTTGTCCAGATGGAGTAGAGTGCGTTGCCAGCCACCTTGTCCGATGTAGAGTAGCCTTTCGACGAAGGGTCATAAGAGCCACGTCCAATCTTGATGAGCAGCTTGCCGTTATTGCCTGTCACCTCAGCCACATAGCGGTTATTGGTTGTCTCAAGCACATTGACAGTGCATTGGTTTGTCAAGCCGACCGACTTGCGGATGGCGATGAGTTTCTTGATGGCGTCCTTTTTGTCGAGCCAGTGCTTGTAGAACACACACGGAGTTCCCGGTGAGCAGAGCATGAAGGCATTGGCAGCCTCAACGTCGCCGGTAAACATTTTGTCCGACTCCTTGTAAGTGTCGTGGTTGTCGACGAAAGTGACAGCATAACGCTGGTAAGTGTCCATGTGGATAATTCCGGCAGGCTGGTTGAGCAAGCCGTTGCGCTTCCACACGAGTTTTGAGAAGTTCATTCCCGGGAAAGCGGCGTTGAGAGCCCACTTGAACTCAAAGTCGAAGGCAGCCGATGTGCGGCCCGTACGGTCAATCCACGATGTTGTCTTGTCGTAGTTGTCCCAGTACTCACCCACGCTGTATGATGCTTTTGCCGATTCGTTGTAGATTTTGGTATACTCAGCGCCGTAGCCCTTCACCATGTCATAGCGCCAACCCGTGAAGCCGAGGTCGTTCTTCAGAAAGTCGAGATAAGCCTTCACCGCCTCCTGCACTGCAGGATTTGTGTGGTCAAGGTCGCGGCAGCCGTCAAAGTTGTCGCCGGTGTCGTATGCGCCGGTAGGCTGCGGCATACCAGTCTGGTTGGCAAGCTCGTCGTTCTTGCAGATGGCGTCAAGACCGAGTTTGTAAGTTTTTCCATTGTAAGTCTCTGCAGGGAAGTCATACCAGTTGGTGGCGCCGTTGCGGTGGTTGACCACCACGTCTTCGATAATGCCGGTGCCGAACTGCTTGAATGTGGAAATCATCGAGCGCAGCTCCGCCTCGTTGCCAAACGAAGAGTTAAAGTTGCTGAACCAGTAGACAGGGTCGTAGCCCATCGACGGATTTGCCGACGATTTGCCTGCGTTAGGCACCCAGATCAAATTGAAATAAGACGACAGTTCAGCGGCATTTGCCTTAAGCACAGTCCATTTAGAATCCTTGTAAGAGTCCCAATAAAAGCCCTGCAGCATCACGCCGTCGTAATTTGCAGGCCAGGCATATTCGCCCTCCGCCTTTGCCTTGGGCGCGCAGAGCAACAACAGCGCCAGCAAAGGAAGCATAATCTTTGAAAATGCTGATTTTCTCATAGAATAATAGGTCAGTTGTTTATAAGTGATTAAATAGTTCGCAAATATATCAATTAAATCAATACACAGCCAACAATTGGTCTCTTTTATTTTTAATTATGGTAAAATAATGGCTTATTGGTTCAAAAAACGTGTCTGTTTCGGCTTCGACACGACACTCTTTGCCCATCTGCTTTCACAATTCAGTGGAAATGACTAATTTTGACCCCGAAAATTTATTTATCAACAATGAAGAGAATATTTTTATTGGCGGCAGGCTTGCTCGTAGCCACAAGCGGACTGCTCGCCGAGACTAAAGAGAAGGTCGCATTCGGCGACTTTGAGCATTGGGTCACAAGAACCATCAAAGAGTCCGCAATCATCGGCGGAAAATCCAAGACATTATACGAAATCGGCCCGACACAGACAATCCACGGCAACAAGGCTTACAGAAACCTCGGAGGCTCGCCTTGGGCTACGTCAAACGTGTATGCCAAAGTGGCTGGCGTGGTGAAGGGCAGCAACGCCGTGTTCCCAGCGCAGCGCGCTGCCGGAAACAAATGCGTGAAGCTTTCAACAATCATGGAGAAGGTGAAGGCACTCGGTGTGGTGAATATGGACGTATTGGTTTCGGGAAGCATCTACTTCGGCACAATGGTGGAGCCGGTGAGCAGCACCAAAAATCCATACAGCAAACTGGACATGAACGTAAGGTTTACAAAACGCCCTAAATATCTGACCTACGACTACAAAGTGGAGATTCCTGCCAATGCCCAGATGATATATTCAAGCGGTTTCGGAAAGAAGAAAGTTCTCAAAAAGCAGAATGCATGCGAGGTATTCGTGTTGCTGCAACGCCGATGGGAAGACGCCAACGGCAACATCTACGCAAAGCGCGTGGGAACAGGTCGCGAACGCTACACGAGAAGCACCGGATGGGTCAACGGACACCGCCTGCGCATCTACTACGGAAACATCGTCGGACAGCCTTACTATAAAAGCTACATGAACCTTGTCGACAGCAGCCGTCCATACTATGCGCGCAACAGCAAGGGCAAAATCGTGCCTATCCATGAGGTTGGTTGGGACAGCCCGCTGGCAACTCCAACCCACATCATCATGATGTTCTCTGCCGGCTGCGGCACGGCTTATGAGGGCACTGTCGGTCAGAATCTATACGTCGACAACGTGGCGTTTATCTACGACTAAACCGACTCGTTTATAAGCATAATGGGTGCATCCGCTAAGATGCGCCCATTTTTTTGCACTTATTGCACTTCATTTAGAAAACCATAGAAAATTTCTGAGTAATTTTGCATCCAGTTTTAGGTTTGTAGGTATAAGTATGGCAAAATGCAATGAAATGACAAGCGGTGCCACGATGCCGCTCATTTTCAAATTCACTATGCCCTTGCTGCTCGGCAACCTGCTGCAGCAGACATATTCGCTGATTGATGCGGCTATTGTGGGCAAATTCTTGGGCATAAGCCCATTGGCAGCAGTCGGCGCCAGCAGTTCGGTGATCTTTCTGATTCTTGGCTTCTGCAACGGCTGTTGCTGCGGATTCGGCATTCCGGTGGCACAGAAATTCGGAGCGCGCGACTATGAGTCAATGCGCCGCTACGTCTACAGCAGTCTGAAACTGACGGCATGGCTGTCGGTGTCGATAGCCGTGGTGACGAGCCTGCTGTGCGCGGCCATCCTTCGATGGATGAGCACTCCCGAAAACATCTTTAGCGACGCCTATTGGTATCTGCTGATCACGTTTATCGGCGTGCCGGCAACGTTCTACTACAATCTGCTCTCAAGCATAATCCGCGCGCTCGGCGACAGCAAAACCCCGTTCTGGTTTCTGCTTTTCTCCACCATCCTCAACATCGTGCTCGACATTTTCTGCATCGTCACCCTCGGATGGGGAGTGGCTGGAGCCGCCATTGCCACGGTGTTCTCACAGGCGCTGTCGGCTGTGCTGTGCTACGTCTATATGATTCGTAAGTTCGACATCCTCCGTGCCTCGCGCGACGAGCGGACAATGTCGCGGCGACACTGCTCGACACTGCTCAAAATTGGCGTGCCGATGGGTTTGCAGTTCTCAATCACAGCCATCGGCAGCATTATGCTGCAAAGCGCCAACAACGCCCTCGGCACCGACTGCGTGGCTGCCTTCACCGCCGCCATGCGCATCAAGATGTTTGCCATCTGTCCGTGCGAGAGTCTGGGCATCGCCATGGCCACGTTCACCGGTCAGAACTATGGAGCCGAGCGTCCGCAACGGGTGTGGATGGGCGTGAAATCGAGTATGGCGATGGTGATGGTCTACGTCGTGGCGGTAAGCACGACAATGCTGCTGTGGTCGGAGGAAATGTCGCTGATGTTTGTGTCGGCCTCCGACACGGCGATAATCCGCAACACGGCTTTGTTCCTGCATGTGTCGGCATACATGATGCCTCTGCTGGCTCTGTTGTGCGTGCTCCGCTACACCATCCAGGGCGCCGGATTCACCAACTTCGCAATGCTGTCGGGCGTGATGGAGATGGTGGCGCGCGGCATGGTCAGTCTGGTGTTTGTGCCTGATTTCGGCTACATTGCCGTGTGCTTCGGCGACTCTGTGGCGTGGTTTGCCGCCGACATCTTCCTGGTTCCGGCATTCATCTACGTCTACCGCCGCATCCGTCGCGACTGCACAATGCCGCAAACCGAAACGGCAAAAAGCTTCTGACAGACAAAAGGCACCGCAACAACCCGTCGCAGTGCCTTTCCCAACCTATATCACCTTGCTACAATACTATTTTCGTCACGCGATGTCCCGACGTTGTGGCAACGACAACGACGTAGACTCCATGCGGCAACGCCAACTGGCAACGCAACGCAACGCCGCGGACATTACTACGCATCGCCACACTTCCGTCGGCAGCAAACACCATCACACCCGTAAGTCCGTCGGCCTCAACCACAAGGCTGCCGCCGTCGAGATAGATGCACGAGTCAACGCTCGTTGTGGTTATTACCGACGTCTGACATGTCACTTCGATTTGCGACACCGCTTTCGCAAGCATCGACTCACAGGCAATGCCGAACGTTCCGGCAATCTCGCTGCTGTAAGTGCCGCCGGCAAACACACCTCCAGTGGCTGTCCACAGCCTCGGCGCGGAGGTCACTTCTGTTCCGTCACAGTCTTTCACCTCTGCTTCAAATTCCACGCCTACACCGACACTTGTCTCTCCGGCATGCGGCAGAATAGCCACAGAGCAAGGTTCGCCAGCAAGCATACGGCGGCCATACAGCTGCCATTCATAAATGGAGTATGCCCATTGTGTCGCCTTGCGCGTCATCGACAGACGCACATAGCGGGCTATGCCATTGACCATCGTTTCATCGGTGCGGTCAGCACCGGTGTCTGAGAGCCCTTCCGTTGCCAACATTGGCTGCCAATTCTCGCCGTCGAGCGACACAGCAACCGTATAGTCGGCGGCTGCGGCACGCTCCCACAGGATGCTTGACCGCATCAGATGATAGACTCCGCCAAGATCCATTGTCAAATCGACGGTTTCTCCGTTGGCAATCCAGCGCGAGCCGCCGTTGCCGTCGTTGAGTGCCGTCACCGCCGAGCCATCGGATGCCGTCACCGTCTTTTTGAGTGCGATATTGTCGGTCAGGCGTGGCAACACTTTCACTTCTGCCTCGGCTTTAAGCGAGAATGCCTCAGCTGCGACCATATAAGTTCCCGGCGCATTTGCCGTCAGTTTTCCATTTTCGACAGCCAAACCTGCAGGAACAGTCCATTCCGCAGCGTCGACAGCCACTGACTGCCCATATTGGTCGGCTGCCAGCACCGCCACTTCTGCAACGGCGCCCTCCTCAACCTCCATGTAGGCCGGCGATATCCGCAAAGCAGACGGAACGAGCGTTGAGAGCACACGCACGGTGCAGCGGTCTACGGCTGTGCCGCTTTGCGCTGTCACCACACACTCGCCTTCCGCCACAGGCGTAAGTATTCCTTCGCCGTCAATCGTGGCGCACGAGCCATCGACAGCCCATTCCACGCCAAACTCATCGGCGCACCCCACTCCATACTGGTCGGCCACACTGGCAGTCATTCTCACCGGAGTGCCGACAAACGCTGCCATACCGTCGGCGGCGTCGATAGTGATGGCTACAGGCTTGGGATTGAGGCGGCGGGCTTTGCCATAAACCCTCAATTCATCAATACATGAGCCGTACTGATTGTGGCGCGACATACAATACACACGCACATAACGGCTGGCGGCAACTCCGAACCGATGTGTTTTGGAGCCTCCAGCAGATGATTTTTCCTGCGCCACCGTCTGCCATAGGTCTTCATCGCGCGACACTTCCACACGATAGCTTGAGGCATAAGCCTCTGCGTTCCAATCTATTTCCACACGGTCAAGCACATATTCCGCACCGAGATCGACAACAAGATATTGATTGTCGGCGAAATCACTGCCCCAACGCGTCGAGGCATCGCCGTCGACGGCATATTCCGGCACTGTGCCTGAATTTTCATAACTTGATGCATAGACAGGCTTGCCGAGAGCAAGGTTGGTGTCGGCAAACTCGCCCACCTTCACCGTTGCCGTGGCACTCACCGTGCCGTCGGTAGCCACAACGGTATATGTGCCGGCGCGCTTGCCGGTAAACACCCTTCCGCTAATCATTTCGGGTGCGTCAGCGCATGTAAGCACAAAATCGTCGGCAGGAAATGCCACAGAAAACTGGTCTACGGCTGCCAGAC
>ENA-ORNF01000661-ORNF01000661.1-human-gut-metagenome-genome-assembly--contig:-NODE-661-length-34103-cov-9.633929_pt1 | contig 34103 bp, 20 predicted proteins | sample MGYA00242110_ERZ509012 | MGnify/ENA primary metagenome ERZ509012 (study PRJEB26280, sample SAMEA2338714) | human gut metagenome | biome: human gut; feature: human-associated habitat; material: faeces...
AAATAATCTATGACACTGACAAATAATCAGTTAGCTATTTTCTGAGTAACCCTACCTATATTCACTTGTGCAGCACCTTGAGCTTTAAATGTTATGAAATTATGAAAAATATTAGTTCTAAGTAACCAATAAATAAATTGAGTATCATTGTATTTGCTCACTTTTATCAACCCGACTCGTTGATTAAGCAGACAGTTTTTGTCTGTAACGCGACAAACTCTTCCTACATTACCTGTCATACTAATTAACAAATCACCTTCTTTCAATTGCTGGTGGTCTTGTATGCCATTAGGAAGCCGCTCTACCTTATTACAGTTTCCTAATTCAAATCGTCCATCAAGTACATTTGCAATTGTGATTACTGAATATTTCCCTTTTGATGCGTATGTTTCGCTACTAAAGGAATAGCCATTTTTAAGTTCACAAATGCCATCTCCCAATGCAAATTCTTCCCATGGCTCGGAGAAGCCGGGGAGGCGGCGCTTGCCGGAGAGAAGTTCCTGCATAGTGCCTTCAAGTATTGCCTTCTTTTTTGCAATCAGTTCGTCAAGCCCGACTATAAGCCCGTCAACATCAGTCAATGCCTCCGCTATACACTTCTGCTCATTCAGTTCCTTTGGTGAGTAAATAGGCAATTTCTTTGCAATCTTTGCCGTGAAACTTTGCTGTTTTGACCCTTGACTATAATTGAACGCCAAAAAATCACTCCAATAACGATAAAACCAAAATAGGTATTCTACTGTCATTTTATCGGTGCTATTTATTGCAAGGCACGACTGATTTGTTGTCGCAGGGGTTCCTATAAATGCGCACCTACCTCTCGTCCCAGCAGCTTCTAAGCCAGTTATGGCCATTAGAAATGTTCCAGGCTTATGAAGCGTAAGATGTGTATTGCGTTGAGCTTCTTGCGATATGTGTTCATTCGTGTCTGTTATACGGTTATAATTCAATTCTCCACTTGATATCCAAGGAATTTTGCCAACAAAATTTGATGGGATACCTCTATATGGAGTAGCACCGGATGAAAATGTAGTTAAAAAGTCTCCGAATGTGCCATCCGACCAATCTTCTGGAATGGATTGCAAAAGGCTGGGTTTGAACTTAGTCTCTTTCATGCCTCGTCCTCCACTGTTACTTTCCAATAGCCGGATTTGTTACTGCCTTGGCGCTCGATGAGCCCGAGGCTTTTAAGTGTGGCAAGGTGATTGCGCACCATACGCTCTTTTAGCTGTGTGCGCTCCGTAAGCTCCAATGCTTTCAAGTGGGGATTCTCAATAATTGCATCGAGGATTTTCCATGCAGCTTCAGAGACCTCCGGGAATTTATCATGCAATTTATCGTGCAGTTTATCCTGCAATCCTGATTTTTCTTCGCCCTGATGCTCTTTGAGTGTTTTGAGTATTTCGCCGAGCATAAATGCGATAAATGGAGTGGACTCACCGGCGGCTGTGCTTGCCGCTATCGCATCGTAATATGCCTGTTGATTGCTGTACACCATATTCTCCACCGGCAGATGATGGAAAAGCGGATGAAGTCTGCCTAATATAAGCGATTGCCACAGGCGGCCGTTGCGGCCGTTGCCGTCGCTGAACGGATGGATAAACTCAAATTCGTAATGGAACACACACGACCGGATCAAAAGATGGTCATTGGCCGTTTTTAGCCATTCAAACAGGTCGCCCATAAGCATAGGTACACGGTCGGGCGGCGGAGCCATGTGTACAAGTCCCGTTTCAGAAAACACGCCAACTCCCTTGCGACGATAGCTACCGGCATCATCGGTGAGAGCTTCCATCATTGTGCCGTGAGCACGAAGCAAGTCTTTCTCGCTGAACGGGTCGAGCGATGGGAACATATCGTATGTGCGGATGGCATTCTTTACTTCCTGAATTTCCTTTATGGGAGCCACAACGTTCTTTCCGTTGATAATGTCACGCACCTGTCCTTCGCTAAGCTGGTTACCCTCGATAGCAAGAGATGAATGGATGGTGCGTATTCGGTTAGCCTTGCGGAGTCGCAGGCCGTCGCTCTGCTCCAGCCTTATGGCATATCGCTCAATTTGTGCTGATATTTGTGCGATGAGATTGACGATGTCGCTTGTTATTGTGAACGGAGGTGTGTACATGACTTAAAATCCCATTTTAGCAAGATGCGACATTACTTTGGCTTCGAGTTCGCTGACTCTTCCTGAGACTTCACCGAGAGTATGCTCATAGCGTGAATGAAGTTCCTTCACCTGCTGCTCGATGGTGAACTGAACGGCAAAAGCTTCCTCAATAGCTTTGCCTACTACAGCAGTATGCCACTTATCGTTGACTACCATATCCTTAATCTCTATTTCTGTAAGAGACGTAAATTTATCTTCAACGAGCTTAGTGAGTTTTGCCACAAGAGCCTTGGTCTGTTTCTTGACCTCGGCCAATTCGTTGGCAAGTGTTATATATTCTTCGCAGATTGAAAGCACATCTTGCGGAATAGGTTTGCATTTCTTCAGCTCCTTGATGTATTTCTTCACTGAAGCTGCATTTACTTTATCAAGCTGGTCAAATACTTCACTATTCTCTTCTTCGATCTGAATTATACTGTCGTTAAGCTCAGACTCGCGGATTTCGCTATGAAGCACATCGGCATATTGTGTAGAGAAATACCGACTGATGACAATATCTACCGGCAGGAGGTCGCAAGTGTAGTCGCGGAACGTTGGGTTCTTTTTGACAACAAACACCACCTCTTTGGTTTTTGTATCAGTCTTCATCTTGGTGCAGGAGAGCTCAGCTTTCCAGCCGTCATGTGAAATAAGGTAGCAATCATCTTGCATGGTCTCTGCCCAATATTTCATCAACACGTCGTAAACGTCGTATATATCAGTCAATCCGTCAACTTCTGCCATTGTTTCAAGCAAAGATTCACCCCAATCGGCAATCAATGCTTTGGGACGACATCCGGGAGCGAGTTCGTACATCTGGCGAGCTACAAGTTTATACCATTCTTCGACAGAGTCGGAGAAGAAGCCGTTGAGCACACCAAATTCTTCGTTGGCATCAATGGTATTGCCGATTTCTGCCTTATCAACATTCAGGTGATAATACCCGTCAACAGCGGGCTTAAAGAGTTCTTCTTTAAGAGAAGGGCAATGTTTCCATACATATTGTAGCCCTTCGTCAACATCTGAGGCGGGCAGCCCACCACTCAGATGCAGGTGAGCATAAATGTCCTGTTGTATTTCAGTATCGCGAGGTGCTATATAGCGCGAGACATTGAGATTGCAGTCATTAAGCTCGTTACAGATTTCGCTGTATGGCACAAAACGGGCAAAATGCGAGTCAAATATAGCAGCTTCCAGATTATCAGATGCCTCATATTGCTCGAATGTCTGCCATGCATCGAAAATGCGTCGGATATCCTGCTCGCGAAGGCGGTTTTTATTACCGTCCTTCACATAGTATTCTCCGGCACTTACCATAAAGATACCTTTTGAGGTTAGTGCTTTTGCCTTGTCAACGATGATTATACAAGCGGGGATGCCCGTGCCGAAGAAAAGGTTGGATGGGAGACTGATAATGCCTCGAATTACACGCTGCTCTACAAGCTTTTTGCGCACCTTTTCCTCCTCGTTGCCACGGAACAATACGCCGTTGGGGAGAATGCAGGCTCCGCGCCCGCGCAATTTCAGCGACTTGATGATGTGAAGCAGGAAAGCGTAATCTTCGTAGCCTACAGGTGGGATAGGTGGCAGATTGTCACTATCGCCCCAACGTCCGAAGGTGTCATTGCTTTTTACTTCACCCTTTATCCAGCCTTTCTGTGAAAATGGAGGATTTGCAACGACATAGTCGAATGTCTGCAAACTATATCCTTCCAGGAATTTCGGTTTCTCGATGGTATCACCAACTTCAATCTCAGCATCATCAACTCCGTGCAGATACATATTCATAACTGCCATACCTCGTGTGGCGCCATCGAGCTCTTGCCCGAATACCGAAACACCTGTATTATCATTAGCTTCTGCTTTGGCACGAAGCAACAGTGAGCCAGACCCGCAAGTAGGATCATAGATGGAAATTTGGTCTCGCTTGTCGGTGTGTATGCCGAGTAGCTGAGCCATAAGTCTTGACACCTCAGCCGGGGTATAGAATTGTCCTTTCTTTTTGCCGCTCTCTGCGGCAAAATTCTTCATCAGATATTCGTAGGCATCCCCAATAAGGTCATCATCTCCTGCGCGGTTCTTGCTGAAATCCAAAAAATCTTTTTGGAACACAGCAATAAGGTTGCTAAGGGTGTCAACTTTAGCCTTTCCGGAACCAAGTTTGGATGAATCATCGAAATCAGCCTCATTGATTATGTGGTCAAGCTGAGGGTTGGCCTTTGCAATGGCATGAAGTTTCTTCTGAATCTCCTCGCCGATATTAGCCTTATTCTTTAGTTCGACGATATCATCGAAAGAGCAGCCTTCGGGCAAATCAAAGAACAGATCATCAGAAGTCTTAACCTTGTCGCTGATGTACTTCAAAAAAAGTATGGTCAGCACATAATTCTTGTATTGACTCGCATCCATACTTCCGCGAAGTATGTTGCAACTTTCCCAAAGGATGCTGTATAGTTGGGTTTTCTTAATTGCCATGGTAGTCAGTTCTGCATATTGTCTTCAATCAGGGCCTTTACATCTACATTGAGGACTTTCGCTATTTCAAAAAGTTGGGGCAATGACGGTTGCATCTTATTGGTAGTCCAGCGGGATATGGTAAATTCCGACTTACCAAGCCTCTCAGCAAGCCATTTATTACTCAATTCTTTTTCAGCAAGAATAACCCGCAGTCTGTTCAATTTATTCTCAGTAGCCATGATTTTAAAAATGGTTCATATTCTTCGTGCAAAGATAGTCATATTTTGCCAATCCATTGTCATATATACCTATGTTGTTTAACATGCTTTGCTATTACTTTATGCGGCATCCTTTGCGGTGCGGTCGAAATCGGCGCCTCCGACGTAGCCTTTGAGTGAGATATTGTATGCGGTTTTAGGCATGGCGGAACTTATTTACACCACGAAGCTGCCACTATATATAAGGAGGCTAAAAGACAGCAAGAGCCGCCCTGCCGAGGGCGACCCTTGAAGGGAGGAGAGAGGGAGAAAGGGGTCAGACTACGCGGAACACATTGTTGTTTGCGCCCATTGAGTAGTCGTACATGAACAGGTCGCGGGCGAAGGCGTCGTAGTCGAAGTAGTTGGAGAGATTGCCCATGATCCTGTCAAGGTCGTAGCACTCCTCGACGATGTGGCGGGCGAAGTCTTCTTCGCTGTCCCAGTTGCCGCAGTAGGCTTCCTCGAAGCTGTCGAGTTCGTCGTGAAACTCCATGTAGTCGTCCACGGCATCCTGATTGTACTTGTCGCACAGCTCGCAGTATTCCTTGATGTGGTCGAAGTCGTCCTCGTCGAATCCGCTCTCGCCGTACCACTGGCGGGGGAAACCCTCGTAGTCCTGGAACATCAGCTCCGGGTCGTCCTCGTCGGCGTGAATCGCCTTGCAGAAGTTGATGAACTCGTCGTAGTCGTCGAAGCTGCTGATGTCTACCCACAGGCCGCAGAGCGAGCCGTCGTTGTACTTGCCGTAAGTACCGCAGTAGACGGAGGGTTCGCCGTCGCAGGGGCTCTTGTGGTCTGCTATGGCATATTCGAGTTCTTCGACTGTGAAGTCCAGGTCATCGAGTCGTTCAACGACTCTTGGAGTGATGTTGAGTTCTCCGAATTGTAGTCTCATTGTAGTTGAAATTGAGGGGTTAAACATAAGGTTCATTGTTTTAAGTTTTACACTGCACCCAAAGTGCCTCCGGACGGACCTATGAGGCAAGGGTGATTGCCGTTTTGCAACGGAACGAAAAACGGAGGAACACGGAGTGCAAACCTGCCCTTGACGTTCCGCACGGAGGTAATAACTTTGCGGCGTAAAACTGGACAATGAGCCTGACGTGGTAGCCCGGAATGGAAACGCAGATGAGAACGGAAAGCAGGAGGGCTTGACTCACGGAGAGAGGCATGCCGACGCGATTTGACTTCACCCGAACCAAGATGCCATACACAAGAGACCGGCGGCGCCCCCGACGAGTATCTGCTGCGGTGCTTACGGATATGGCAAGTACGGCGGCGGTGTGTCTGTGGGTAGTGCAGCTTTGGAGATTACGACATCATAAACTGCAAGGCTACGCCAAAGAGGATGCGCGGAGCGTTTCGGGACGGTGGCCCCACGACAGAGGCGAGAGCGGAGAGGATGACTTCGTTCACGAATAAATCAAGGAATACGCTGTGCGGCAGGTGCGGTCAGAAACAAGATGCCGTACCGCTGAAATAGTTTCACGACATCCGACACTCGAAGGGCTACTGCGCCAATCGGGGCATTTACCGCTGCATCAAGAAGGAGAGCCACGAATGGGTAATCTTTACTTCGACCACGGAGCTGTCCTGTTCATAGGTTGCTCGACGGATAAGCGCAGACAGTGTTCCGTTTAGTCTGACCCTTCCCTCTCCCCTCCGTTTCTTGAAGGTGTCGCTCTGATGCAGGGCGGCTCTTGTCGAAAAAATAGAAGACTAAAAATATGTTTTGCAACATAATTACGCGCTAGCTCAGAAATCTTTCGTAACTTAGCGTTCAAATTTAATTTATTAATTGATGGATACAAAAACTGAACGACCGAAACTAAATAGGATAAAAGCGGTATTAGCAGAAACCGGATATACCGGCAAATGGCTAGCAGAGCAATTAGGCAAAGACCCCGTCACTGTTTCCAAATGGTGCACCAATACTTCCCAACCGGATTTATATACCTTACAAAAGATTGCTGAGATATTAAATACAGATGTTCGCTTATTGCTTTTTAATAGCAGCATATAAATCAGTTATTATATATTAACGATAATAGCGATATATCCAATCACCAAATGAGAAATCATGACTAGATTCAATTCCATATATGAACTGCGTTCTGCTTCTGACGATGAAATTAAAGCATTTTTCTCATCGGCATCGTTCATTGGTAAGTTCAGCCGTAATATTCCAGATGAATTGCGAGATAGATTCTGTGGTCAAATAACAGAAATCTCAATTAACGGTGAGGTTAACGCATTATGCCCAAAATGGATAAATGTTGCTTCTAAATTTGAGCATTCTGTCAAACCCGGGTTGGTTCAGTTCACACCGACAGTATTTTTAAATCTCCTTAGGGCAGAACCATGTAAATACCGACTCGGTATATGGAGAATTAAAAACATAGAAACCCAGCAGAAAAAAGGCTTACTAGGCAAATCGACAGATAAAATAATAGAACGTTTTAAGACGAATCTTCGCCTTAAAAACGAATGTTTCATTGGCCTGTTCACAGAGAATAGGGATGGAAGTTTCACTATCCGAGATATCAGACGTTCAGATTTTTCTAAACTCATTTTGCAGACCGGCAAAGAACAGTCACCAATAGTTTATCATCCCAAAAGATACAAACCAGTTGATGGGCGCTATTATGAATTTACTTGGATTCTAAATCGATTCAATGCCGATGAATACAAATATGACTTCATCGTCGATGAGTCACATCCTTTGACACCGGTAACACCTCCAGATCTCGTACGACGTCTTAAGGAGGATATATTGGGTTATCCAGCCGGTGCCAGTCAGAAGATAGTAAGGATGCTTGAAACCCTTAAAAATCAATTGACGGCAAGCGGCAAGGAAATTTTCATTTACGAATTGCTCCAGAATGCCAATGACTATCCCATTGAACGGGATGGAGTGAAGCAAAAGGTTGACGTGGAGTTCCATATCACAGATGACTCCCTTATCTTCATGCACTCCGGCGCTGAGTTCAACGAGAAGAATATTGCCGCAATTTGCAGTATTAATGATAAGGAGAAAACAGAAAACAAGGATACTATTGGATACAAGGGAATCGGGTTCAAAACCGTTTTTCTTGACAATAATTTTGTCTATCTGCAAACAGGAGATTATTCTTTCCGTTTCGACGAAAAGGAATCTGCCGACATCGTGGACACTCCATGGCAAATCTTGCCTATCTGGACAAAAAAACGGGACTTAACCCGAGCCGAACTATATGTTTTGGAAAATGCCAATGAGAAGTTCGGGGTCAGATTCTCCCTTCGACCATCATCTATTGATACATTACGTTTAGCTAAGCAGAACTACGAAAGAATGTTCCGCAATATATTTAAGAATGAACGTGTTATCCTTTTTATCCCGAATCTCTCATCTGTAAAGGTTTATCTTAAAGCATCACGGATACCAGACATTACCCTAAATGCTATTAATGATAAGTGGCAGGTCAATCATTTTGAAGAAGATGTAAACCCCGAAATTACAGCTGCGATTAATTCTGATTTAGAGAAGCAAGAAGATACTGGAGCTCTGAAGATCCCGACCAAGTATTATGATTTCAAAAGAACTAAAATTTCATTTGCCTGTGAAATAAAAGACAATAATCTATCGGAGGTAGCAGATTCTCAAATATACTGCTATCTGCCGACAAAAGCGAGCTGGGGTTTCAAGTTCCTAATGAATACCGACATGATTCCAACTGGACCTCGTGATGATCTTGAAATAGATTTTGGGAATCAGATTAATCTCAATGAAGAGATATCCGATATGGCTGGCAGTAAATTCTTTGACTGGATTAAAGGCTTATGTGATACTCATAATTATGGATATTCTTCGATATTCAATCTAGTGCCCGACTTCGAAACTTGTATTCGAGAGCATGGCAAATACCGTACTCTCATTGAACACTTTCAGCACGGATTTGAGGAGCGTCTAATCGAACCACTTATACCCTCAGGTCCAGGAATATATAGTACTATATCCGAAGTTTTATTCGACGAAACCGGGCTCTCTTCAACAGGCATCATGACGGATAAAGAGTTCATGAGATTTGCCGTAGGATTTGGTGATTATGAACTTCCGGTGCAGGAGTTACGTGCTGATAAAGATTTTCATAAATTCCTTCGTCGGTATATTTCGGAATGTCAGATTTTCGATAAAGTTAGTTTGCGGAATCTAATCCATGAACCATCGTTCAAAGAATGGCTCAAGGAACAGGAAAACAACAACAGATTTTTGCTATTCCTGCTTGAGAAGGATTACCTTAAAGATTTTCTGAATGAAGAAATCTTTTTAGACGATGCAGGAAATCTGTATTGTGCCCAAGATTTATTCTACGATATAGATACCTACTTGCCCAAACTTAAGGCATTTGAGAATCTGATTTATTTTCTGTCACCCAAGACACGCGAGTTCTTCAAAGGAAACGAAAAATGGGAAGCAATCACAGACAGTTTCAAAGGTTTTGATTTCGAAGATTTTGTCGATAATGTTCTGTTGAGTACCGATAATAGGAGTTCGGTGTTGAAGAAACTCGAGGACAAGGAGACATCTCTTTCGTTCTTTTCCCTCATGGCGTCTGAAGACGTGTCATTTGACGAAACCTATCTATCATTCCCATTCATTAATGATGAGGGGGAACCTGTAGATGAGTTCCGCGACAAGATTATCTTCAGATCATCGGATGTAGGTCATGCTTTATGCGATAAGGCCTGGTTTCCATCTGGGAAAGTGCATTTCATCTCTCCCGAATATGGAAATGCAGTGCTTGACTATTTGTCAAAGAGCGACACCTTTTGCTTAATGATATTCTCTAATGCCGCAGCACTCAAAATAATCATTCTCAATGAAGACAATCTGGACATTATAAACGAAGTCCTCGAAGACGATTATGCAGAGAGTGAGGACTTTGTCCGGTGGTGTTATTCCCACGAGGATGAAATAAAGGATGGAGCGCTAAAAGATTTTGTTCTCTGGACAAGGGGTATTAACAATGAATACAACCAATGCCTTGTTGAAGAAAACATATACTTGTACAGCGATTTGTTCGAAGAATATTCTTCAAGGCAATGGCTCGGAGAAGATTGGATGTATTCTCTCGATACCGATTATCAAAATAACATTTCTGACAGCAAGGAATTCGAGAACTTCCTTGTCAGAAAGTTCGGGGTAAAAATCCTGTCAGCAGAAGCCTTTTATACACAGGTGGTACAGCCAAACATTAAGAGTATCATTGCAAAGACTTCTGGGAACGATGACCCAGATGGCTCAATCAACATAGATTTTGTCAAATACCTTGATGACAACTATGAATTGATTTTTGATAAATATAATGGAGCCACAGAACTTCGCGATTTCAAGTTGGTGTGCTATGGTTGCGACACCAACCTGGACTTGCCCAATATATACTTATATTCCGATGAACTATCTTCAATCCAGCAGGCATCCTGGTTTAATGCCGACCTTGTAAAAATCGCCGCTGAAGACTATGGTGATTCTCAAACGTTAAAACGATTGGGAATTAAACGGTATGACTTTTATGAGTTTTTTAATAGTGTAATTGCACAGAATATTGGGGCTATTAACCGCTGTATCAACAGCATGGAGGAAAGCATTGCATTACACTCCTTTATGCAGGAAAAAATCGGAGTTTTGAACGACCAACAAAAATCTGTATTGCAACATTTTAAAATGTATTTGTATGGAGGGAAAGTCTCTGATAAGGCTACGGGACTGAAATTACTCAATCCACAGGCAAATGAAGCTATTTCTATGGGGTTCATTAATCCCACAGATGTTGACATAATTCATCCGGATTATGTCAATGAAGACAATCGAACATACTGGACATCTGTTCTTGGAAACAACAACTTTACATATTCCGATTTAATCAATGCAATAAAAGCGGATAAGCAACGCTTTATTGGCAAAATCTCTTCACCCGAGGATAATCGGAGATTCTGGAGATGGATTAAGACTAATATCGCAGATAAGAAACAACTTCTGCAAGAGCTAACTTCGCTTCCGAAACTGCTACTTGACAATCAGACTTTGAGTTCCACAAATAAATACATCTATTTCTCAGATAGATATTTAGGGAATAAAGGCATAGAATCGTTTGTTAAACAGTTCGATGATAAAGCTCAATTCATTAGTGCAGACTATGTCGAGGATGGCGAGAGTATTGATGAATGGCGTAATTTCTGGGCAACTATAGGAATAAAACGAGACATTGTTGACATTCTTAAGGATGCTATAGATAATCGTTTATCCTCAATTGAAGTACCCAACCTCGTAGCTTTGATTGCAGAAAACCGAGAAGAGTTGGATAATTTGTATGACCACAATCTCGTTAATCGTCTGACCGAACTCAGAGTCCAAGGACTTGATGGAGAATTCTACTACCTAAAGGATTCTCTATACATAGATTGCGAGAAAGAGGAGCCATTTGACTTTATTATGCTGCCCAATCAAATAACTTTCAAGACAGCTGATGAACGAAAACTTATACGCTCTATACTTGAAAAGATTGGTGGCACGATTATAGATACTCTTATTGAATGGCAAAAGCATAAGATCGACCGCTACATATTACTGCAAAACAAAGGTTGGGATAACGTGGCCGAGTTTCATTTTGATTTTATCAAAGAACTGAATTCCATTCGCGCTATCGAGCACCGTTTTTCGGAAGAAGCCAAGCAAAGGCTAAGACTTAGCGAAATTAAGTTACTTGACGCGAATAGAGAACTGCAAAATCCAACGGATCTTACTCTTGGCTCATCTTATTATCCATACTTTGATTTTGAGAAGTGTGGTTGCCACGGCTTTACATACCTGAACGAGGGCTATTCGTCGCAAATTGCGGATAAAGTGAATATACTCTTCAGGGAAATGGGAGTCCACTGTGATTTGCGGGAGTCAGATTTGGGACTTTTGAAAAACCGACCTGTTTCTTTATATCTCTGGACTGAATACCTAACTTCAAAACGCAATGGAGCTCCTGAAATAAAGCTAAGGAAACTGGAGGAATTTGCAAAGAAGGGACTATTGAATAATATAGAGTGTATTCCAACAGAGAAATCCAATAAGCGCCCGGGAGAACTTTATTACGGGTATATCGTAGACGTCTTCCTGCCCTATATTGAGGAGTCGCAAGAAAAGACACCCTATAGTCAGATTCAACGATTCGTATTGTCCGACGGTTCCGAAATCTTCGATATTCTTCCCTTCAAGAAAGAGCTCGGTTTTCAAGATGCGCTATATGCTTTGGCCTCATGCAAATCTCAAGAAAAACGAATCCAACTCTTAAACTGGATAGTAGACTCATACACAGAAGAGTTCCATGACATTATCATAAGCTATCGAGAGGATGATTCTTCTCTCTGGTTCAATGTTAAAAATGAGTCTGTTCAGATTAGGAGCCTCTACGCTCTTGAAAGAGGTAATAAGATGTTAGAACAATATTTCGGCACCAATCCTCTAATAATCAATCCCAACTATTTACCCGTGGGTGCTTTCCGCGAGGCCTGTGATGTACTTGATATAGTTACAATAACATCATCCCAGGATGATCTTGAAATGGTTCCCGGGAATGCTATGCCGTATTCGGCAAGGAATATCGCTTTACAACTCTACGCATTAGTTTTCGCAGGCATTCTAAATGCGAACAAATGGGATGAATTATATGACGAATTTAAGAAAAAACTTTCAAAATTAACGCTATATAAATGTGACTCAATTGTCATTAAATATACCAAGAATCCTGATATAAAGCAGACACTTAGAAAATTTTATCATCAAGAAAATACCGCCAATTTCTTTTTTGTCGACTCGTTGGATCATAAACGTGTATTCAAGGAATTCAGCAGAGAATTTATCGTCTATCTAGGAATTGAAGAAGATGCCATCGCCCCGGATGTTTCTGATGAGATTATGGATAGTCCGGCAAGTGCCATAGCATATATCAAGGAAAACAATGAGTTGATGCTTGATCAGGCCTTTAAGAACGAAATCGAGTTACTTATTCCCGATTACTCCGGTCAACTTCGGGGGCATAAAGCGGAAATCGGCGAAAAAGATAATAAATTCGTTAGACCTATCTGGTCCGCTTCTGAATACAATGCAGAACAAATCGATTCCGAAACCACAGAAGATGTAAAGGCAGAAGAAGGTGCTGAACATTCAGTTGGTAAAACTGAAACATACAAAACTAAAAAGCATTCTGATGTCGATATCCGGCGAACATGCGGCGACGCATCTGAATGTGACAATCATAATGTCAACACTACTCCGGTTATCGTGAATCGCCCTGTCCCTGCTTCATTAGAAAAAGATAGAGGCGCTGATGTGGAACCCTCAGTAATAGATAATGATGGAAACGAGGAGCTGACTGCCACGCGCTCTCAAATTAATCATGGAAAGATCAATTCGGATGGTGGTCATGAATTACGTCCGTCAACTTACAATTTGCCACAGAGTAAGACTCCATGGTTCCCTACGCCCGAGGAGAGAGAACGTTTTGGGTCTCATGGCATAGCTCATACTCTCAGAACTTTGGATCCTATGAGGTCTGAGATTGATGAGATAAACAGAATCTTAGGTGAGGATCTTTCGCCTGATGAAGTAATCAATCAGAACTATTTGGCTCAATTACGATTACTGAAAGTCCTTCGAGACAATAATATTACACCTGATGAAACGGACTCAGACTTTATCAGAAATGCAAGTGCAATAAAACATCTTTGTGGCAAAAAATATGTGCACAAATGCAGTGCGAAAGGAGGCATTATGTATTTATCGCCTTCGATATGGAATAAAGTCACGGAAGATAAATGCATTGTCTGCGTTTACTATGGAGCTAAACAGAACGAGTTCAAGCTATTCTTCAGCACAGACGACATCCTCGGTTGGGTTAATGAAGATGACATTGTGATTAAACTCACGGGAGAAGAAAAAGCTAAGGTGGTACAAACGCTTTATTCAGGTGTACTTAATGGCGTAAAGGGAACCGCTTATACGCTTATTCGCATTAAATCAGATGAAAAATATAATTCTCTCTTTGCTGAATTACCGGACAACCGAGAGTTAGATATGGAGGACTTATGACATGAAAGAAAAGCTAGCAAATTACATAAAGTTCTTCAATGATCAAGTTAAGGAACAAGAGCTTACCCAAAAGAATGTCATTTTGGCCCCAATGGATCAGCTTTTCAGGTCAGAAGAAATCATCATGGGCTATATTGATCATGTCAATATTAAAACCGGTCATATAGTTATTAAATATCCTAAAAATAAAGCTCCGCGTTTAAAGGTTTTAAAGTCCATGACAATTGTAACCAAGTCCGCTTTCGCGGAGCTTGGTGAAAAGTATTCCGATTGGAAATGTATATTCAGAGACTTTCTTCAAAATCTGAAATTTCATAAAGGTCAGTCTGATTTCACGCCTCTATATTATTCGTGCAGCAGTGACATGAGATATGACTATATCGGTGCGACTGGCTTCTCGGTAGAATTTTTTGATTTTGTGGCTCAATGTCTCAATGTTGGTAAATCACTTAGGATATTGACATTTGATACATTTCCTCCAGTTGATTATCTAAATAATCTCGCTAATTTCCTTGATATTTATCAGGACTTGCCAGAGCAGACGCTTGAGCCAAATATAGAATATAGCGATTGGACACCTCAGGAACTCGCTTTCTCAAAAGTAAATCCGAATATCATTGGGAATACAATTCTTCAGACTTTAAACGAAGAAGATGTTTGCATAGTGCAGGGACCTCCAGGTACCGGTAAAAGCTACACCATTGCCCAAATTATTTCCGATTATCTGAGACGGGGGAATACTGTCTGTGCAACAACGATGGCAAACAAAGGTCTTGTCGAGTTGATTAAGCAACCACCGTTAACAGAGTTTCTCGCAAAAGGATTAATTACTAAAACCAATCTTTCAACAGACGAAAGAGCTCAACTGCCACAGTTGAAGAACGCAAAGAAGGGGTTCGCAGTACCTGCTGGTGAACTCCTCTGCTCGACTAACTATGTTCTGTCTCAACTTTATAATAAGACCGCAGAACCAATTTCCGGCCCTATATACGATCTTGTTATAATAGAGGAAGCTTCTCAGGCATTCTTGGCGTCAATTCTTGCGTTTAAAAAACTGGGTAAGAAATGTTTGATTGTTGGTGATCCCATGCAGCTTCCTCCTATTATTTTGAACGAGCGAAAGAATGAATACAAAACTTGGAATGTCAAGACCCAAGTTAAAGGTCTTTTGACATATGCATTAGGGACATCTGTAAAATCATATAGAATAACTACAACATTCAGACTGACCCCAGCGAGTGCCAATCTTACCAAGGTATTCTATAATAATAGATTTAATTCTGTCGGTTGGGATTACCCGGATTTCTCAGATTGCAATAACCGATTCTTCCCTAAGGGTGGAGGCGCGTATTTTGAATATACCGGAGACTATACAAATGGTATCTTGTCGGAAACTGCATCTAAGATAATAGCAGAATGTCTTGATATAATAAAGAGACATGCACCTGCGTGCAGCGTTGCAATTATTTCACCCTTTAAAGACTCGGTAAAGCACCTTCAGAAATTATTCCTTACTGAGAAACAATCATTAGATTTAACGGTAGAGACAGTTGACAGAATTCAAGGAACTACAGTAGAATATGCAATATTCTATATTCCAGGGACCAATATTTCTTTTGCATTGGATGAAAGGCGTTTCAATGTAGCGACAAGCCGTTCTAAAAGTACGACATTGATTATTTCTGATATTCCATTATTATCGGTTCCTACTTTACCTTCGACCGTTGGTCTGTATCTTAAAGGCTGTAAAACGAAGAATATGGCGAACAGCACTAATAAGGCCGAAGTGGATGAAAACAGTCTATCTTTACCATCTAATACTTTACCTGGAGTCAAGGTGGTGGGCAAAATTGACCTCACTCAATTTGAACGTCCTAAGAAAGAACTGAGTAAAACGAAACAGAATTATTATCTCATTGATACAAATGTCTTTGTAAATTGCCCGGACGTTATAACTCACATTGACACTAGCTATCCAATAATTCTGTCAGCCAAAGTCGCCGATGAACTTGACAAGATGAAGATTAAACTCGACGAACAAGGCAAAAGGAATGCGGAAAAGGCTTTGCGACTGCTAAATCAGGAATCTCGTCACAAAATCCTCTATGAGATGGCTGACACTTCGCTACTCCCGGACGATTTTGATAAACGTTCTCCCGACAATATGATATTGTCAGTTGCCCTTAAGTATAAGTACGACAATCCTATTATCTTAACTTCAGATAACGGATTGCAACTTAAAAGCAAGATTCTCGGAATTGCTACTGTTGCTCTTAAAAACTTCTTAAAACGATAAATATGGATTCTGAAAATATATTTGAAAAATTAGCACAGAAGAAAGAAGATAAGACAAAGAAATCGGTTCGCATTTTAGATTTGCCTGCAAAGGATGCGCTTAGCGCGTTGATGAGCAATGACGCTTATTGCACTACGGAACTGCCGGAATATTTCGATTTTTCAGGTGTGCTGAAATATGCCGCAGAGAGTATCGGCGACAAAACGCTCGACCAGTGCGTCAAGCCTGGATGTCAGCCGGAGCAGAAGCATGGCGTGAATCTTGATGTGATTACGAATAAGGATGGACGGTATGCCGTTCGTCCGCTGACGCTAGCCAATCCATTTCTGTACTATATGTTGGCGCGCGTCATTTGTAGCGAGAAGGCTTGGAGCGCAATTCAGGAATGTTTCAGGTTATTCTCAAATGAGCGCATCATGGCGTGTGCAATCCCGAAAGTCAAGGTAGATGACAAGCCGGAACCGTTCAAAAATGCAACGTCTATCTTGAATTGGTGGCGGTCGATGGAGCAACGCTCAATCGAGCTGTCGCTGAAGTATAGTTATATGTTCATGACGGACATCACAAACTGCTTCGGACAGATTAATCCCGAGTCGATTGGGTGGGCTTTGGCAAGGAAGGATACACCGCACGAAACTAATAATAACGCAGAACTTGCCGCTGACATTCAGCGCTATCTCAGAGCGATGCAGGAGGGTAAGAACATCGGTATTCCGCAAGGCAGCTCTCTGTTTTCATTAATAGCCGAGATTGTCCTTGGCTACACTGATATGCTTCTTGCTCAGGATATAGCAACAGCACAGGAGGAAGGGAAGTTGCCAAAGGATTTGGAGTACGAAATCCTCCGGTATGTCGACGATTACCGAATCTTCTGCAACGACCGCGATGCGCTGGAGGCGATTTCGTATATTCTGCAGCACATACTTGAGCGCTTCAATTTCCGCATGAATCCCTCGAAGACGCGCACATCCAGCGAGCTGATAACAGATTCCATCAAGCCGGATAAGGCTTTTTACATCTTCAATACGCCGATTGAGAGCAAACAGACGTATGAGGATGAAAACGGTCATGAGCGTAAAGTCCCGGGCTATGACTTCGATGGTTTCCAGAAGCATCTGTTGTTCATTTATGAGTTCTCAAAGCGTTTCCCAAACTCCGGTAATCTCGTAAGGCAACTTGAAGCGTTCAGCAAACGAGTTGAAGAGCATCTGTCGGTCAAAACTATCACTAAAGAAGAAACGCTAATAGATTTAGAGACCGGAGCAGAAACAAAAGAGACCAAAAAGATAGAACAGAAAGGGCATCTTTGGGAAAACATCTCGGCCATGGTGGCTATCGCTGTAGAAATTGCCGCCAACAATCTTCGGGTCGCCAATAATGCCTTGAAAGTTGCAAGCCAACTGCTGGCAGATATGCGCGAAGAAGACACGCAAAAGAAAAAAGAGGTCATCGAACTTATCTACAAGAAACTCATCCGGATTCCGAACTCGGCCTTCCTTCAGGTATGGCTTCAAAATATCACCAATACAACCGATGATTGGTCATCCGGCGAAATCTACGACATGCCACTCTGTAAAGTCGTAGCGCAGCAGCCTGTAACGCTTTGGAATAACAAATGGCTAGTCCCGGAACTTGCCGACGCTTTTCCACAAGACAGCATAGTCGATAGGGAGGCTCTCGCCAAGACCGGCCAGATTATCACCTTCAAGGCTAAACGTCAGTACGACGAAATGGAATACTAATAAACCTTATCAACTGCGGTGCACATTCGCACCGCAGTTTTTACATCTTAGGCTGAGATTGAATCTTCGTAACCGCCGATTTGGGCGTGAATGTCAATTACATTGAAATGCGCCGAAAGAAGGGATGCAGGCAAAAGTTGCGCGGAATATTTGATTTTTGCCTGCAATTTGCCTGCAGAATAAAAGGAAAGCGACTTAAATTGGTGATTATCACTTCTTTAAGTCGCTTTTGCTGTGCCCAGAACAGGACTCGAACCTGCACGGCTCTCACCACTCGCACCTGAAACGAGCGCGTCTACCATTCCGCCACCTGGGCTCGGTGTCATGAAAAGCTGAGGGGCTCTCTGCTTTTGCGGTGCAAAGTTAAGGCCTTTTGGGCAATTGTGCAAGAGGTGGAGGCGAAATCAGGCTGAATTTCATACTTTTTAACATTTCAACCCCACCAAAGAGGGGTAAAAGGGTGACGGAGAAAAGGGGAGTGGGAGAGGGAAGGGGCGTTTCGCGGGGGCAGATGGAGGGGAAGTTGGGCAGTTCGGGGAGTTTTGTTATCTTTGCAGGTTCAGAACCGGGAAGATGAAAAATGTTGGTAAGGATAGTGGCAATGTATCGCATCAGGGCAACTCTCAGATGAAAGTAGCTTGGGGTGCGCAAGAGGGCATAAGCACAAGCGTAAGCATTGCTGCGCAAAATGGCATAAGCAGAAGCAAAAGCATAAGCAAGAGCATGAGAAATGGCACAAGCGTAAGCAATGGCATAAGCGTAAGCAATGATGTGCAAGGGGGTATGCTTTCGTGCCCGCAAAGCGGCATGAATAAGTTCGCGGCATTGCTATGAGAGGGAATATGCAAAAGGGTTCACGCAGTGTTATGCGCAGTGTTAAGCAAAGTGTTATGCGCAGTGTTAAGCAAAGTGTTATGCGCGGTGTTATGCACAGTGTTATGCACAGTGTTATGCACAATAATTCGCACAGCTTATGAAAACGGGTACGCACAGTGTTATGAAAACGGCTTTGAAAAAGGGTTCTCACAGTTCCCATTATTCCCATCATTCCCATAACTCCCATAATTCCCAAAATTCCCGCAGCAGCGATCGTCTGAGAGGGGAGTGGCGCGGTCAGAAGGGCATGGCTCGCTGGTGGCGCCCCGTGGTGTTGGCGGTGGTGTGCTTCTTTACCTTCTTTGTCAACAACGGCGTGCTCGTGCCCGACATCATGGAGAGCCGCAATCTCATTACCGCGCGCGAAATGGTGGCAAAAGGCAACTATCTCGTACCCACCATGAACGGCGAGTTGCGACTGGCCAAACCCCCGTTGCCCACCTGGATAGCCGCGGCAGTGGAGGAAGCCAGTCCCGACAACATCGTGGCGCAGCGCTGTGCCGCCGGCGTGGCAGGCGTCATGCTCACCATCTTCCTCTACCTGTTGGCCGCGCGCATTACCCGCATTGACCCCCTGTGGCCAACCCTTTTGCTGCTCACCTGCTATAACGTAGTGCTGATGGGTCGCACAGCCTCATGGGACATCTTCTGCCACGCCTTTATGCTTGGAGGCATCTATTTCCTGGCCAGAGCCCTGTTGGAGCCGGGGCGTCAGACGGCTTCATTCTGCTGGGCAGGCATCTTCACCGGACTGAGCATAATGAGCAAAGGCCCCGTGAGCCTGTACGCCATGTTACTGCCGTGGCTCATTGCCACCCTCTGTTGCAGGCGCGTGAACATGCGCGGCAAATGGAGCGGCGTTGCCGTGCTCGTCATAGTGGCGCTCCTTACCGGCGGCTGGTGGTATGCCTACATCTACCTGCAGCATAAGAGCGAGCTGCAGGCAGTGGCCGCGCAGGAGAGCGGCGCCTGGATGAACCGTAACGTTCGGCCCTGGTGGTATTACCACAAATTCTATTTAGAGACGGGCATCTGGGCACTGTTGCTTATCAGCGCCATCGTGCTGGCCTTTACGCGGCGCGTGCGGCGTTACCGCGGCTTCTACACCCCGTTGCTGTGGATGCTGGCGGCCCTTGTGCTGCTGTCGGTGCTGCCCGAGAAGAAGATGCGCTACCTGTTGCCTGTGCTTGTTCCCGCCGCCCTGGTCATGGGACAGCTTATCTGCCGCTGGATAGAGGAGTTCCGACGCCCCTCGGCCGCCTCGCGTGCCGACAAAGTCATCTTCCGCCTCAACGCCTGGCTGCTGGCCATTGTCACCCTGGCTTTGCCTGTGGCCGCCTGGTATTTCTGTTACCGACCCGGCTATATGGCCTTATGGGCATTGGTACTGATGGCCTTGGTGAGCCTTGTGGTGGCCGTGTGCATAGGCTTCGCCGCCGTGCGACTGGCTCCCGGCGGCATGGTGTGGGGCGTTGCAGTTCTGTTTGTGTTGGCCGAGGGCATCGGATTGCCGGCCGTTAAGCCCCTCATCAACAACGCCGATATGCGGTCTGTGCGCCTTATTGCCGACCGCAGCGACTTGCGCGGCGTGCCTTTCTTCTCCAATGCCGCCGACGAGCTGCGCATAGAAATGGTCTATGCGGCGCGGCGCGACATCACCCCCGTGGCGTTCACCGATTCCGCCCTGCAGCGCCTGCCGTTGCCGGCCGTGATTCTTACACACCGCGGAGCAAAAGCCGAGCTCCCCGCCGACTTCCTGCAGCGTGTCGACACGGTTTATATCGGCCGTTTCGACGACAACCGCCGTCCCGAGAAATCGGGGCGTTATAACCCCAAGTTTATATATCATCTCACATATCTGCGTCCCAAAACGGCGGCGCCTGAGCACACCAAGAATAAATGAACAATACATCCAAATATGATTTCACCGTCATTGTGCCGCTTTACAACGAAGAGGACAACGTCTGGGCGCTTGAAGAGAAACTCGGCGCGTGGCTGAAGGCGGCTCCCGTGCGCAGCTGTGTGCTGTTTGTAGACGACGGTTCCACCGACTCCTCCTTTGAGCGGGTGCGCGAAGTCTGCGGGCGCAATGACCATTTCTACTATCTGCAACTGAGCCGCAATTCCGGTCTTAGCGCGGCGCTGAAAGCCGGCTTCGACGCTGCCGAATCCCCCTGGCTTGGCTATATAGACGCCGATTTGCAGACCACCCCCGAAGACTTCAACCTGCTCCTTTCGCACACCGGCGATTACGACATGGTTATCGGCATACGTGCCCACCGGCGCGACACGGGATTCAAGAAACTGCAGTCGAAGATTGCCAACGGATTCCGGCGCAAGATGACAGGCGACGGCGTGGCCGACACGGGCTGTCCACTGAAAGTCATCTCCACCCCCTTGGCCAAGAAGCTGCCCATGTTCACCGGCCTTCACCGCTTCCTGCCCGCTTTGGGGCTGCTCTACGGCGCGCGCGTCAAGCAAGTGCCTGTGAGGCATTTCCCCCGCACTGCCGGAGTGAGCAAATATCATCTGTGGAACAGGCTCAAAGGCCCCTTCCTCGACTGTTTCGCTTACCGCTGGATGCGTAAGCGCCTTATCGACAATCACATCTCGCAGACGAATCTGTAAGCCGCATGCCGCCGCTGGTAGTTACCTTAATAGGATTTTTGGCGCAGGGCCTCTTCTCGGCGCGTATGTTGGTGCAGTGGATACTGTCGGAGAGGGCGCTCCGTGTGCTCTCTCCCACGCTGTTCTGGGTGCTGTCTGTCATAGCCTCCATCCTGCTGTGCCTCTACGGCTGGCTGCGCTCCGATTTCGCCATCATCCTCGGCCAGATTTTCAGCTATTACATCTACCTGTGGAACCTGCGCATCAAAGGTGCCATGGTGCGCGTGCCCGTGTGGGTGCGAGTGGCGCTGTGCGTGCTTCCCGTGCTCATGGCCATACCCGTGGCAGGCGATGCACCGGCCGTCTACAACCGCTTCTTCGCCAACCCCGATATACCCTTCTGGCTATTGTTTTACGGCTCTGCCGGACAGATTATCTTCACCCTGCGCTTCATCTATCAGTGGTTCTATTCCGTGCGACTGGGACGCAGCGTGCTCCCCGCCGGCTTCTGGGTCATCTCCCTCATAGGGTCGCTCACCATCTGCTCCTACGCCATATTCCGCGCCGACCCCGTGCTCATAGTGGGGCAGAGCGTGGGCTTGGTGGCCTACACACGCAACCTCATGATTTGGCACCGCGAGAAACGGCGCGAAGCAAAGCAGCCTAAGTAGCTGAATTATAAGGACTTACTTGTTGAAATCAAAACTGCGCAGAGCCTTCAGGTCATCGCTCAGCTGCCTTTGCAGCTCTTCCACCGAGGCAAAACGCTGTTCCGAGCGCAGACGCGCGTAGAAACACACCTTAAGCAGCTCCCCGTAGAGATTGCCGCTGAAGCCGTCGATGTGCACCTCCACACTTAGCGGCGCGTCAGGCGCATCCACCGTGGGACGCCTCCCGATGTTTATCATTGCCGGCAACCCCTTGGCCTTGCCGATGTAAACCCCGGGAGCAGGCAGCATCACCGGCAGCCCGCGGGTGAGCAGATTGGCTGTGGGGAAGCCTATGGTGCGCCCTAACCGTTTGCCGCCAATCACCTCAGCCTCAATGCAGTAAGGATGTCCGAGCATCACCGCGGCAGCCTCCGCGTCACCCCGCGCCAGAGCCTTGCGAATTGCCGACGAGCTGATACTCGGCAGCTGAGGCGCCGCCACAATCTCAATGTCGCAGCCTGCCTCGCGGCACAAAGCCCGATATTCCGTCAGCGCATCCGTCTGCAACGGCGGTTGCTTCGGGTCGCGGTATCCGAAACGGTTGTCATGGCCTAACAGCAGCAGAGCGGCGCGATAGCGGTCATGCAGCATCAGAAGGAAATCCCTTGCCGGCAGGCGTCGCAACCCCTCGTCAAAGGTCAGCTCAATCACCTCGAACCCCATTTGCTGCAGCACATTTCGCCTCTGCGCGGTCGTCTGCAGCGGCTTGGGCGCCCTCTCCGGCGCAATCAGAGCTAACGGATGCGAGGTGAAAGTAACCACCGCCGGACGCAGACCGCGCTCATCGGCCAGCCGTTTCAGCTCGTCGAGCAGCACACGGTGGCCGCGGTGCACACCGTCGAAATTGCCCACCGCAATAGCTCTGTCAGCAGTTTCCACCAATCTCCTTGAGAATTTGCAGCATATCGTGCTGCGGCGTCACCAGCTGCGTCTGCAGCCCTGTGCTTGCCGCCGCTTCCACATTTGCCGGAGCGTCGTCCAGATACAAAACCTTTTTCGGGTCGAGCCCGTAGCGCGTCTGCAGCACCTCGAAAATGCCCTTTTCAGGCTTGCAGCAGTGCTCGCGGAAGCTGGCTATGACGCCGTCGAAGTAATCGTCCATTTTCAGCCCTTCGGCGCGGAAAGCATTGTCAATCCACGAGTTGAACATCACCGGGTTGGTGTTGCTCAGCGCAAACACCTTGCATTGCCGGCGCAGACGGCGCAGAGCCTGCAGACGCTCCACCGGCAGGCTCACAAGAAATTCGTTGAAGGCCTGCTGAATGTCAGTATCGCACTGAGCCAGCGGACAGCGCGGCCTCATGCGGTCAAAGAACTCGGCGGCCGTGATGGCGCCCGATTCAAGCAGAAAAAAATCACCCTTCTGCGTATACTGGTCCAGATAGACGACTATGTCGGCGCAGCCAAGCCGCTCGAAAGCCCGTATGCAGCGCATCCGGTCGAGGTCTATCACCACACCTCCAAGGTCAAAAACAATGGCGTTGTAATTCATAGTCTAAAAATCGTTGCAAAGGTAGCAAGAAAGCTTTGTAGATTAAAATTATTTAGGTAATTTTGCGGTAGAAAGCGTTACATTACTATGAGCAACATCAAGTCTATAGGTATTCTCACGTCCGGCGGCGACGCTCCGGGCATGAATGCGGCGATACGTGCGGTGACCCGTGCGGCCATCTTCGCCGAGTTTAAGGTATACGGCATCTATCGCGGCTACCGCGGTCTGATTACCGACGAGATTCAGGAATTCACCACCCAGAACGTCAGCAACATCATACAGCGCGGTGGCACCATACTGAAAACGGCGCGCTGTCAGGAATGGACCACCAAAGAGGGCCGTCAGTGCGCTTACGACGTGCTGAAGCGCCACGGCATCGACGCCCTTGTGGTGATTGGCGGCGACGGCTCCCTTACCGGCGCACGCATCTTTGCCAACGAATATTCCTTCCCCATAGTTGGTCTGCCGGGCACCATCGACAATGACCTCTACGGCACCGACTCCACCATAGGCTACGATACGGCGCTGAACACCATCATGGAGTGCGTGGACAAGATTCGCGACACTGCCACCAGCCACGAGCGCCTCTTCTTCATCGAGGTCATGGGTCGCGACGCCGGTTTCCTGGCCCTCAACGGCGCCATCGCCAGCGGCGCGGAAGCAGCCATCATCCCCGAGATTGCCACCCAGGATGAGCAGTTGGCACAGCTCATCAAGACGGGTTTCCGCAAGTCGAAGAACTCCTCCATAGTCCTCGTGGCCGAGAGTCCTATCACCGGCGGCGCCATGGGTCTGGCACAGCGCGTCAAGGAAGAGTATCCGGAATACGACGTGCGCGTAACCATCCTCGGCCACCTGCAGCGCGGCGGCTCGCCCACGGCTTACGACCGCATTCTGGCCTCGCGTATGGGTGCCGCGGCCATCGACGCCCTCCTCGACGACCAGCGCAACGTGATGATTGGCATAAAGAACGACGAAATCGTCTATGTGCCCTTCACCAAGGCCATCAAGAACGACAAACCCATCAACGCTGAGCTGCTGAGCACGCTCCGCCGTCTGAGCATCTGATTACCGTCAATACGCCATGGCAGAACTCAACAAACAGGGCACACCGGCGTCCGGAGCCGCCACCAAGGTTCCGGACACGGAAGTGGCGGCGTTGGCAGCCCGCGAGCAGCAGCGTTATCTTGAGCGTGTGCGCCGGGCAAGGCTCATCGGCGGCGTCGCTCACTGGATTGTGTTGGCACTCTCGCTGGCCCTTATCGTCTTCATCAGCTACGACACGTTTGCCGAAATTCCCTTCCTGCGCAACTCCACTTACATGACCTTCCAGTTCTGGGTCTGCGTGGTCTTCATGCTCGATTTCTTCATCGAGCTTACGGTGAGCCTCGACAAGAAGCGTTATCTGCTCACCCACATCCTCTTTTTCCTCATCTCCATACCCTATCTCAACATCTTTCAGATTACGGGGCTGCTCACCGACATCACCGCCCAGCAGCTCTATTTTCTGCGTTTCATACCCCTTGTGCGCGGCGCCTACGCGCTGGCCATGGTGGTGGGAGCGCTGTCGCAGAACCGCGCCACAAACCTCCTCACCAGCTATGCCGCCATTCTCTTCTCCATAATCTACTTCCTGTCGCTCATCTTCTACGAGCAGGAGAAGCCGGTGAACAGCGACGTTACCTGCTACTGGGACGCCCTCTGGTGGACGTGCATGAACGTAACAACCATTGGCTGCTACATCAACCCCATGACGTATGCCGGCCAGGTGAGCGGCGTTATACTGGCTGCTTCGGGCATGCTCATGCTGCCCCTGTTCACCGTCTTTGTTACCTCGGTGGTGAAGAACCATTATCAGGAGCAGGAAAAGCGCAACGAGGAGATTGAAACGGCCTTTGAGCGCACCCGTCTGCACCACGATGAGAAAAAACTGAAATCCAAATCCGAATCCAAGACCGATAATACGCAGTGACACAAGAAGAGTCTGCCAGGTATTTGCTCAACTACGATCCGCGCGTGTCGAAGCGCGTGATAACCCCCGAGCCCCGTACACCGGCCGTGAACATGGTCGATGCCGATGCTCTGGCAGCCGATGAAGAACTGCGCATTGACAAGGCCTACCGCAATGTGGTGAAGGCATATCTGGAGTCTAACCACCGCAAGAAGATAGAAATAATTGAGCGTGCCTATCGCTTTGCCAAGCATGCGCACGCCGGGGTGAGGCGCCGCAGCGGAGAGCCTTACATACTCCATCCCATAGCGGTGGCGCAGATAGTGATTTCCGAGCTTGGCTTAGGCTCCACATCCATCTGTGCGGCGCTGCTCCATGACGTGGTGGAGGACACCGAATATACCCGCGAGGACATAGAGGCCAATTTCGGGCCAAAGGTGGCTTCGATAGTTGAGGGACTGACGAAAATATCGGGCGGCATTTTCGGCAACAAAGCCTCGCTGCAGGCCGAGAACTTCCGCAAACTGCTGCTGAGCATGAGCACCGATGTGCGCGTGGTGCTGATAAAAATGGCCGACCGCCTGCACAATATGCGCACTCTGGGCTCGCTGAGGCCCGAAAAGCAGTATAAGATAGCCGGCGAAACGCTTTATGTCTACGCGCCGTTAGCTCACCGTCTGGGTCTGTTCAAGATAAAGCAGGAGCTTGAGGACCTGGCGTTCCGCTACGAGCATCCGGCCAAGTATACGGAGATAATGGGCCTCATAGAGCAGAGCAGCGAGACGCGTCAGCGCATCGTTGACGAGTTTGTGGCTCCCGTGCGGCAGAAGCTCGACGCCGCCGGCTTCAAGTATGAGATTAAGGCACGCGTAAAGAGCGCCTATTCCATCTACAAGAAGATGGAGCGCAAGAAGCTGGCTTTTCACGACATTTACGATGTCTATGCGGTGCGAGTGGTGTTCGACAACGACGATGACGACGCCGAGACGCTGCGCTGCTGGCAGATTTACACCTTCTTCGCCGAGGGGCACCGTCTGCACCCCGACCGTCTGCGCGACTGGACCGTTACGCCCAAGCCCAACGGCTACCGGGCGCTTCACCTCACTGTGATGGGTCCCGAAGGGCGCTGGATAGAGGTGCAGATTCGCAGCCGCCGCATGGACGAGATTGCCGAATTGGGTTACGCCGCGCACTGGAAGTACAAGACCGGCGAATATGACGAGGAACCGCGCCTGGAAGCGCTGATGAAGAAGGTCAAGGACATTCTGGCAAACCCCACGCCCAACGCCCTCGACTTCCTCGACACGGTGCAGCTAAACCTCTTCTCGGCCGATATCTATGTGTTCACCCCCAAGGGCGACCTGATAACGCTGCCGCAGGGTGCCACCGTGCTCGATATGGCGTTTGCCGTGCACACTCAGGTGGGTATGCACTGTGTGGCCGGCAAGATTCAGCACCGTTTGGTGCCCATGGAACACCGGCTCAGCAGCGGAGACCAGGTGGAGATAATCACTGCCGACGCCCAGAAGCCCGAACGCGACTGGCTCGACCGCTGCCAGACGGCCAAGGCCCGCAACTTCCTGCGCTCTGTGCTGCGAAAGGACAAGAAAGCGCTGACGGAACACGGCAGGCGCCTCTTCGACGAATTTCTGGAGAAGGAGGGTGTGGTGGCCGACTCCGAAACCATGTCGCGCATATTAGCCTATTATCATCTGCACGACCCCGAGGAGCTCTTCCTGATGATGGCAGCCGACGAGATAAACCTTGCCGACACTTCGGCGCTGCGCAACAAGACGGCGAAGACGAGTCCGTCGGTGCTGTCGCGGCTGCTGCGCAACCCCTTCACTCTGCGCCGCAAGCAGAATCACGACAAGAAGCCCACGCCGGTGAACCGCCGCGAGGTCTATGTGCTGCTGCCCAACGCCTCGCCGCCCAACTACCGCATAGAGGCATGCTGCTCGCCGCTGCCCGGCGACGATGTGCTCGGCTTCGTTACGGCCGATGAGCAGGTTGTGGTGCATAAGGCCGACTGCCCCGTGGCGCGCAAGCTCAAAAGCACCTACGGACCGCGCCTTGTGGCCACTCGCTGGGAAGGAAAGGCCGACCGGTTTGCCGTGTCGGTGAGCGTTGACGGCATTGACCGCCACGGAATGTTGTCGGACATTGTGCAGGTGGTTACCCTCAACATGGAGCTCAACGTAAGGGCCATGAACATCCGCGCCAAGAACGAAGTCTTTCACTGCGAGATGCAGCTCATGGTCGATTCGGCCGAGACGGTGGAGAACCTCTGCCGCGCCCTCAAAAAAGTTAAAGATGTAAAATTCGCCAACCGCACATCATGACCGAACAAAAACAGCCTCGGCGCATAACCAAGATAATGCTTGTGCGCATAGCTCTGCTTGTAGGAGCTGTTGCCGTCATCCTGGCCGTAATGCCCCGTGCCGGGCATCAGTCGTTCAGCTACGAACTCAATCAGCCGTGGAAGTATCATCTGCTCACGGCCGAGTTCGACATACCCGTGCAGCGCGACAAAGCGAGTGCTGAGCGGCTGCGCGACTCCATAGAGCGCTCGTTTGTGCCGTTTGTGCATTTCAATCACGAGGCGCCGCAACAGGGCCTTGACCGCTTTCGCGCCGCCATTGCCGGCAAAGCTACTCCCGACCAGATTGCCTTTGCCGAGGAGCAGCTAAGGCAGGCTTACGCCAACGGCATTCTGCAGCAGGAACTCTACGACAGCGTGCGCCAGAAATCCATGCCGCAGCTCCATACGCTGGAAGACAACAGCGACAATCCCACCACAGCCACCTTCATCGACGTCAGCAATATGCAGTCGCCGCTCACGGCTCTCCGCCACATCGACACACTCTATAGGCAGAAGTACGACGGCAGCCTCATGACCGCCGACCTGGCCAACGCCATAAACCGCGGACTGATTCCAAACATTGTGCCTGACTCGGTTACAAACCAGAAATTCCGCGCCCAGGAGATGCTGCAGGTCAATGCCGCCCAGGGCGTCATAAAAAAGGGTCAGCGTATTGTTGACCTCGGCGAGATTGTAACCCCGCAGATTTACACCAACCTGCAGACATACGAAGAGCAGCTGCGTCTGCGCCAGATGGAGCTGCATCACACATATTTCTTCCTTGGCCAGGGCGTTACGGTGCTTCTCACCCTTCTCATCTTCTATTTCTATCTGGCCAACTGCCGCCCGAAGCTGTGGCGCAGCATACGCGTCATGACCTTCCTGGTGAGCTACATCACCCTCTTCGCCGTGTTTGCCATACTGCTTTTCGAGCGCTTCACCTACGGCATCTATCTGGTGCCGTTTGCCGCCGTGCCCATTGTGGTGATGGTGTTCTTCGACACGCGCACCGGCGTCATGGCGCTGTTGGCCACGGTGCTTATCGCCGCCATGGTGGCCACCTTCCAGTATCAGTTCATCTTCCTGGAGATTACCGCCGGCCTCGCCTCCACATTCTGTCTGCGGCAGCTGAGCAAGCGCTCTCAGCTCCTTTTGGCGGCCCTCATGGCCTTTATCACATACAGCGTGGCATACGCCGCCATACTCCTTGTGGAGGGCGGCAACTTCGAGGCCTTCTCGCCACGCGCCATCGGCATGATGGGCATCAACTCGCTGCTTCTCTCACTGGCTTACTTCCTCATCCTGCTCATAGAGAAGATTTTCGGCTTCACCTCCACCGTAACCCTTGTGGAGCTCAGCGACATCAACAATCCGCTGCTGAGGCGCCTGTCGGAAGAGGCACCCGGCACCTTCCAGCACTCCATGCAAGTGTCGGCCATGGCTGCCGAGGCGGCTCGTGCCATAGGCGCCAACGTGCAGCTTGTGCGTACAGGCGCCCTGTATCACGACATAGGCAAGCTCGATTCGCCTGTTTTCTTCACCGAAAATCAGCACGGCCCGAACCCCAACGACGGCATTCCGCCGCAGCAGGCCGCTCAGAAAATCATCAGCCACGTCAGCAAAGGCCTGCAGCTGGCCGCCAAAGCCAAGCTGCCGCAGGTGATTCGCAATTTCATCAGCGAGCACCATGGCCGAAGCATGGCGCGCTATTTCTATACTGAGGCTGTGAATGCGGCTCCCGAAGGCACATACGTTGACCCGGCACCCTTCACTTATCCCGGTCCTGACCCGCAGAGCGTGGAGACAACGCTGCTGATGATGGCCGATGCCGTGGAGGCCTCCTCGCGGTCGCTCAAAGACTACAGCGAACAGTCTATCTCCGACCTCGTTGACCGCATCATCGACGGACAGGAGAGCCAGGGTCTGTATAACGATTCTCCCATCACCTTCCGCGACATTCAGATTGCCAAGGACACCTTCAAACGGCGCCTGGCATCCATCTATCATACCCGCGTGGCCTATCCCACGCTGAACCACCCCAACGCCCCGGCAGCTACGAATACCCCGGCACAGTAACGGGCTTCTTATTTGCGCTTACGCAGGCTCGGGAACATCTTGCGCACCCGCAGCAGGGCATGGTCGATGGGCGAGCCGGCTATAACCAACATCGTAGACGCCAATATCAGCGCCGCGCCCAAAATCTCGCGCTCGGAGATATCCTGACCCAGCACAAAAGTGCTGAGCAGAACCGCCGTTACAGGCTCCAAGGCCCCGAAGATGGCCGTTACCGTGGGACCGATATGTTGTATCGCCATTGTGGTGCAACTCAGCGAAATAACCGTGGGTATCAGCGCCAGAGCCAGCAGATTGAGATATTGCACAGCCTTATGGGGCAGCGTAAGGGTGTTGCCGAAGGGTATCATGCACATAAACACCACGCTGCCGAAAGCCAACACGTAAAACAGCTGCACAAGGGTGGGTATGGTGCGCACCACCTTCGACACGTTTATCATCACTATATACAGCGCGTAGGTGAGCGACGAGAGCATCACCAACAGGAAGCCGTAGGCATTGAGACCGCCGCCGTCGCCGTTGCGCATCAGCAACAGCAGACCCGACGCCATCACCACAAGACAGATACCCGTGGAGACGGCAAATTTCTCATGGAAGAAAAACACCATGAGCAGCGCCACCATGATGGGATATACAAACAGCAGCGTTGACGCCACTCCCGAGTTGATGTAATTGTAGCTCTCAAACAGCGTCAGAGACGATATTGCCATCAGAAAGCCCAACACCGCAAGGGGCTTCAGCTCTGTGGCGCTCACCCTGAGCGAGCGGCCTCGCGTCCACAGCATAAGCGCCAGGATGGGCAGCCCGAGGAGATAACGGAACAGCAATACCGAGTTGGCGTTCATGCCCTCGGCATACAGATTCAGCGCAAAGAGTGGTATGGTGCCGTAAGCCGCCGCAGCCCCCGCTGCCAACAGATAACCTTTCAGTTTCATGTGTCAGTTGCCATTTCCGGCCCTATGGCGGAGGATCTTATTTTGACAGGAATTTCAAGGCTTCGGCAGACAATATGTTTTTGATTTCAGCCACCGGAATGGTGCAGCTTGGCATGCCGGCGCTGTAAGGCGCTATCTCATACGACTGATACTGAATACGCAGCCCATTGGCCGTTACCGACGGCGAACCCATGGGCAGCTCCAGCGAGCCGAAACACATATCCTGCAACTCGCTGCGACTCATGTTATACTCCTTCATCATGGCCTGAATGATATACGGGCGCATCGTCTCGATTCCCGGCAGCATCTCTGAGGTCAGCTCCGTGCCGTCGGCCGTCAGGAAAGTGCTGCTTATGCACGACGGCATGCCGTGGGCGCCACCCATATACTGATAGCTCTCATCGCGCATCGTTATCACCTTATCGTTGCTGTAATCCACCGTTATGGACTGTTGCAGCTCCATGATGTCCTTGCGGGGGCCCACAGCAGCCAACGTCTTCTTTATCAGGGCTTCCGGCGACGTCATCGCCGCGCTGTAGGGGTAGCCGAAGCTGTTGCATATCCATTGGCGAATGGCCGTAACCACAGCCTCGTCGCCCGATACCGGGAAGGCCACCGATATTTTGGAATCCTGCTTTTTGGCACTGTAAGTGCGGAACACCAGATTGCCGCAATACGTTTGTTCCGAGCCTTTTGTGACCACCACGCCCGACGAGGCGCGACGCGCTTTGCTCCGGGTTCGCTTTTTTGCTTCGGCAGTAGACATACCGGCCAACACCACTGCGATGAGCAGAAAAATTTTCAGAGAGTTGCTGAGTTTCATGCTATAGAATTTTTATTTTCGCAGCAAAGTTAGTAAAAATTCCTCCACCGCCAATTTCCGACCCCAATTACCCCAATAAGACCAATAAGACCAATTAGACTAATAAGACTAATTAGACCAATTAGGCCAATTAGGGTGCATTTTGCAGGGAGGGAAAATTTACGTAACTTTGCGGTGGAAGTTCCTCTCTGACACAATGAAACATTTGCACATCACCATAAGATATTTTTTGTTATTCTGGCTTGCGGCGGCGGCTCTGTCGGCTCACGGCTTTTCATATCACTTCGGCCCCGACAACAGCGCTGATATGCTGAAATGTCGTATCTTCGACGCCAATGCCGACGGATATACCTGGAAATTCTCGTCGCGCGGCCCGGAGCTGCTCTATGAGGGCAACAACAACGATGCCGACGAATACATCTTTCTGCCGCCCGTGCAGATTACCGATACCGGCACATACCGGCTTTCGTTTCTGTCAATGCGTGATGCTGTGCCGCAGCGTCTTACGGTGGGTTATGCCACACGTCAGTCGGTAGCGTCGGTGGTGCCTGTGCGCACGCTGACCACAGAAATGTCGGCCAACGACTACACGCCCGTGGGCGCCGATTTCCATTTCAGCGCTCCGGGCGCCTATTATCCGGTGCTTCATCTCACCACACCCGGCGAGGGTCTTGCGGTGCGTTGCCGCGATTTCCGCCTTGCCAAGGCTGAGACAGGCGGACGCTCGGTGCCCCTGTCGCTGACGCCTGACGTCGCTGAGGCGTCGGAGTTTGACGTGCTCGACGGCGACGCCGACGGCTTTTCGTGGCATTATGAGGCCGACAGCGCCGTGTTTCGCGTGGAAGTATGTCATAAGCCCAAGGCCAACGACTGGCTGATGCTGCCGCCGGTGAGAATGGCGGCCGGCAATTATGCCTTTTCCTTTGACGTCAGTCCCAACGGGGGGGCGGCGGAGCCTTACGAGGTGCTTCTGAAGCGTGCCGAGGCCGATTCGGCGCAATGGCAGCCTCTGGTGCGGCATCCCGGCCTTGTGAAGCAGCGTCGCGAAACGGCCCTTTTCACCATCTCCGACTCGGCACTATACTGCGTGGCAGTGCGCTACACAGGCACCGGCGGCTCGGGCAGCGGGCTCACCGTGCGCCGTTTCTCCATTGACCGCTCAAACGACTCAGCCATCACCCTGCCCGGAAGCGTGAAGACTGACACCCTGCTCACAGACGGCAAAAATCCGTGGCTGATTCTGCCCCCTTTCCGCGCTCCCCGTTATAAAGCGGTGTGTGTGGAGGTGAGGTATAGAGGTACCTCGCCGCAGTCGCCTGTCTTTGAGATGTACAGCGGACCTGTAAACGACACCACCCTCTTCACTAAATTGTCGGCCTCATACGATGTGGTGAACAGCGAGCTGCGCAGCAAGACTCAGCAAATCTATTACGGCGACGACGCGCAGATGGTCTTCGCCCTGCGCGTCCGCAACGGCTCGGCCGTGATAGGCGACATAAACATCGACACGGTATATAATCCCCTTCCCGGCCAGGGCATTCCCTATAGCTTTGGGCGCGACACCGTATTGGAGTTCCCGGCGCTCTTCGGACCCGTGTGGGTTGAGCGGCAGAACAATGCCCTGCAGCTTCAGATAAAGGCGAAGGGAGGCTACAGGCTTTTCTACGGCAAGCGCCCCTCGCTGAGCGCCATGACAGAGCTTCATCCCCTGCAAAGCGCCGATTCCGCCGAGCAGCAGTTTCTTGCCGCCCCCTTGGGGTTAGCCATGCATTATCTGGCGCTGATACCCGACAGCGTGGTGCATCTGCAGCAGATAGACATAAGAGAGAGCAGCTATCAGTGCAACGGTCCGGGGATGCCGCGCGTCAAGGCGCATCCCATAGCGCTGCCGGGCGGCGAGGTGGAAGCCGAGGTAGTGCTTCCCGCCACCAATCTGGCCGGCAACAGGCTGTGGCCCGACGAGCTGATATTGCTGCGCGTTACGTCGCCCTGCGACACCGTGTCTTCCTCCGGCTACAGCGGCGATACCCTGCGTTTGCGCCTGCGTGCCGGCGAAGGAACGGTGAAGATAAAGGCTCAGTTGGGCACATGGCCCGGATGGGGTCCGGAAGGGTTCTGCATGGTGAGAAGCGGCAATGACGCCCCGGCGCGTCTGACGATTCTCTCGGCTGCCGCCGACGCCGACAACATGGGCGCGCTGCTGACCTGGCACGCCGACTCGGCCGGCGTTAACGGCGGGTATGTAAATCCCGACT
>ENA-ORNF01000664-ORNF01000664.1-human-gut-metagenome-genome-assembly--contig:-NODE-664-length-34025-cov-8.844716_pt1 | contig 34025 bp, 25 predicted proteins | sample MGYA00242110_ERZ509012 | MGnify/ENA primary metagenome ERZ509012 (study PRJEB26280, sample SAMEA2338714) | human gut metagenome | biome: human gut; feature: human-associated habitat; material: faeces...
GCCGGTGGCGTGCTTCCACACCCGCAAACGTGCGACCAAGAAAGGCCCTCAATCCGGTGCAGAGGCTGAAAGCTATCACGGCGTCGCCGAGAGGACGTGTGAAGATGTCGCCCGGAGCCACATCGTAAAACCGCTTCATGGCCTCCTCAATGAGTTGCCTCGGCGCTTCGGGCGGAAAAAGGAGTTGCTGCGGGGTGTCGAGCAGCAGCCGGCAGTCGTAGTCTTCAAGCAGCAGGCTGTTGTCGTAAACGGCGTTTTCTATTTGCTTGAGCGTCTGTTCGGGCTGCGGAGTCCATGTCGACGTTATGGCAAGCACAGGAGCCTCCGTGCGTGTGCCGTAAGGCTCAAACCATGCCTGCAGCCGCCCGGCTCCTAAAGTGAGGATAAGATTATAGCGCCGCGGGTCTGCATAGCGTTTTAATTCTTCGTTGGTCATCTTAATCAGAATCAAGTTTCACTTTGCAGCTGCTGTTTTTCTCTACAGTTACCTTCTTTGCGTGAAATTTCGTTGCATATATCTCGCCACCGGTGGATGCCGTGAAGAGAGCTCTTGAGGCTTTGCCCTCCAACGTTGCCGACGCATAGGTGCTTACCACCGATCGGAAAGTTTTGCACTGTATGCTCCTCAGCGTGCTTGTGGCGGAGGATGTTGATGTCAGTTCCACCACATCGGCATTCAGGTCATTCACCGTCAGCGTGCCTGTCGACGAGGCCGTTACCGTGGCAAAGCCGTTGTCCGAGCAGTTCAGCATTCCCGTAATGTCTACTGTAGCGCTGCTCTGGCTGCTTATCTGTGCCGTTGAGGTGGTAACGGTGCCTATTTTAGTTTCCGAGGCGCTGGAGCAGGTGAGCCGGCAGAGAGGGGCCGACAGAGTCTGTGCCGAAAACTCCGAAGCCGAGTTGGTGCGGATGTCGCAGTTTTTGTCACACAGCACCGTGGTGATTTTAAATTCCGAGGCCGAATAGAGGTCTATGATGAAGTCGTTTGCCTCAACCCTGTCAATCTTCAACTCCGAGGCAGACATGGACGTGGCCCTGAACTGGTCGCACTTCACCACAGGCGCCCGGAATTCACTGGCTGTTGACAGGTCAAGCGAAAAATCGTTGCGAGTGATGAGGGGGTTGGAGGTGGTGAACGATGCGCTCATCTTCAGAGTTACCCCCTGAAGGTCGGGTGTGGAGCAATAAATCTTTACATCACAGTCGTCGCGGTTGATATTCCTCCGGCTATATCTGTCTTTGCGCGAATAAGACAGAGTGAGCACTCCGTTGCGGTTTATCACCTTGACGTTCTTCACCACATTCTGTGAACCGGTGATTTTTATGTCGCCCGCTTTGCCGGGCTTGAAAATCAGCTCTATGGGACCTTCGCAGACAACTGAGTGAAAAGAACCGACCTTCTTTACCGTGCGGCGCGTTGAGCGGTCGTCTGATTTTTCGGTCTCCTCTTCCTCCACACAGTCGTTTTCAATAATCACGGTGGTGTTGCCCCGGTGGGTCACGCTCCTTGTTTTGCGGGCAAAGACAAAGTAGGGCACAGCGGCCATTATCGCCACTGCTAAACATATATGTATGATCCTCGATTTTTTCATTTTATCGGAAATGCTTTATATGTTTATGACGACAAAGTTACTAATTAATTACAGCAATGACAAATAATCGGCGAAAAATTCGTAACTTTGCGGCCTGATAGAATATGTGCGCGTTTTACATGATAGAAGCGCGGACGCAGAGAAAACATTTTTAAGCTTATGAAAGCATACGTTTTTCCCGGACAGGGTGCCCAGTTTACAGGTATGGGTAAAGAACTCTACGAGAATAATCCGCAGGCCAGAGAACTGATGGAGAAAGCCAACGAGGTATTGGGTTTCCGCATCACAGACATTATGTTCGAGGGTAGCGAAGAGGACCTGAAGCAGACCAAGGTGACGCAGCCTGCCGTGTTCCTCCACAGCGTTGTTCTGGCTCTCACCGACCCGGATTTCGCCCCCGACATGACGGCGGGCCACAGCCTCGGTGAATTTTCGGCCATGGTAGCCGCCGGAGCCTTGAGCTTTGAATCGGCTCTGAAGCTGGTGAGCGCCCGCGCTCAGGCCATGCAGAAAGCCTGCGAGATGGAGCCGTCGACAATGGCTGCCGTGCTTGCCCTGCCCGACGAGAAGGTGGAAGAGATATGCAGCGAGGTGCCCGGTTGCGTGGCAGCCGCCAACTACAACTGTCCCGGCCAGGTGGTCATTTCCGGTTCTGTAGCCGCCATTGACGCTGCCTGCGAGAAGATGCTCGCCGCCGGTGCCAAGCGCGCCATGAAGCTCAAAGTGGGCGGTGCCTTCCACAGCCCCCTCATGGAGCCGGCACGCGTTGAGCTGGCCGAAGCCATTGAGAACACCGCGTTCATGCAGCCGCGCTGTCCCATTTACCAGAACGTGGATGCCAAGCCTCATACCGACCCAGCCGAAATCAAGGCAAACCTCATCAAGCAGCTCACCTCTCCGGTGCGCTGGACTCAGAGCGTGAAGCAGATGATTGCCGACGGTGCCACGGAGTTTGTGGAGTTAGGTCCCGGCAAGGTGCTTCAGGGCCTGATTCGCAAAATTGACCGCAACGTTGAGACCGAAAGCCGTCAGTAAGATGAACGTAGCTATTGTAGGAGCCAGCGGCGCCGTAGGTCAGGAGCTGCTGCGGGTGCTCGATGAGCAGAACTTCCCGGTCGACAGCCTGCGTCTGTTCGGCTCCAAGCGCAGCGCTGGCCGCTCGTATGCCTTCCGAGGCAATGAATATGTTGTGGAGGAACTCACCGACAATCCGGAACTCTTTGAGGGTGTGGACATTGCCTTCACTTCCGCCGGCGCTTCTGTGTCGAAGAAATATGCATCTGTCATCACTGCCCGCGGCGCTGTGATGATTGACAACTCATCGGCTTTCCGCATGGATGCCGACGTGCCTTTGGTTGTGCCGGAAGTGAATGCCGAGGATGCCCTCGACCGCCCGCGCAACATCATCGGCAACCCCAACTGCACCACAATTCAGATGATGGTGGCTTTGGCCCCCATACACCGTCTCAGCCCCATAGAGGCAATTCATGTGGCCACCTATCAGGCAGCTTCGGGCGCCGGTGCCACAGGCATGGCCGAACTGGAGCAGCAAATCACCGATTATGCCGCCGGCCGCGAAATTAAAGTGCAGAAATTCCAGGCTCAGCTGCTCGGCAACCTCATCCCTCAGGTGGATGTCTTCCTCGACAACGACTATACCAACGAGGAGATGAAGATGGAGCGCGAGAGCCGCAAGATTCTCCATGCCCCCGAGCTGAAAGTGTCGGCAATGTGTGTGCGTGTCCCTGTTATGCGGGCTCACAGCGAAGCCGTTTGGGTGCGCACTGCCGAGCCGCTGGAAGTGGCAGACGTGCGCAACGCTATGGCCAAGGCTCCCGGATTGGTAGTGGTTGACGACCCGGCACAGGGCCGTTATCCCATGCCGCTGCACAGCGCAGGCCTTGACCCCGTGTATGTGGGCCGTCTGCGTCGCGACCTCACCGACCCCCGCGGACTGACACTCTGGGTGGTGGCCGACCAGATTAAGAAAGGTGCCGCGCTCAATGCCGTGCAGATAGCTCAGTATCTGCTTGAAAAAGGCAGCGTGAAAGCCTGAACACAAAACCTCATATCACATCCGGCAATGCCTGCAAACTTTTGGGCGTTGCCGGTTGTTTCTTAAAAAAGATTAAAACTATGAAACGCATAATATTGCTTTTAGGCATTCTTGCACTGAGCATTGGCGCGGCAACGGCTCAGAACTCGTTGCCTGCTCCCGGCTCGGGTTCCATAACACCTCCCGCCGGAGGCTACGGCGGCGGTTACGGCCCCGGTCCGGTGGCTCCTCCGCCACCCCCTGCATGGGGCTCTCCCTGGGATTACGGATGGAACGGATACTACGGCTATAACCCTTACACCACGGTTTATGTGTCGCCCACATATCAGGATAACGGCAAGGTAAATGTGGTTGGTGTGGGCTATGACGACGAAGGCGTTTGGCGCACGGTGCCCATGTCTGTGGAATATAACTACAACGGCACGCGTTACAGCGCTACTGTGCTGACCGCCTGGGATCCGTGGACCGATTCCTGGAACACAAACCTCGATGTGCCGGCCATAAACACCTCTTATACCCTTAACGGGCAGAGTTACGAGTTTTATGTGGTGCTGAGCACAGGCACTTATTACTTCAACCTCTGATTCAACCTCTGAAAAGACCATACCTGAAGTTCCGGTAACGACCGGGTTTTTCAGCGAAAAAGCAACAAAAAGGCGGCAATGTGTGAAGAATTTACACAGGTCGCTTTTTTTTGTTACCTTTGCAGTCGGAATGAGGCTGATAAAGAGACTTCACTGGCTGGTGCTGAAAAGCTTCCTGCCGCTGTTCGCGATGACGTTCTTCATCGTGCTTTTTATCGTGCTCATGCAGTTCCTGTGGAAGTATGTAGACGAATTGGTGGGCAAAGGGCTTGAAATTTCGGTCATTGCCGAGCTGTTCTTCTATGCCGCCGTGAGCATGGTGCCCATGTCGCTGCCGTTGGCGATTCTGCTGGCGTCGCTGATGACGTTCGGCAATTTCGGCGAGAAATTCGAGCTGACGGCCATGAAGGCTTCGGGCATAAGTCTGCTGCGTGTGATGATGCCCCTCATTATTTTGGTAAGCAGCATCAGCGTGGGGGCATTCTTCTTTCAGAACGATGTGCTGCCGCGCGCGCAGGTGAAGATGTGGACGCTCCTCTTCTCCATAAAGCAGAAATCGCCCGAAACGGAAATTATACCCGGCGTCTTCAACTCGCAGATTCCCAACTACAACGTCTTCGTAAAAGACAAGGACCAGAACACGGGTATGCTGCGCGGCGTGATGATTTATGGCGTGAGCGGCGGCGGCGCAAACGCCACTATCCTTGTGGCCGACAGCGCTCATCTCTCGCTGACAAAAGACCGGCGTTATATGTTCCTGCATCTCTTCAACGGCGAACAGTTTGAGAACCTGCGCGAGCAGCTCCCCGGCGACCGCAATGTGCCCTTCCGCCGCGAGGAATTCCTTGATAAGCAGGTGCTTATACCCTTCGACGTGAATTTCAATCGCCTCGACGACGACCAGATGCGCAAGCAATATGTGGGCAAGAACATCAGCGAACTGCGTCAGACAATCGACTCGGTGTCGGCCAAGGTCGATTCCGTGGGCGATGTCTATGCCGTGGAACTGCAGATGCTGCGCTACGGCGGGTTGACAAAAGATATAGAACGCGGCACCAACAAGCCCATGCCTTACCGGCCTGTTGCCATGCCTGCCAAGGTGCCTGACCTCGACTCTATTCTGGCGGCCATGCCGGCCAATCAGGCTTCCGATTTGCTTCAGACGGCCCGCCGCTCGGCGTTGCTCAAGGCCGATGAATACGAGTTCAAATCGCTCAATATGGCAGAAGAGAACAAGTCCATTCGCCGCCATCAGATAGAGCTGATAAAGAAATTCACCCTGTCTGTGGCCTGCCTTATTTTCTTCTTCATCGGAGCTCCCCTGGGTGCTATTATCCGCAAAGGCGGCATCGGCACTCCGCTGGTCATCTCCGTGTTGCTCTTCCTGGTCTATTACATCATCGACAACACCGGCTACAAGATGGCGCGGGACGGCCGTTGGCCCGTATATGTGGGTATGTGGATAAGTACTGCGGTGCTGGCCCCCTTGGGCATCTTCGCCACCTATAAGGCCATGAACGACTCCGTGCTCTTCTCCAAGGATGCCTACATGCACCTTCTGCGCCGCATCTTCGGTCTGCGGCAGAAGCGCGGCAGCGCCTTCAAGGAGGTGATTATCAACGACATAGACGCAACTCTGGCTTTGCAGATGATAAATCGTCTCGATGCCGGCGCAAATGCCATTTTGCGGCGCGTGGCCAAGCCTATGGGCTATATACGCTACTGGTTCAGCGGTGTCAATAACAACACCGTGAAGAGGGTGGCTTTGCAAACGGATATGCTCTTTGACTATCTCAGCGACAGCCGCGATGCCCATTTGGTACGTCTGCTCAGCAACTATCCCATCATCACGAGTCTGTGGCTTTACCGACCCGCTCCGAGGCGCTGGATGGCCTGGACGGCAGTGATTTGCTTCCCCATTGGCGTGCCGGTGTGGATTTTCGGCAATGTGGCGCTGAGGCGTCTGCGTACCGAGATGAAAGCCATTAAGACAACCGACGAAAGTATCAGAAATATCCTTCTCAATAATCCATGAAACACCTTATCCTCCTCCTCGTTGTGCTGCTCAACGCAATAGCCGCCTCGGCAGCTTGTACTCCCGACGATTATGACCGCCGTCAGGCGGAGAGCTATATGCGCGAAGCTGAGTATTACAGAAAAAAAGCCGACTCATACCGCCGCGAGGCCGATTACTACATGAAGAAGGCCGAAAGCTATCAGCGCGAGGCGGCTTACTACACTCGCAGAGGTGATGCCGACCGTGCCAAATACTATCTGCGCCAGGCTGACCGCGCCATGGACAACTACAAGACGCAGATGCGCTATGCCAAGAATGCTGATGAGAAAGCGGCCGATTACCTGCGCCGAGCCTCCGACAGGCTGCGACGATAAACCGCTCGCTCCTTTGATGCTCTCCCCTCAATTCTTATAATTTTTATAATTTTTATAATTCTTATAATTTTTATAAATCTTATAATTTCTATGTATTTTTATAGCTCTGAAGATATTCTGGCCGTCCTGATGCAGCAAGAAAATGCCGCCCAGCGCCAAGTTCTCACCCGCTTTTTCAAATGTGGCAAAGGTGAGTATGGCGAAGGCGACCGCTTTCTCGGGCTGAAAGTGCCGCAGACACGCGCTATTGTGAAGATGGCCCGGCTGAGGGTGGCGCCCGAAGAGATTGAGAAGCTGCTTCATTCGCCATGGCATGAGGTGCGTCTTTGCGGCTTTTTGCTGCTTGTGGAGGAGATGAAGCATGCCATTCCAGGCAAGAGGAAAGACCCGACAGAGGGGGCCGAACAACGCGGCAAAATAGCGGAGTTTTACCTCCGGCATGCCCGCAAGGCCAACAATTGGGATTTGGTGGATTTGTCGTGCCCGCACATCATCGGTCAGTGGCTTCTTTATCCGCAGGCCGACGGCCAACTCCCTTCATCACAGATACTTGACCGCCTGGCCGCAAGCGATAACCTGTGGGAGCAGCGCATTGCCATTGTCTCCACACTGGCGCTGATACGGGCTGACCGGTTTGACGAGACGCTGCGCATATCGCGCCTACTGCTCAGTCATCCGCACGATTTGATACACAAAGCCATCGGCTGGATGCTCCGAGAGCTTGGCAAGCACGATTCCGACCTGCTGCGCACCTTCCTTGCCGAACATTACTCCGACCTGCCGCGCACCACCCTCCGTTACGCCATAGAGCGCTTCACCCCTTCCGAACGCCTCTCCTGGCTCCGCAAAAAGCGTTGATATTACTGTAAACTAAAAGTTAAAACGAATGAATGTGACAGGAACAAAAGTAACTCTTATATCCGGCGAAGCAATGGAAAAGTTTGTGATTCCTATTCCTCCAATCTTCACACCTCTCTCAGCATGAACGGCTTTCTCACTCAAGGTGGCGGATACCGTAATCTCATGGTATATCAGCTGTCGGAAATAATATATGACCTGACGGTGATTTTTTCAGAAAAGTGGGTGGCTACGGGTAGCAGAACACGCGACCAAATGGTTCAGGCAGCCCGTAGCGGCAAACAGAATATCGCCGAAGGGAGTGCGGCGTCAACTACCTCGCGAGAAACGGAAATCAAGCTCACTAATGTGGCCAAAGCATCGCTCGAAGAGTTGTTGCTTGACTACGAGGATTATCTCCGGCAAAACTCTTTGCCTCAATGGAACAAGGAGCATCCTCGCACACATCGGCTGCGGGCTTATCTCAAAAGCGACAACTTTATGAATGCTCCCATGCGTTTCGCCAACTCAATGAATGTAGAAGAATTTTGCAATCTCTGCATCACCCTGATTAATCAGGCTACCTTTATGCTGCGGCGCCTGCTTGAACGGCAACAGCAGCAGTTTCTGGAGAACGGCGGCATAAGAGAGCAAATGTACCGGGCAAGAACAGAATATCGTAGCGGCCGATGCCCCCGGAGCAATCAAAAGACTCAGACAGGTCAGACGAGTCAGACTGGTCAGACAGGTCAGACTGATTCCCAAAACAAAAAGCTATGACACAATACGATCTTATTTCCGAGAATCCTGAATCGACAGCCATTGCCGAGTTCGAGGCCGGGTATCGCAGTGTGCCACAATAACAATGCGAGGCTGAAATGGAGGCCGACTTCATCCGTCAACTCAACATGAGTGTAGACAAAGTGCTTGCTTTGGCACAGACAATTGTAACGATACAAATCACTCTGCCGCAAAACAAGCAGACAATCAGCAAACCAATGTTGCTGAAGCGCCATCAGCGTATCTTGCCTCTTTTCTGAATATTACCCAAACTCATCTCAACCGACTTCGGAAAAATATCTGACAAACAGTGCTTTTCAACATTTGTTGAAGTCTGTCGTCACAAGGATATGTACTTTTGCGTCATACAATTAAATTGCTATGAAGATGAAAAGAACAATCGTATTAACATGCGCTTTACTGAGCGTTGTATCTGCAAATGCACAAACCGCGACTAATGACACGGTAACCACGCATGAACTTCAAGAAGTGGTGATAGAAGCTCCCAAAGTAATCCGCAAGGCGGACAAGGACGTATATCATCCGTCAAAGAGTGCTGTCGATAATTCCAAGAACGGTATGCAGCTCCTCAATAACCTGATGATACCGTCGCTTTCGGTGAGTGACGCTCTCGGCAGTATCACAGCCGCTGGACAATCTGTGCAGGTTCGGATAAATGGTCGCACGGCAACCATAGACCAAGTACGGGCATTATTGCCCGAGACAATTAAGCGGGTAGAATGGATGGATAATCCGGGTCTCAGATACGGCGGAGCAAACTATGTGCTCAACTTCATTGTCGCCAATCCCACGCTCGGTGGTTCTTTGCAGGTATACGCTCGTCCGGCATTGAATACAGCTTGGGGATTCTATATGGCTGACGCAAAATTCAACTTCGGCAAATCGCAGTTTGAAATAGGCACAAACTACAAGCTTACCAACAATATAAAGACCCATCGGGATTATACAGAGACCTTCACATATCCGAATGGCAATACCATAACGCGAAAAGAGACTTCACGTGGAGGAACGATGGACAATACCATGGGTAATCTCTGGACATCATACAATTATATCAAGCCCGACACAACGGTGTTTGTCGCTGAATTCTCGATGCACAAGGATTTCCCAGGTAAAGTTCTTTACAACGGGCTGCTTTCGCTAAGCGACGGCACAGATGACATCCTTCTCACCGATTCTCACGGTGATAAAGGAACAACTCCATCATTGTCCATTTATCTTCAACAGCATTTTGCTCATAAACAGATGCTTGTGGTCGATTTCAGTTCATCGTTCTATTTCGGCCGCACATTCTCAGATTATATTGAGCAAAAGCATACCTCCTCTATTCCCCCATATCTGACAGACATCCATACCAATATTAAAGACAGGAATCAGGCATACGGAATTGAGGCTGACTATATAAAGAACTGGCGTAGTTCCCGGTTCACGGCAGGTGTGTCATATACAGCCAACCGCAACCGTTCCGAGTATGAGAATCTTGGCGGAGAGATATTCCATCAGCGTCAGGACAAGGTTTATTTTTTTGCCGAATATTTCCGGCGTTTCGGCAAATGGTCTGCAACCGCAGGAATCGGCGCACAGTACACAGATTTCCTTTTCAGAGAATCAAACCGGGGCAACCATTCGTGGAGCGCACGTCCTCAGGCAACAATCACATATTCGCCGAATCAGAATCACAATTTTCGTCTTAACTTTACCTCATGGCAATCCACCCCTTCACTCTCTGAGACAAATGTTGTGCCTCAGCAGCTTGACGGATTCCAATGGAGGGTCGGCAATCAGAACCTTAAGACAGCCAACTCATATATGCTTACCTTCCGCTATGGATTCAACCTGCCGAGGGTAAACGGCTCTTTCGGCATACGCGCCTTCACATCGCCTAATGCCATAACACCTCTGCTTGAATGGAGCGACAACCGTCTTATCACAACATACGAGAACAGCCGTGGATTGAAAAACCTTTCATTCTTCCTCGCTCCACAGATTGAGATAATTCCGCAATGGCTTACAGTGAGCGGATATGTCCAATACCGGATGGAGCGTATGAAAGGCAAGGACTATGCCATCAACCATAACGGTTGGAGCGGTAACGCCTCATTACAGCTTTCCCATTGGGGATTTGTCCTCAGTGCCGAATACCGTTATGCGCAACGCGATTTGTGGGGTCAGAAAATCAGATGGGGCGAGGACTTGAATGCCATAGCCCTTGATTACAATTGGAAAGACTGGCAGTTTGGTGCAGGTATAATAATGCCGTTCGGGAAATTTGACCAGGGTTCAAAATCGCTCAGCAAGTGGAATACCAACGAGCAGCACATGCGGCTTGATATGTGTATACCATTTGTTACGGTATCGTGGAATCTTCAGTGGGGACGGCAGAAGCGAGGTGTGCAGAAAATCATCAATGCAGATGCCAATACAGACCGCTCAACTGCCGGAGGAAGATAAGAATCTCTGTTGATTGAAATCCGGTAGATTGGGGTATTTTCAGTGTTGCCTCGGCAATGCGGCTTGAAAATCCCCCCGAGCCTGCGCCCCCGGCGTAAACATTTTTATTTCATGGGTGATAACTGACGGCGTTGTTTATGCATGACGCACAAAAAGACAGTCCACGGCTGACACGTCGGGTCAGCCGTGGACTGTAAATATGTATCAGGTATCAATCTGTTTAGATTGTTCGGATATGGTTTATTTCCCTATGGGTGCTCGCGGAGGGATGCCACGCATTTATTCCCACTCGATTGTCGACGGCGGCTTGGAGGAGATGTCGTAGACTACGCGGTTGACGCCGCGCACGCGGCGGATGATGGCATTGGAGACTTCGGCGAGGAAGTCGTGGGGGAGCGGTGTCCAGGTGGCCGTCATGCCGTCGGTGGAGTTGACAGCCCTCAGAGCTACTACATTCTCGTAGGTGCGTTCGTCGCCCATGACGCCAACGCTGCGGATGGGCAGAAGCACCACTCCGGCCTGCCATACCTTGTCGTAGAGGTCATGGTCGCGGAGCCCCTGGATGAAGATGTTGTCGGCTTCCTGCAGTATGCGAACCTTCTCGGCGGTTATCTCGCCCAGGATTCTCACTCCCAGGCCGGGACCGGGGAAGGGATGGCGGCTGATGAAGCGGTCGGGGATGTTGAGGGCGCGTCCCACACGGCGCACTTCGTCTTTGAAAAGAAGACGCAGCGGCTCCACGAGCTTGAGGTTCATCTTCTCGGGCAGACCGCCCACGTTATGGTGGCTCTTTATGGTCATGCCCGTGATGGAGAGCGATTCAATGACGTCGGGGTAAATGGTGCCCTGAGCCAGCCATTTGATGTTGGAGAGCTTGTGAGCTTCGCGGTCGAAAATGTCGATGAAGCCCTTGCCTATCACCTTGCGTTTACGCTCCGGATCGGTAACGCCGCTGAGAGCCTGATAGAAATCATCCTTGGCGTCTACGCCAATCACATTCAGACCCAGACGAGTGTAGTCTTCCATCACCTGGCTGAACTCGTTGAGACGCAGCAGACCATTGTCAACGAAGATGCAGGTGAGGCGGTTACCGATGGCTTTGTTGAGCAGTACGGCCGCCACGGTGGAGTCTACGCCGCCGCTGAGGGCCAGCACCACATTGTCGTCGCCGAGTTTGGCACGCAGGTCAGCCACTGTGCTTTCAATAAAGCTGTCGGGCGTCCATGAGCATTTGCTGCCGCAGATATGCTGCACGAAGTTGCGCAGAAGCACCATGCCGTCCTGGCTGTGATAGACTTCCGGATGGAACTGTACGCCCCAGGTCTGCTCGCCGCGGATGTTGAAGGCAGCCTCGCGCACATCGGCCGTCGAGGCCACACGTTGCAGCTTGGCGGGCACCGAGGTGATGGTGTCGCCGTGGCTCATCCACACCACCGAGCCCTGACGCACGCCTTCCATAAGTGGGTCGGCGGCATCTACGAAGGTGAGGTTTGCTTTGCCGTATTCGCGGGTCTCGGCGCTTTCCACCGTGCCGCCGAGGCTCTTGGCAAGGTATTGCGCACCGTAGCAGATGCCAAGCAGCGGGAAGCGGCCGCGCAGAGCCTGCAGATTCACCTGCGGCGCCTGTGGCGAGTTGACAGAGAAGGGCGAGCCGCTGAGTATCACTCCTATAACGTCGGCAGTGTCGGCCGGGAACTTGTTATAGGGATGAATTTCGCAGTATGTGTTCAGTTCGCGCACGCGTCGGGCTATGAGTTGCGTGTATTGCGAACCGAAGTCCAGTATGATTATTTTTTGCATAGGCAATGGGGTTTGGGTGATGGATTGTGAGGGGTCATTTGCCGCGTAACTTGTCGATTATCTGAGGGTCGCCGACGAGCCATACCACATCGCCGGCTTCCATTGTGGTGTTAGCTTCCGGCTGAATGTATTCACCGTCAGGCCGCTGAATCTTCACCAGCATGGAGTAGTATTTGTCGGTGAGATGACTGTCGGCCACCGTCTTGCCGTTGAGCGGCGAGTTGGGACCGAGCTTCACACTCACCAGCTCCATCTTCTGCGTCTGTTTCATGTCGATGGCGGCGGCGTTGCGTTCGTAAGCGGCAATATCGTCGTTGAGTTTCTTTATCTGGTCGTCGGTGCCGATGACACCGAGAATGTCGCCGGGGAATATGCGGCTCTCCTTAGTGGGAAGGGGCAGGAGACGCTGACCGCGCTGAATGCTGCTGACGCTGATGCCGTAGTCGCGGCGCAGCCCCGAGTCCTGAAGACGGTCGCCCACAAAAGGCGAGCTTGGCCCTACCTCTATGTAAGCCAGGTGCAAGTCGCTGACAAGCTGGTTGTTGAGGCCAAGACGCGTGTTTTCGCGCACATTGAGGTTATCCACAAACTTCTGCTCCATGCGGTGATAGCGGCGCCGCAACACGGTGGAGGCAAAGAGAATGATGACGACGTAGAACCCCGCGCCTACAAGCCAGCCAATGGTGGCGCCGTAGCATATCGACACATAGTAGAGTATGAAGAGGAAGACCGCCAGATAACGCACTACCCACATACCCACTAACGGCACGTCGTAGAAAGCGGCTGTGGAGTGGAGCCTCATGCGCTCCGTGCGGCTCGACGAGGCGAAGAGCAACGCACCCAGGAAGGGCGACATGGCCGCTAACGTAATGATAACCGTGAGCAGCAACCCCGTGTCGTTGCCCAGCAAATTGATAAAGAAGGGCTGAAGCCATGTGCGCGAAGCCAGGATGATGGCAATGAGTACCACCGAGTAGAGCATGAAGCGGATGAAATAGCGGCTGAGGACGGCACGCCACAGCTTGCGCGTCTCGCTGGTGTCGGATCCCTGTTTGCTGTATCGGTCAATGAGGAAGCGCAGGCTTCCCGGCAAATGTTTCTCGACCCATTTGTAGGCCGGCTGCGACATTTTGATGAAGTATGGAGTGGTGAAGATGGTGATGACCGACACAGCCACTATGACGGGGTAGATTTCCGGCGACAGCACGCCGAGACTCATGCCTAAAGTGGCGATGATGAACGAGAACTCACCAATCTGCGTGAGGCAGAATCCGCTTTCCATGGCCACTTTCAGCGACTGGCCGCCGAGGAGCATGCCCAGAGTGCCGAAGATTATCATGCCGGCAATCACCACCACGGCAAGGATGAGTATCTGACTCCAGTATGTGGCGATGACGCCCGGGTCAACCATCATGCCCACGGAGATGAAGAAGACGGCTCCGAAGAGGTCCTTGATGGGTTTCACCACCTTGTCGATGCGCTCGGCGAGCATGGTGCCTGCCAGGATAGAGCCCATGACGAAGGCTCCCAACTCAAGCGAGAAGCCGCAGTAGACGCTGAAGACAGCCATACCGAAGCAGAGGCCCATGGAGATGACAAGCAGCGTCTCGTCGTTCATATACGACCGTCCGCGGCTGAAGAGCTGAGGCAGCAGATAAACACCTACCACAAACCATATAACGATGAAGAAGAGGAGTTTGGCAATGCTCATTACCAGAGCCATGCCCTCGAACTGCCCTACGGCAATGGAACTCAACAACACAAGCATCACCACCGCAAAGAGGTCTTCGAGAATCAGCACAGCCAACACCACCGAGGCGAATCGCTTCTGCCGCAGGCCTAAATCGGTGAGAGCCTTGAGGATGATTGTGGTTGACGACATGGAAATCATGCCGCCAAGGAAGATGCAGTTTATGGCGTCGAAATGGAGGAGCTTGCCCACGCCGAATCCGGCAAACGTCATGCCCATGATGATGACCAGCGCCGGAATAACGGCTTCAGACCCGGCTTTTACAAGCTTCTTGAAGCTGAACTCCAGGCCGAGGGTGAACATGAGCACCACAATGCCCAGTTCGGCCCAGAAGTCGATATTTTCGAGCGTTACCACGCTGGGCAGATACACAAACTTGGGTCCGGCCAGGAAGCCGGCAAGAATGTATCCGAGCACCACAGGCTGGCGCAGTTTCTTGAACAGGATGGTGGCTAAGGCGCCGAGCAGCAGAATCCATGCCAGGTCGCCAATCAGATAATTGCTGTGGTCGGCGGCAGCTTCCTCAGGTTTGGCCACGGGTTTTTCAGTAGTTGCTGCCGTGGAGGCACCGGCGGCTTCCTGAGGGAGGCCGGCATAACACAGGGCGAGGGGAAGGGCTGCTGACATCTTTCGGCGGTGATATTAGGTGAACGTGGGCGGAGTGTTTTGCGATTTGCTCTTCTTCATCTTCACACGCATCTTGTCGAAGCCGTTGCCATACACGCCGCTGACGTTGCTCTGCGTGATAAAGGCCTTGGGGTCGATGCTCTTGACGATGCGGAAGATGGTTACCGACTCAATCTTGCGGCACCACACCATGAGAAGTTTCACGGAGTGTTTGGTGTACCAGCCTTCGCCGTCGAGCACCGTAACGCCGCGGTGAGCGTTTTTGTTGATGCTTGTGGCAATCTCTTCCCATTTCTCGGAGATGATGACGAACTGTTTGGCCTGTCGGTTGGTGTTGATGAGCTGGTCGGTCATGTAAGAGATGATGAACGTGCCCACCCAGCCGTAGATAATCATTGGAACACGGGCTTCAATGCGCGCTGCGAAAGTGCCGTCGTATGGCAGAAGCAGACCCGAAGCCACAATGGTCATATCGGTTATCATCATGGCGCGGCCAATGGAGACGTTGCTGACCTTGTTGACCATGGCTGCCACGATGTCAGTGCCGCCCGACGAGCCGTTGTGGACGAATACCGTCCCCACACCGATGCCGCAGAAAATGGCGCCTAACACCAGACTCAGCGTAACGTCCTCAAGAATAGGCGGATGCGAGGTGAAATAGCCCTCCAATACACCGATTGAGAGAGCGGCAATGGTGGCGCCGAACACCGTTCGCAGCACAAAGGTGCGCCCCAACAGCTTGTAGCCGAAGGTGAGCATCATGATGTTGCACGCGTAAATGGTTACCGACACGGGTATCAGGCCGTTGGTGGCAAAGAGAACCAGCGAGCCGACACCGGTGAGACCGCCGATTACGATGTGGTGCGGCAGGATGAAAACGCAGAAGCCAACGGCGTACAAAATCAGACCCACCACTATCATGATGTAGTCTTTGGCGTTGACCATCAGACTGTTGTATACTTTCTTTGTCATAGACGTATCTCGAATTATGGTGCAAAATTAACAAGAATTTTTCACATTTCGCAGGATTTGATTATTTTTGCATTCTGAAAATTCAAGATATGAAGAGAGCATTAATAGCTTTGATAAGTGTGTTGGGTGCTGTATGTGCGGCCAACGCCCAGTTTTTCGACACTTCGCGCAGCGAGGATTTCTTTCGTTTAGGCGTGCGCGTGGGCTTCAATATGAGCAATGTTTCGGCCAACAGCGACAACTTCGTCATGAGTCACGACTCGTGGGGCAGCGGCTTCGAGGGCGGCGTTGTGGCCGACATCAGTCTGCGCGAATGGTTCTCGCTGCAACCCGGCATTTTCTATCAGAGCCGTTCAAACTCCTACACCCATATCAGAGGCATCGGCGCCGACCAGACCATGCGCGTGGGCCATACCCTTTATTACAGCTTCTACATCCCGGTGATGTTTGTGGGTCGTTTCAACCTTGCCGACCGTTGGCGCTGGAGCGTGGAAGCCGGTCCGTATCTGTCTCTCGGCGTCGGCCATAATGACAATGGTCTGGAGGTTATCGGCGACCAGGAAGTGAAATATCACGACGGCTACTTCGACAACCGCAAGAAGAACGTCTGGGGTCTGAAATTCGGCACAGGCATAGAATACGACAATCACTATTACCTGGGCATCCACTATATGGCCGGTTTCGGCGACCCGTGGAAATATGCCGACGTCTCGGGCCGCAACAAAGCCTGGACTTTCACCCTGGGCTACAATTTCTGATTCACTGAAAAGCGGGATACCCAAACGCACCTTAAGGGTGTGCCGATAACAGCATCCGAGGCAGCTGCAAACGCCCCGGATGCTTGCGTATGTGATAAAATTTTACTACCTTTGCAGATGATGACAACCGATGACGAACTCACTCTGACCCCCGAAGAAGAAAATCACCCCACTGCCAGCAGAAGCGGATTTGTGCAGGCTGACCCGGCCGATACTGAGAGCCTTGGCGGCATGTATCGCAGCTGGTATCTCGACTATGCCTCATACGTTATCTTGGAGCGCGCCGTGCCTCATATCGACGATGGACTGAAGCCGGTGCAACGCCGCATTCTCCACGCCATGCAGACCCTCGACGACGGCCGCTACAACAAGGTGGCCAACATTGTGGGCACAGCCATGCAATATCATCCTCACGGCGACGCGTCGATAGGCGATGCCATTGTGCAGCTTGGCCAGAAGGAACTTCTCATTGACACGCAGGGTAACTGGGGCAACATCCTCACGGGCGACTCGGCTGCTGCGCCGCGATACATAGAGGCGCGTCTGAGTCCGTTTGCCCTCGAAACGCTGTTCAGTCCCAAGATTACGGAATGGACCATGAGCTACGACGGCCGCAAGCGCGAGCCGGTAACGCTGCCGGCCAAGTTCCCGCTGTTGCTGGCTCAGGGCGTGGAAGGCATTGCAGTGGGTCTGTCGTCGAAAATTCTGCCGCATAATTTTGTGGAGCTGTGCGATGCCGCCATAGCCTGTCTGAAAGATGAAGACTTCACTCTGCTGCCCGATTTCCAGACCGGCGGACTGATGGATGCCACGCGCTACAACGACGGCGCCCGCGGAGGAGCAGTCAAGGTGAGGGCACGCATTGAGAAAATTGATTCCAAGACTCTGGCAATCACCGAGATACCCTTCGGCAAGACCACAGCATCGCTCATTGCCTCCATTCAGGCGGCTGCGGAAAAGGGGAAGATAAAGATTCGCCACGTTGACGACAATACTGCCGCCACGGCGCACATCATTGTGCAGCTGCAGCCGGGCACCTCGTCAGACAAAGCCATCGACGCTCTTTATGCCTTCACTGACTGCGAGGTGAGCATCTCGCCCAACTGCTGCGTGATTTGCGACAGCAAGCCGCAGTTTCTCACCGTGAGCGAGTTGCTGCGTTACAGCGTGAATCATACACGCGATATTCTGCGCCGCGAGCTCGAGCTGCGTCTGGCCGAACGGCGCGAGGATATTTTCTTTGCCTCGCTGGAGCGCATCTTCATCACCGAGCGGATGTATAAGCAGCGGGATGTGGAGCAGGCCGAGAAGATGGAAATGGTGCTTGAGCGCCTCCGCGTGCTCTTTGAGCCGTGGCTGCCCCGTCTTTTGCGCGAGATTACCGACGAAGACCTGTTGCGTCTGTGGGAGATACGTATGAAGCGTATCCTGAGCTTCAATGTTGCGGCGGCCGACGAGAAAATAGCCGCTCTGGAAGCGGAAGTGGCGCAGCTGCTCGAGAATCTGGATAACCTGACGGATTTCACCATAGCCTGGTACAAGCATCTGCGCGATACTTACGGTCATGCCTTCCCGCGTCGCACCGAGCTGCGCAGCTTCGACAGCATTGAGGCTACCAAGGTGGCGGAAGCCAACTGCCGCCTCTATTACGACAAGCAGGGCGGATTCCTCGGCACCGCGCTCAAGGAGGCCGAGTTCAAATGTAATGTCTCTGACCTCGACGATATTCTGATAGTGAATCAGGACGGCACTTACCGCATTGTGAAAACACCCAAGAAGCTCGATGTGGGCAAAAAGGTGATTCATGTGGCTCCGTTCAAGAAGGGCGACAGCCGCACGGTCTATAACGTAGTGTATCGCAACGGCCGAGGCGGATTTACTTACAAGAAGCGCTTCACCATAACCGGCATGACGCGCGACCGCGTCTATAACATCACCAAGGGTCTGCCCGGCTCGCGGATTCTCTATTTCTCGGCCAACAGCAACGGTGAGGCGCAGGTGGTGAAGGCAGTGCTGAAGGATAAGCCGCAGCCGGTCATCCCGGGTCTTAAGGTGGACGGACGCCGTGGACTGAAGGTGAACGAGATTGAGGTGAATTTTGCCGAGCTGGCCATTAAGGGGCGCGACACGCTGGGCAACCTGGTAACCAAGCATGAGGTGGCGTCGGTGGATTTCGACCGCGATTTGGGCTCTACCTTAGGGGGACGCGAGGTATGGTTCGACCCCGACGTGCTGCGCATCAATTACGATGGCAGAGGTACGTCGCTGGGCACTTTCCAGGGCAATGACCTGGTGTTGGTGCTGACCAAGAAAGGAGAGTTCTATACAACTTCATACGCCGATACCAACCACTTTGACCCGGGCATTCTGGTGATTGAGAAGTTTGACCCCGACAAAGTGTGGACGGTGGCTCTCTTTGACCGCGAGGCCGGATATACCTATCTGAAGCGTTTCCGACTTGAACCGTCGGCCCGAAAGCAGGTCTTTGCCCCGGTGCCCGATGAGCAGAAAATTTATTTCGTCACCGACACTCAGGACGCTGTGGTGGAGATAGAGTTCGGCGGCCACGACCGCCACAGACTGCCTCTGCAAGTCAATACGGCTGAGTTTGTTGGCGTGAAGAGCTACAAAGCCAAGGGCAAACGGCTGAGCCAGTATAAGGTGCGGTCAGTGCGCGATGTTACGCCTCGGAATACTGAGGAAGCTGAATCACCTGCGGAGGCCGAAGTCCCTGAAACACAGGAGATTCCGGGCAGCGAGATTCTCGGGGATGAGCCTGTTGTAAACGAGGCTGCCTCAAATGATGAGGAGACCGGGGCGCCGAAAACGCTTTTTGATTAAGACCCCATAAATTCAATCACTTACCACCAAAATGAGACGGCTCTTTCTCCTTTTCATGGCTACGATGGCGACGACAATAGCCTTTGCCGCTTCATCGCCAACGGATACAGTATCAACGGATAGAGTGGCTGAAGTTATAGCTGTGAGTCGCCCGATAAGCAGCACTTATCAGCTGGAAACGGGAGGAGGCTCGGCCGTGGACACCTATGTCTCGCCGCTGCGTTATCACGGCTTCCACTTAGCGCTCAGCGGCGACTGGACCAAGGCGCTCCCGCAGGGAAAAGACCTGAGCATGACCTTTCAGGGGCGTGTGGAGGGAATGCGTCTGCGCAACCCGGCCGGCAATGCCACTGAATGGCAAGGTGCTGTGGGCTTCAACTGGCTGATGAGGCGCGGATGGTGTCTGACTCCCCGTTTTGTGGTGGCGGCAGGCGGCGGTGCCGGTCTCTACGCCGGTGCTTTATACATACCGCGCAACGGCAATAACCCTGTGGCGGCCAAAGGTCAGCTGACGCTGCAAGGTGCCGCGTCGGCGTCATATACCTTTAATGTAGGCTCGCACCGCATCACTCTGCACGACGAAGTGGTGCTCCCTGTTGTGGGCGCTTTCTTCAGTCAGAATTACGGCCAGCCTTACTACAATATCTATCTGGGCAACAGCAAAGACCTGGTGCATTGCGGCTGGTGGGGTAATAATTTCTGTGTCGACAATCTCTTGAGCGGTCGCATCACCTTCAGCCGAGGCACCTTAGGTCTCGGCTACCGCTATCGGCTTTACAGTCAGCATATCAGCCACCTCGACACGCGCATACAAACCCATGCTGTGGTGATTTCGTGGAGTCCGTCGCGGCTCTGCTGCCGCCCCGCAAACATTCTTGAACCCCTTTACTGATGAAACGTCTCTTGCTGCTTATACCCCTGTTGGGGATGTTGGTGGGATGCCACGATATTCCGGAATATGACAACACCCGTCGCGACAATTTCAACTGTCTGTGGACTCTGATAGATGAACATTACTGCTTCTTCGACTCTGTGGAGGAAGACTGGGCAGCGATAGGGGAGAGGTATCGCCAGCAGGCCGATACGGCAAAGTCGCCACGAGCGCTGTTCGACGTATGTGCCGAGATGGTTAACGAGCTGCACGACGGCCATGTGAATCTGTCAAGCTCCTTCGATGTAAGCTATTATCGCGCCTGGTGGTCAGACTATCCTCAGGATTTCAATCTGCGGTGTCTGCAGACGTATTACCTCAATATGGACTGGCACACAGTGTGCGGAATGTATTACAAGATTCTGCCGTCGGGCCTGGGATACATATATTACCCCTCGTTCAGCTATACGCTGGGCGACGGCAATATTGCCGTCGTACTCAACTATTTCAAAGACTGCAAGGGGCTGATAATAGACATCCGCAACAACGGCGGCGGTGAACTCAGCAACGTGCATACGCTTGTGGGCCATTTTATCGACCACAGCTTCACCGGCACCTATACCTGCTATAAGACGGGCCCGGGACATAACGATTTCTCCGACCTTTACGGCGTGGAGTATAAGCCGAGTCCGTATGAGGCATGGAAGAAGCCGGTTGCCCTGCTCACCAACCGCAGCTGCTTCTCGGCCGCCAACGATTTCGTGGCGGTGATGAAGAGCCTGCCAAATGTGCGTGTGGTAGGCGCGCGAACCGGCGGCGGAGGGGGTATGCCCTTTACCTACGACCTGCCCATTGGCTGGACCATCCGTATGAGCGTAGCTCCCACCTACGACTCTCAGAAACGCTCCATAGAGAGCGGCATAGACCCGTCGCCAGGATGCTCCGTAACGGCCTCTGACAGCGAGCTGGCAGCCGGGAAGGACGCCATCCTGGATTTTGCCCAGCAACTCCTGTTAAAGGAAAACCTTAGCGCCCCCGCAGGCGTTAAATATTAGAAATACTATCAAAAATACACACAACAGAAATGGCAACTGTAACTCTTCAGGGTAATCCCATGAAATTAGAGGGCGAACTGCCCGTGGTAGGCAGCATAGCACCAGACTTTACTTTGGTAAGCACCGATCTGAGCGAACTCAAACTCAGCGACTTTGCAGGCAAACGCCTGGTACTCAACATCTTCCCGAGCCTCGACACATCTGTTTGCGCCATGTCGGTGCGCAAGTTCAACCAGGAGGCCGCCTCATATCCCGACACGGTAGTTCTCTGCGTAAGCATGGACCTTCCTTTTGCCTCGGCACGCTTCTGCTCCGCCAATAACATCGTCAACGTTAAGATTGGCTCCGCCTTCCGCAGCGATTTCGGCGTACGTTACGGCGTAGAGATTATCGACGGCCCGATGAAAGGTCTGCTGGCCCGCGCCCTCGTAGTCATTGACACTGACGGCCGCGTGCTCGCCACATCCCTCTGCCCGGAAGTTACCTCCGAGCCCGACTACGCCATGGTAAAGAAAGTGCTGGAAGAGAATCCCGCCTAACCCCCTCCCTTTCCCATAACTAACATCCGGAGGCTGTGTCTGTTTCTGACACGGCCTCCGTTGCTTTCCCCCCTGCAGTGGTTTTCCTGTAAGTAGAGATTCATTTTGACTTTACATTTTGTTGTATATGACAGTTGTGTAAAGCAAAGTTGTTGCCAATACCAAAATTTGATATGACTAATATAAGGCTTGCATTGCACTTTAGATTTGTGTAACATGTTACGCTTTTCTAAAGCGGAGATCGTGCAAATATTTGATACGACCAAATTTAAACGAACAAAGAGAGGCAGAGAATTTAGACCTCGTGAACCCTGTGTTAACACTTTTTACGGGGCCTTATTGCGTCATGGGGTTGTTAAACGGGGATAAGGAAAGTTTTTGCGCTTTATTAGGAAATGCAAAGTTAATAATGGTTTACCATACGGCGCCGATGGATATGGCGTGGATGGCGCCGGTGGGTGTGGGCGCTATGGAGATGCCGTGGTAAGTGGCTGCAAATGCGCCACTTTCGTCTATCACCACTCCTTTGAGCAGATAGAGGGGTTGCAGCGGATCGCCGACGCCGAAATAATGACCGTCGACATCTATCTTAATAGTGGGAGCCTCCACGGTTAAGAATACCAGGTTGCCTTGCTCGTCGCCGAGAGCCGTCATCACCCGCTGGCCGTTCTGATAGAAGACTGCGGTGAGCATGGTTTCCTCCTCCATCTCGTCGACCTCTTTCTCAAGTCGTTTATGGTCATAGAGGCCGGCAATTCTGTCGGGCAAAGCACGCAACGACGCTCCCAGACGCACCTGCTCAACGCCATGTGATGTCAGTACCGGCCCATTCCACTTTTCCTCCGGCTCCTCTTCTGTCTGCAAAGAGTCAGTAGCGGCAGTAAGCTGAGTTGAGTCGGTGGCGAGCAGGCTGTCGGTTGTGGTCTCCATTACAGGCTCTGTGACCAGCGACACCTCATTGCTGTCGCCGTAGCTGTTGAAGTTGTATTCCTTTTCGCTCACCAGCGCCAGTTGCGACGTCTGGTCGTAATGGTCAAAAGCGCCGTCAGCCACTGTCTGCCCGTCGGGATTCATGGCAAACACCACATCCATACGCACGGCTTTGGCAGCGGCATCATACCAGGCGGGTGCTTTAGCCACCAACTCATTGTCGTCGTCAAGGAAGCAGACGTAAGCTTTATTGCCTTTAGGGGCTTTATCCACCGGGATGCGTATCTCCACAATGGTTACGGCGCCCGGGGTAACGGCCGAAATCACGCCTGCGCCTGCTTTCAGACCACTGGCCGGAGAGGTGAGAACCTTTACCGGCTGCCCCACGAGGCGTTTCCCTTCGCGGCGGATATTCTGCTCCAGGCTGGTGTATGTGTTCATGAAATCGTTCATGGCGGCGGCGGCTTCTGCGTCGTCGGCATCGCCGGAGGCCAACAGGTCTTCCAGGTCGCGCTGCCGCGACGCTCCTTGCTCATACAGAGCCGGAAGGCTGCCGAAGATACCCTTCTGTTCGCCCACACACGAGCTGAGCACAAGGCCAATCAACACCAAATAATAATTAACCCCTTTCATGGCTTGATGTTTCACAAAACAATTGCTGATGCCCCCGCATGCCGGCAACCTGTCAACACACAGTTGGTGAACGGGAACATCCGTAACAACTCTTGTCTTACCAAATCCATCATTTTTTCCGGGCGCAAAATTACATATTTTTTTCTTATTACACACCAGTGTCTCTTGATAAACAACCGAAAAACCAAAATTTCTTTATCAATTGTAATTTTCTCCCCTTAGTTTTTTGCACTTTCCCGACAATTTGCTAAATTTGCAGCCCGAACAGGTCATTTAGTAGTATCGGACAGTAAACTTTTGACGGACACTGATAAACCCTGCACGCCTAAACTTAACCATGAAGACGGTATCACGCCCCAAAATATTGCTCATTTACACCGGTGGCACCATCGGTATGATTGAAAACCCCGACACCCACACTCTTGAGCCTTTCAACTTTGATCATCTCATTGATAATGTGCCCAAGATTCGGATGCTGGATTACGATATTGACCACATCCAGTTTCAAAGCCCGATAGATTCGTCGACTATAACGCCGACTCACTGGCGCAGTATTGCCGAGATGATTGAGGAGCGTTATAACCAATATGACGGTTTCGTAATCCTTCACGGCACCGATACCATGGCCTATACGGCATCGGCTCTGAGCTTTATGCTCGAGAATCTCGACAAGCCTGTAATCATCACCGGCTCACAGTTGCCCATCGGCGAGGTGCGTACCGACGGTGAGGAAAACCTCATCACGGCTCTTCAGGTGGCTGCTGCCCGTTGTTCCGATGGACGTCCCTGCATTCGCGAGGTGGCTATCCTGTTTGAGAATTATCTCTGGCGCGGCAACCGTTCTACCAAACACAGCGCCGACCATTTCAACGCCTTCAAGAGCAATAATTACCCCGAACTGGCAAAAATAGGCCTCGGCATTCAGTTTAACGTGGATGCTTTATGGCGCAAGAAACCGGCCGGCCCGCTTCGCGTGCAGAAGAACATGGACCCGTCGGTGTTGAGCATTGACCTCTTCCCCGGCATGAAGCCTGAAGTGCTGAATTATCTGCTTGAGGCTCCGGGGGTGAAAGGCATCGTGTTACGCACATACGGCGCCGGCAACGCACCCATAGACCCGTGGTTCATCAATGCCATCAAGAAGGCCTCTGACAGCGGCAAGTTCATTGTCAACGTTACACAATGTTCCAACGGCAGTGTGCGACAGGAACGCTATCTCACGGGTCTGCATCTGCAGAACGCCGGCGTGATTTCGGGCCATGACCTTACCATAGAAGCTGCCGTAACAAAAATGATGTATCTCTTTGGCAAGGATCTGCCTCTGGAGAAGGTGGCAGAGGCTTTTGAGAAGCCTATACGCGGTGAGATGACGCTGTAAAGGAAGGTGATGGGAGTAATGGGAATTATGGGAAGAATGGGAGTTTCAGGAGTAATGGGATAGGGTGAACAATAACAAAAGAAAACCCGCCGAACAGGGCTGTAAAAGGCCACGGTTCGGCGGGTAAGTTTTTTGTGTATTGCTTTCCTTGAGCGGCATATAGGAAAGGTGTCTGAGCGCCTTCCCTACATGCGTTGGTTGTTAGAGCTTAATCTTCAGCACTGCGTTGCCGGCACGCATTATATAGATGCCGTTGGAGAGCGAGGGCAGGGTTGCCATGCCGTCAATCAGCGGCAGACGGGCTGCGATGCGGCCGTCGGTGGTATAGAAGACAACCTCCGTGGCGCCGTTGTTGCAGATTATCATGCCGTTGTCGATAATCAGCGGCTTGTCGGCAATAACCTCATTTACGCCGCTCGGGTCATGGGCAGGCATGAAGATTACCAGTCCGAGCTCGCTGTTGTCGTTCTTGTGGAAGATAACCTTCTCAATCTCAGCCTCTGTCTGCTCAGGCACACTCCATGTGTTGTTCTGAGCATAGATGGTGTTTGTGGAGTTGTTGTACAGGTCGTAGGGTACGAACGAGCCGTCTTTGGTCTGACCATTGTTTACAAACACATTGTTGCCGGGAGAAGTCCAGTTGCCTACCTGTCCGAGGTTGGCCTTCGACTTGATTACGGTAACGCCCCAGAGATGTTTCTCAATGTGGCAGCCGGTGATGATAGCTTCATTGTCGCCCAGGCTGGAGAGGGATATGCCTTCGCCACCCTTCATGGGGTCCGGGTCGTAAGAGTTGTCGTAGAGATAACAGTTCTTGACAGTGAGTGCGAGAGCACCCATAGCGGCGATGCCATAGCGGTGGCCGCGGATGTCGAGGCTGTCGATGATGACTTTGTTGGCGCCGGTGGCACCCATCAGGTTGGAAATGGCAATGGCGCCCACTTTGGTGCGACCTGTGCCGGTGATGTTGATGTTACGCAGAATAACCGGCATATTGTCGCCCACCGTGAGGTTGAGCTGCGGCTTGTTGGCATTCTTGGTGTTGTTGTCGTACAGGGAGCAATTGCTCATTTCGAGGCCGCAGTACATGTTGGCGGCGCCACCCACAGCGGGAACCGTGTTCTGCGAGAATGTGCAGTTGGTGATTCTGAACATAGCGCCGGTCTTGCCAATGGAGATGGCACCTGAGGAGTTCAACTTGCCGTTGGCGTACTTGAACGAACAATTGTCCATGTCGAAGCCGCGGTTGCCGAAATTGCGAATCTGAGCGTACTCAAAGTCGAGATTGCGGATGAAGATGGACTCAGTGCCGTTGTATGTGATGTAGATACCCTTGGGGGTGTCGGTAGAGTCGTTGCGCGTGATGAGCGTTCTGGCATCGGCGCTGCCCAGGGTGCACGGACCATTGACTTTTATCTGAGATGAGCCTTTAATGCGAAGCGTTACACCGCCTTCCAGAGTGAATGTCTCATTCTCGGGTATGGTAACGTCTTTGCTCAGGAGGTAAACGCCTTCGCTCACTTTGGTAACACCTGACTCGGCGGTCTGCGACAGGGAGGCAAGGGTGTTGACTTTCAGAGGCGCCTTGGCCGGCATGAAGATGACTTCGCCAAGCGACGCGTCGTCGTTCTTGTGCGAAATTACTTTCTCAATCTCCGTTTGAGTCTGCTCAGGAACGCTCCATGTGTTGTTCTGAGCATAGATGGTGTATGTGGAGTTGTTGTAGAGGTCGTAGGGCTTCCATGCAGCGCCTTCCGTGCCGCCGTTATTGCCGTTGTTTACGAACACATTGTTGCCCGGTGAGGCGGCGTTGTCCACCTGACCCAGGTTGGCCGGCGACTTGATGAGCGTAACGCCCCAGAGCGAATTCTCGATGCGGCAGCCGGAGATGATGGCGGTGTCCTTGACAGAGCTGAGCGAGATGCCCGAACCGCCGTTCATAGGATTGGTCTCGAAGTGATTGTCGAGCAGCAGAGCGCGGCTGACAGTGAGCTTCTGCGGGCCGATGGCGTTGATGCCGTAGCGGCAGTTGCGCACCGTTACACTGTCGATGGTAACCACATTCTTGCCCTTGCCACTCAACATGTTGTTCATGGAGATGCCGCCTACCATGTTGCGACCCGTGCCGGTGATGTTGACATTACGGATTATCACCGCGCTGTCGCCGCCAACACTGATGTTAATCATGGGTTTGTTGCTGTTCTGAGTGGTGCAGTCAAAGATTGAGCAGTCGGAAATAGTTACGCCGCAGTAGATGTTAGCACCTGAGCCGATTGCCGGCACAGTGTTCTCGGAGAACGTACATTGGCTGATGGTGAACGAAGCACCCGTCTTGCCCAGGGTGAGAGCGCCGGCGCTCGACAGCTTGCCGTTGCTCAGACGGAACGAACAATTGTTCATGTTGAAACCAACCGTGCCGTAATTGCGCAAAGAAGCATACTCAAAATCAAGATTGCAAATCTGCGCCGGCGAGCCGGCATCGCGAACAATATAGATACCCTTGGGAGTATCCGTAGTGTCGTTGCGCGTGATAAGAGTGCGGCCTGAGGCATTGCCTAAAGCACAATCACCCTCAATGCGAATCTGTGAAGAACCTGCAATGCGCAAAGTTACACCACCCTCAAGCGTAAAACTGTCGCCTTCAGAAATAGTAATGTCGTTGCTGAGCAGGAAGACATTGTCAGACACCTTGCTGAGGCCGGCGCCTTCAGTTTGACTCAGAGCTGTGAGCGAGTAAGCCGTGCCGGAACCGGCCGACGTCCAGCCGGCGCCAAAACCCGGCGCAGCCACCGCTGCGCTTAGCCCAATCAAAGCGAGTTGTGAAAATTTGTTCATAGAAAAAGATTTTAAAAGATGGAACTCAGAGTGCAAAATTAATACAAATTTTTATATTTACAAACCACACCCGAAAAGCACACAAAATAAACTGAAAAAATCACCGCATCTTCCACATATATGATAAGCCCTCAACATACCCATATTCACTTCGCAGCCCAAAGCTTGATGAAAATCCCGGCTTTGACATGAGGGAAAGCACCTCCTTCTACTCAAAATTTCCGCGATTCGCCTATGAATCAGAAATTTATATTTGGCAAATATTTGCGGTAAAAATTTTAATTATAACGGCGATAATCCCTTCTAGAAATACATTCTAATTTGAATATTCAAACATATTAGTATAGGATTAAAACGGCACCTTTGCCTTAATATCAAAAAAACTTGCCGAAAAATTTTGCCGGTAAGAAAAAAAGCATTAACTTTGCAGCGCAATTGAGGGAACAAGGTTTTCAACCCTCCCTGCGGATTGCTCTTGATTCGCTAGCTCAGCTGGTAGAGCACAACACTTTTAATGTTGGGGTCGTGGGTTCGAGCCCCACGCGGATCACCAATAAAACACTGAAAATCAAGCAGTTAGATGAAAAATCTGATTGCTTGTTTTCTTTTATATACTTCCGATTACAGCACAGTTTCACATCTTCTGTAAACCGAGATGTAAACCGGTAAACCAAATGAACGGAACAGTTAAAGTTGGAAAATCCGGGCGGCGGTGACCACGTAACCCGAGTGCGTTTGACCCCTTGGCCTTTTTTGGGGTTGACCATTGACAACTGATATAAAAATGACCCCTGGCGGAATGTGTCCGTCAGGGGTCATTTTTTGTAGTTTTGGATCCCGTCCTGGCCGATGGGTCTAAACCAAAACTACAATGACAAATATACAAAACATTCTGCGTTGTTACGCAACGGGGATGGGTATAAAGTCCATTGCGGATGCGTTCGACATATCCCGCAATACGGTGCGCAAATATGTGCGCCTGTATCAGCAGAGCGGGTTGTCGATGGAAAATCTGCTGTCTATGCCCTCCCACAAGGTGCAGGAACTGCTTGGCCCGAGCGCCGAACGAGCAGTCATTCCCAGTGAACGGCGTCAACAGTTGGAGGCGTTGCTTCCAGAGTATGCCGAACGCCTTAAGCAAAGAGGCGTTATGGTCAAAACTCTTTTCGAGGAGTACAGCAGTACGCATCCCGACGGTTACCGTCATGCCCAGTTCGAGGCACTGCTGTACCGCTATCGGCTCAAAACCAAGGCGGTCGGACACGTGGAGCACTATGCCGGCGACCAGATGTATGTCGATTTTGCGGGCGACCGGCTTGCTATAGTTGAACCCGAAACCGGAGAGAAGCGCAAGGTGGAGGTGTTTGTGGCGATTCTGCCATGCAGCCACTATACCTACTGCGAGGCAGTATGGTCGCAAAAGAAGGAGGATCTGATCAAGGCCTCTGAGAACGCGCTCCACTTCTACGGCGGTGTTCCCCTGGCAATAGTGCCGGACAACCTCAAGAGCGCGGTGACGAGCAGTGACCGTCACGAGCCTGTCATTCAGGAGGATTTTGCGGCTTTTGCCGAACATTACGGCATGGCGGTATATCCGGCACGTGTGCGTAAGCCAAAAGACAAGGCTCTGGTGGAGAACGCGGTGAAACTGCTTTACCGATCGGTATATGTCGACATCAAGGACCGGGAGTTCCATTCGCTTGAAGAGCTTAACGAGGCCATACGGGCTTCGCTTGAGCGATTCAACGAGCGGAAGCTGTCCGGACGCAACCAGTCGCGCCGACAGCTTTTCGAGTCGGTCGAGCGCGATTTTCTGCGTCCGCTTCCTGCCATGCGTCATCAGATGCGGCAGCGTAAGTCCGTCACCGTGATGCGCAACAGCTATGTGACGCTCAACAAGCATCACTACAGCGTACCGACAAAATATATCGGCAAACGCGTGGAGCTGGTTTATGACGCTGATACAGTCGAAATCTTTCACTCCCTCACACTTGTCACCAGCCATCATCGCGATGACACACCGTACACCTACACTCAAAAGGAGGCACACAATCTGCCCGGACATCACGGAGCCTACGAGAAGGATCTTGACGAGCTCTACAGCCGTGCCGCGCAGATAGACAACATCCTGCTTCTGTTCCTGAAGAATGTGGCCACAGCCGCGAAGTATCCGCCCGCAGCCTTCCGCATGTGCCGCGGCATAATGTCGCTTGAAAAGAAGTACGGCCTGGAACGGCTTGTGGCCGCATGTGCCTGCGCCACACAGCTGCGAGCCTACAGTTACCGCGAAGTACAGCAGATCCTTCAGCGCGGCGACGATGCCGACTACCTGCCCCAGGCTCCGGACAACGCCGACGAGGCTCGCCCTGTCATCCCGGCACACAGGAACATCCGCGGGGCGGCCTACTTCGCACAAAACAACAACCACAAAGAAAACAACAATGGAAACAAATAAAAACACATCCCCGGTCATCGAGGAGAAAGACCGAAACGCCATCTCCCTCGACCTGATGAACCGCATGAAGCTCCACGGCATGGCATCGGCCTTCCGCGAAAGCCTCAACTCCACGATGGCTGAAAACATGACCATCGACGCCTTCCTCTCCATGCTGCTGTCGCAGGAATGGGACTACCGCTCCAACGCCGCGATAGAACGCCTCATCCGTGCCGCCGGCTTCCGCTACAAAGCATATCCCGAACAGATAGACTACACCATCCCACGAGGCCTCGACCGCAACCAGATGGAACGGCTCGCCTCTCTTGAGTTTGTCCGTCAGGCCCGCAATCTCTTCATCACAGGTTCTTCCGGCACCGGCAAGAGCTTCCTGGCATCCGCTCTTGGCCACGAAGCCTGCAAGAAAGGAATCCGCACCTACTACGCCAACGCATCCAAGCTCATGGGAATGCTCAAAGTAGCCAAGACCAAAGGCACACTCGAGACCGAGATGAAACGAATCGAGCGCTGCTCCCTGCTGATACTCGACGACCTCTTCCTCGTGCCGCTCGATGCCAAAGAGCGACCTCTTCTGCTCGACATCATCGAGGACCGGCATGAGCGCAAGTCGATCATCATCACATCACAGCTGCCGCTCGAAAGCTAGTACGATGCCATAGGAGACCAGACCGTGGCCGACGCCATACTCGACCGCATCGTCCACTCAGCCCATCGTATCGAGCTGACGGGTGAAAGTGTCCGTAAGATGAAGACACAGACAAAGAAATAACCTGAAATAAAAATGACCCCTCGGCCAGGACTTCTCAGAGGGTCAAAAATAAAAAATTATAAGGGGTCAAACGCACTTCGGGTTACGTGGTCACCGCCGCCCGGATTTTCCAGCCTGAGAGGCTTGTTATCTTGTAAACAAATTGTTGTCGCTTTGGTTTTGCAAAGGTAAGACTTATTTCTGAATCGACAAAATTTTCAGAGGATTATTTCCAAATTTCTTCGCGCTCCCAATTTTCGGGGAAGCCCATAGCACTCAGTTTCGGTGAGTATTCGCTTATCAACGACTTCAAACGCTCGCTGAAAGATGAATTTGGATTTACCGATTGAAGCAGATAATTTATCATACACAAAGTGTAATAAATCTTACTTCTTTTTGCCTGTCCCGGATTTGAAATCCATATCTTATCTCTGGAGAAACGTAATACTGAGGGTACTATCTTAATCTCTCTGTTCCATAAACGCGCGTGATGGGCGCATATGTTTCTCACATAATTTATCGTATGAAGCCATGAAATAAATTCATCAGGCGGAAGCGAGAAATGTTTTGCAATAGCCACCTTATCGGCTCGCTCGTGCAGATTGGAGCAGATTCTTGAAAGTTGGTTGAAATACATTACCTCTACGCTCATCAATGAAGGAGGATTCTTCGGATCATCATAAGTATCGTGATAATGTTTTATAAACAGCTCGGCTTGCTGACTTTCCAACTGTTCGGCAATGTGATGCTTTATGTCGGAATATACGTCCACAATCTTTTGTTTACCATTGTTCAAGGTAATTGTGTATGGAGCTTTCAGTATCGAAGCATTGTCTTGCCAATGTGAGCCATACTTTTGGGAAAGAATATAAACCAGTTGACACCGTATGGATACTTCTATCTTTTCTATGGCATCAAAAACAAGCAGTCGTAGTTTTCTGTCAAAAACATACAGATTATAAACTGATTTCCAATTCGTTCCATACCGGAACTCATCTACTATTTCAGAATGAACATTCTTCTTAAAGGGCAGCATGTAGGCACTAAGCCTGAAATAGCTGACATTAGATAACTGCAACTCGGCCTTCTCTTCATCGTCGAAGACAAGCCCGCGACTTTTCAGAAGTTCGATTTGCTCTTTATACGTTAATGGCGATTTTTCAAATTTCATTCTGCAAATTTACGAAATTTACGTGACTTTTCCTGTCTTTTAGCCTCGTTATATACAACTGTAATTTTGACGTAGCAAAATTGATTTTTCTATGGCTAAGACCGCATCCAACATCTCACTCAGAGGCAACGTCGGATGTGCCGACTCCTACCGCACGACAGTTGACAAGACCCTCTCCAAAACGAGGGCAAGCGTGTCAACGTACTTATCGAAAGCCTCTGCTGCTCCCTCGCCACCCGCCTTCAAGAGCCTCTCTGCAGCAGAGCGTGTTTCGCTATTTTGCGGTTATTCTATTATAATCCAACGACCACCGTTTCTATCCCCTTCTCGTATAAGGGAACCATCTTCTTGCATTTTTGCTAAATCTCGTTCGATAGTTCTATCAGATACAGATAATCTTTCTGCTAGCTGTATCGCAGTGATAAATGGATTGCTGTTGATCAACTCTCGTATAGACACATACCTCTCTGCAATCTTTTTACGCTTAGTTCTTCCGACATTATTCCCGACATTATTCCCGACATTAGAATTAAGTCTTTGAAAAACAGTTCGTTTAATAATGACCTGAACCCCGCTAAAATGATTCTTTACTGTTGGTATTGGTAAACCTTTTTCCTTGAAACTGGTATATATCTTTCTGTACCCTAGGCCCCAAGTGTCTATAAATCCGGTCTTAAACATTGCATTTGCTATATTTGGATTGCGAGGTGATGATGGATGATTACTATATAAAGTTTCCTCACTATAACCATCGGGGAGATTGCCGTCATTCCAAATCTCAATGCGATCATCGTACACGTGCATTTGTATAGTCGCACCCATGTAATTTTTATGCGCAATTGCATTATATAATATCTCTCGTAATGCTTCCAATGGGATTTCAAGAGTCTCATAACGTTGCATCCCTTTGAATTGGACTGGCGACACAAGGTATTTGGTTTTTAAAATATCTACAACCTTATCCGCCATCTGAATGATATTCCCTCCTACAATATCTTGAATTATAAGGTCAGATTCATCTTGACCAAATCGGCCAATCTTAAACTCGACACTGTGGAAGAAATTTAACGGGTTCTTTCCAAACAGAAGTATTGCCGCATTTTTCAGTTTTCCTTTTTTGTCTATAAGTTGGAGAGATGTAAGAATTTCTTCAGTAGAGGCAGACACTAAGCTCTCAGGTATGCGTTGCGCCTCTATACCTTGGCGTAGGAAATATTCGATAGACTCTCTGTCTATATCTTCAATACTTGCATCATCGATACTTACATCATCCCAAGTCCTTCCCATTTTTTAAGGAGAAAGTCTTGAAGTGCCGCCCCCCTTTAATTCTTGTTTGGTACTGCCGGAACGATAGTGATAACTACCTTTATATGATATAGGAATATTGCTGGGCTTTACAAATATTTCAATATAGGAACAACTATCCGTTTGTTTTAGATTGACATCCACAACTATTCCAAGAGTAGTTACGATTTTGTTTGGAATATCTTCCAAAAGTCGTTTGCTATTATCGACACCAACTATTTCACAAGATTCATCCTCAACTCCGATAAATATATAACCACCAGAGGCATTGGCGCAGCCGCATACCCATTTCAGGTATTCGTCCTTCCATATTTCTTTACACTCTATATTTTGACTCTCTGGTAGTTGAAGTTTTGCCATATACTACGCTTGTTCTTGATTTCTAAGGGCAAAGTTAGCGTTTTTTCCTGAGAAATCAGTGTCTTTTCTCCTATTATGATGTGGCGGTAACTATGTGGTGAAAAACAGTTTCGCAATGCCGAAAATCGCATATAATATCTCACTCAAAGGCTACGTCGGAGGCGCCGACTTCGACCGCACGACAGTCGACAAGACCCTCTCCAAAACGAGGGTAAGCGTGTCATAGTACTTAGGGATATTCAGTTAATGGCTATGAGAAAAGGGACTGCAAAAGTATGAGATCGG
>ENA-ORNF01000668-ORNF01000668.1-human-gut-metagenome-genome-assembly--contig:-NODE-668-length-33962-cov-8.398649_pt1 | contig 33962 bp, 32 predicted proteins | sample MGYA00242110_ERZ509012 | MGnify/ENA primary metagenome ERZ509012 (study PRJEB26280, sample SAMEA2338714) | human gut metagenome | biome: human gut; feature: human-associated habitat; material: faeces...
CCCTGCCGATACGGCTTCGTCGGACGGAGCAGCAACCTCCGGCAGCGGAAACATGACGGCGCTGATCTGGCTGCTCGTTGTTGTCGGTATCGTGGCAGCGGTGGTGATTGTGATCGTAGCTGCAAAGAAGCGGAAGGAAGAAAAATAATTCAAAATTCAATAAAGGTATGATAAAAGAAAGGTGCTCCTGATATTTGTCAGGGGCATTTTTCTTTGCAGGCCAAAAGAGGGTCAGGTGCGAAATTACATGCTTGTCAAATTCGGGAAAGCGATATATGATATACATGAGAGGGAGATGAAATGAAAGCGGACAAAAAGATATTGCCATGGCTGGGATTCGGCGGTTCTCTTCTGCTGATCGTGGCGGCATTGATCGGTTTCAGGCTGTATAATTACTATGGCGCAAGAAATGCAAATACATACAATATGGCTGTGAACCGCCCTGCGGCAACCAGAGGGATCGGGCTGAACGTTGCGATCAGCAAGAACTGGGTGGATGAGACGCACCATGAGCAGATGCCTGTGGGCGCGCAGTACGATATGGAGATCGTCAATCACACGGACAGGGTGCTGACCGAATGGACGTTGTCGGTGGAGCTGCCGCAGGGTGTTTTTGTTGACAGCGGCTGGAACGGAGAGTTCCGGGTGGAGGAGCGCAGGCTGGTTGTGGACTGCGTGGATTATAATACAGAGATTAAACCGGGAGAGAAGATTACGTTGGGCGCGGTGCTCTATACGCCGTCCCTCTGCATACCCTCCGGTGCGGAGATATCCTGCAAAGATGCAATCAATTATCTGCACAACCCGTTTTCCTGGGCACTGATCTCCGCGCTGGCGGTGTGGATGGTCGCGCTTGTAATCTACATGATATTCAGATGGCGCACAAAGAAGTATATCGAGCGGCAGAAACGGGATTCCGAGATCATCCTGCAGGCGATGAATACGTTTGCGGGTCTGATCGACTCAAAGGATCCCTATACAAGCGGACATTCCACCCGGGTTGCAATCTACGCCTCGGAGATCGCCCGCAGGATGGGGATGTCTGAGGACGAAGTCCGGACGATGTATTATATTGCCCTGATGCATGACTGCGGGAAGATCGGCATCCCGGATTACATACTGACAAAGCCCGGAAAGCTTACGGATGGGGAGAGAAAGATCATCCAGTCGCACACGGTGGTGGGTGGAAGCGTGTTAGAGCATTTTACTGCCATACCGGAGATTCGTCTCGGCGCGCTGTATCATCATGAGCGGTACGACGGAAACGGCTACCCGGAGGGGCTGAGAGGGGATGCAATTCCTCTTTGCGCAAGGATCATCTGCGTGGCGGATTCTTATGACGCCATGAGCAGCAAGCGGTGTTACCGTGCATCCCTGCCGAAGAAAGCGATTTTGAAGGAGCTTCGCGATAATGCGGGAGAGCAGTTTGATCCCAAAATCGTGCAGTATATGGTTGATATGATTCAGGATGGTTTTACGGATCCGTATTCGGAGAAGGAGAGCTGTTGACAGATAGGAGCGGGAAGGATCGCATGGCGCTTCGCGGGTGAAAAAACCCGTGGGGCGTTTTTTGATATCCTATGAAATTACTCCGTAATCTTCCTGGGATATCAAAAGCCCTCCGGGCGGGATCGCACTGCGGCGGAGAGGTATCATGTCGCAAAGGCGACCCGCCGCAGGCGGAGAATCCTGCATGCAGGATTCTCATTTTTGTTATAGTTTTGTTATTTTTGCCTGATAGGATGGGTGCAGAAACGGGAGGGAGAGGCGGATTGAGCAGAATTTTGATCGTGGATGATGAGAGGGCGCTGACGGAGCTGTTAGAGAGCAGGATGAAAGCAAAAGGGCATGAGGTCTGGACGGCGCATGACGGTGTGACGGCGGTGGCGTTTGCCGTGGAGAAGCCGGAGCTGATCTTGTTAGATGTTATGATGCCGGGCATGGACGGCTTCGAGGTGTGCAGACGGATCAGAAAAGAGGTGGACTGTCCGATCCTGTTTCTGAGCGCAAGGCAGTCCGAGACGGACAAGGTCAAGGGGCTCTCCATGGGCGGCGACGACTATATTACCAAGCCCTTCGGCCTGCAGGAGCTGATGGCGCGGATCGAGGCGAACCTCCGCAGGGAAAAGAGATCCCGGGGCAGGGGGGAGGAGTACGGACGCTCCGGGCTTGGCTTTGGGAAGCTGTATCTGGATTTGCAGGAGAGATCGGTCAGGGTCGGCGGGCAGGTCATTGAGCTGACCAGACGGGAATATGATATTGCGGAGCTTCTGGCGCTCCATCCGGGGCAGGTTTTTTCAAGGGAACAGATCTATGAGAAGCTGTGGGGTTATGACGCGGAGGGCGATTCCGCGACGGTGGTGGAGCGGGTAAAGAAGATCCGGGCAAAGCTTGCCGCCGCGGATCCGGAAACGGAGTACATTACAACAGTCTGGGGGATCGGATATAAATGGAACAGAATGTGAAGAAGAAAAAAGGTTCGCTGGTCAGGGAGTTCCGGTATACTGCGGTCAAGATCGTGGCGGCGACCGCTGTCACGGCGCTTCTTACGGTGCTTGCCGCCGGGGTGCTGTTCTACCGCTCCCTGTACCGGGATATCTACCCCTCCAACTATTACGAGCAGCAGATCCCGGATTTGACTGCATGGGTCAGGGAGCAGAACGACAAGCTTCTGTCAGAGGAGGGCGCCCGTACGCTGGCGGACAGGCTGGGGGAGGGCGGCATCCTGTATCTGGTGACGGATGCGCAGGGAAAGGTGATCGGAAAAAACATGCCCTTTGCGCCGTATGGATCAGCGGAGGAGCTGTTCCGGAACTATATGAATCCGGGGCTGTCCGTCTATGAGGGCTATTATATCAGAACGGTGCCGCTTGTGCAGAACGATCGGACGGCGGGGGCGGTGCTGTTTGCGTACCGGCTGCAGCCCACCTTTGTCAGCGGAAGGGGGCGGGTGGTTTTCGCGCTTCTCATGCTTGCCCTGTTTTCCCCGTTTCTCTACATGGTGCTGTTTACCCTGTATTTTTCCAAGCGTTATACCGGGAAGATCAACAGACCGCTCAAGCTGCTGTCGGAGGCTGCGGTCAAAATCGGCGAGCGGGATCTGGATTTTACCATCGACTATCACGCCGACAACGAGCTGGGAATGCTCTGTGATGCCTTTGCAAAGATGCAGGAGGAATTGAAGAAATCCCTGTCCGCCCAGTGGGATATGGAACAGAAGCGGACGGAGATGGTTGCCGCGCTGGCGCACGATCTGAAATCGCCGCTCTCCCTGATCATGGTCTATGTGGAGGCGCTGGAGGAGGATTACAGAGAGGATGGCGGAGAGCTTTCGGAATATCTTTCCGTTATCCGGGAAAACGCAGAGAAGGGAGCGGCGCTGGTAAGGCAGATGCAGATCACCGCGGATCTGGAGCAGCCGGGAGCGGGAATACAGACCGAACCGGTCAATATCAGGGCGTTTCTGGAGGGACAGGTGCAGGCATACCGAAGGGAACAGGTGGAGATTCAGCTTGCGGTTTCGGAGGAGGTTCCCTCGCTTGTGGACACCGACAGGGAGAGGCTTGTGAGAATTTTGGACAATCTGATCTCAAACAGCCTGCAATATGCGCCTGCGGGCGGAAGGATCACACTTTCGGCGGAGAGGTGCGGGGACTTCATCCGCTATACGGTGGAGGATACGGGCTGCGGCTTTGACGCAAGGGATTTAAAAAAGGCATTTGACCGGTTTTACCGCGGCGACGAGGCGCGAGGCACAAAGGGCGCCCACGCGGGGCTGGGATTATTTATTGTAAAGCAGCTTGCGGGGCAGCTTGGCGGGGACGCCGAGGTGGGAAACACGGAAGCGGGAGGCGCCCGGGTCACCTTCACCTGCATGATGCGCTGACGGAGAGGAAAGGAACATGAATACAAAAAAGAAATCGAAGAAAAAATGGTGGATCATAGTCTGCATCCCGGTTGTGCTGCTGGGGCTGTTTGTGTGGGCAATCGGGCATTTCGGCCCGAAATACCTGAATCTGTACCTGTTTCCCCCGACGGTCGAGGGGTACGGAAAACTGGCGCTGGAGCGGATTGACCAGAACGGTCTCTACGCGGCGGGAGAAGAATGGCAGGAGGCTTATCCGGCGCTGCTTGCGGAACTGAAGACCTGTACCTCCTACGAGGACACCTTCCCGGTCATAGAGCGGGCGCTTGCAATCGGGGGCGGAAAGCACGCTTTCTTCTGCAGACCCGGGGAGGCAGCCGGCGGGGAGGCTGCGGAGGAGAGTCTGTCCGCGGCGCGGCTGGAGGACGGCATCCTCACGGTAGAGCTCCCGGAATTTGTGGGGGACGCAGAGGCGGCGCGGGCGTATGCGGCGCCTGCCCAGGAGTTCATCCACGCGCACAGGGAGGAGATCCGGGCGGCTGTGGTGGATCTGCGGGACAATACGGGCGGCGATCTGGGCCCCATGCTCTCCGCCATTGCACCCCTGCTGCCTGAGGGGGATCTGATGTACTACCATTACAGAAACTATGATCTGGCGGTCACCCTGCATGAGGGAGAGCTGAGCTATGCCGGGAGCGGCTCCTATATTCTGTACCCGGAGGATAAGCTTGAGGTTCCGGTGGCAATTCTGGTAAACGAGAGGACGGCAAGCTCCGGGGAGGCGGTGCTTTTATGCTTTGCGGGCATGGAGAGCGCAAGATCCTTCGGCGCCAAGACTGCGGGTTATACCAGCGTCAATATGGGGTATTACCTCTTTGACGGCGCACAGATGTACCTGACGGTGGCGGAGGGCATGACGAGGGAGGGGGAGGTTTTCCACAACGACCCCGTAGAGCCGGATGTGCCGGGAGCGCAGCCCGAGCAGGATGCCCTCGCATGGCTCAAAGAGCAGTTAGGGTATTTACGATAAGAAAAAATTCCCTTATAATAAAAAGAAAACGATAAGGGGAGGATATATGAAAAAGTCTTTTAAGGCATATTTGTGGGTCGCAGCGCTCTGGCTCGCGTTTGAGACGGTGGCGGTGACGCTGTGGCTCACAAAGGACAATCTGTTTTATCTATTCAATTTTTCTTACATCGGCACCTCCATCGCATTCGGACTTTTCCTGTTTTCAAGAAATTACAAGCATGCCAGAAGGATTGTGCAGCTGCTTGTGGGTACATACATGCTGGTCTATCTGGGTCTGATCTGCAATGAAAATATGCAGATCGAAGGGTTCTGGTACTACCTTTTCACCGGCGTTTTTGAGGCGGCTACGATCCACTACGCGGTGGCGAAGATCTTCGGTCCGCTCCTGTTCGGCAGGGGCTGGTGCGGCTACGCCTGCTGGACGGCGATGGTGCTTGATTTTCTGCCCTTCAAGCAGCCGCAGAAGCCCGCAAAAAAGTGGGGAGGGATCCGGTATCTTACCTTCACCGCTTCCTTTGTCTTTGTGGCGGCTCTGTTTTTGTGCAAGGTCGGCAATCTGGAGAGAATCATGTTCTGGGCTTTCATCATAGGCAATCTGGTCTACTACGCGGTGGGCATCGCGCTCGCCTTCCTGTACCGGGATAACAGGGCGTTCTGCAAGTATGTCTGCCCGATCACGGTCTTTTTGAAGCCCATGAGTTATTTTTCCCTTTTGCGGATCAGATGCAATAAGGAGAAATGTATCTCCTGCGGAAAGTGCAAGAGGGTATGTCCCATGGAGGTGGATGTGACCGACAATGAAAGAAACCGGAAAAACGGCACGGAATGTATCCTCTGCATGGAATGTGTGAAGAGTTGCCCGAAGCACGCCCTGTAAAATGCATCTTATCGGCAGATTCTGCATCTTGTCGACATGCCATTGAAAGAAAAACGCTTCTTTTGTATGATGAACCGCGAAAGGAGAGTTTTCGATGGAAGAATGGCTGTTGTGCCCGGATTGCGGAAAGAAAACAAGGGTGAAGCTCAGGAGGGATACCGAGTTAAAAAACTTTCTGGTGTTCTGTACCTGGTGCAAGAAGGAATTTCTGGTAGATGTAAAGGAATATAAGATCACAATGATTTCAAAGCCGGACGCTGGACGCTGAGCTGATACACAGCCGCCTCCGACGTTTTATGGCAGATAGAAGGGGGCTTTTGTTTTGCAGGTAAAAGAGCTGATTGTGGATCAGCCGCAGAAGGAGGGCGTCACGCTGGAGTACATGCGCCTTACCAGAGAGTTCGCCGAGATCAGGGACTATTGTCTCCATAAGGGCGAGACCGTAACCGGCTACACCGGGAACGGGGAGGCGGTGAGCGTCCGCGTTGAGGATGTGCTTTATTTTGAGGCGGTGGGGGAGCTTGTGTTTGCCTACGCGGAGAATGCCGTCTACGAGGTCAAAAAGCGGCTTTATCAGATTGAGGAGGGCGTGAGAAGAAACAGTGTGCAGCGTGCCTCCAAGTCCACATTGATCAACACGGAGCATATCGTATCGGTTCGCCCTGCGCTGAACGGGCGGCTGTTTGCGAAGATGGAGAACGGGGAGGAAGTCCTGATTTCCAGAAATTATGCGAAGCAGATTGCGAAGTGCATTATGGAGGGCGATGATGAAGAAATTTGATCCGTTGCGGGAATTTGTTTTTGACTATATCACGGTGGTTGCGGAAAATACGCTGTCCATCGCCGTGATCGGCACTATTTTTGTGAGAAATGAGAGCATTACTTTTGTATACTTTTTTCTTCCGTTTGTGCTGGCACTTCTGTGCATGATTCCCTGCATTCCCATTTATCTCAAGGAGGATCTGACCGTAAAGCAGGTGCTGATCCAGCGGAGCGTGGAGCTTGTGATGCTGGAGATCGCCATGTACTGGGTGATCCGGTTCCTCATCGGGGATATGCTCCCGGCGGCAGGGTATGTGGCAATTCTCTTTTCGGTGGCGTTCTTTGACGTCCTTTCCTACCTGATCAAATGGTATCTGGAGAAGGAGGAGGCAGACAAGATCAACCGCAGGATACAGGAACGCAGAAAACGCAGGGAACAGGAAATGAAGGAGTAGCGGAAAAAGACGGGGAGAAACAAATGGATGGAGTCAAGGGCAAAGGAGCAGGAGACCGGATATGGCGACCATAAAAGAAATTGCGGAGATCGCAGGCGTATCAAGCGCTGCGGTATCAAGGGTACTCAATTACGACGAAGGCATCTCGGTCAGTGAGGAGACGAGGGCGGCGATCTTTGCCGCCGCCGAGAAGGTGGGCTACAAGAAGCGGGTCATTTATCCCAAGATCGAGAACGTGGCGCTTTTGTTCTTCACAGACAATGAGGATGAGCTGGAGGACGATTTTTACAGGGGCGTGCGGGACGAGCTGTTAAAGCAGGCGAAGAAAATGAATATCCACCTTTCCGTATTCAGCAGAAAGGACGGCATGGGCGCGATCCCGAAGGATCTGAATGCGTTCATCGCCGTGGGCTGGCTTGACCGAAAGGAGATCAACAGGCTCTACAAGCTCTGCAAAAAGGGCGTGTTCATCGGTACTTCGCCGGACGAAAAGCTGTTTGATGCCGTGCGTCCCAACATGGACTCCTTCGTGACCCAGATGGTAGATTATTTCATGGAGAAGGGGCATAAATCCATCGGCTTCATCGGAGGCACGGACCGGAACATCGATACGGGGGAGCCCTCCATGGATATCAGGGAGTGGTCTTTCAGGCAGAGCGCCTCCTACTATCACTGCCTGAACGAGGAGTACATTCTCATATCGGACAAGTTTACGGTGGCAGAGGGATACCGTATGGGAAAGGAGCTGCTCACAAAGAAGGAGCTGCCCACGGCGCTCTGCGTGGCGAGCGATACGCTGGCGGTGGGGGTGGTACAGGCGCTGAACGAGGCGGGCATACAGATTCCCGACCGGGTGGCGCTGTTCAGCATCAACGATGTGAATATCGCGAAGTATCTCTCCCCGCCGCTCACCACCATCCATATCGATATTCCCTGTATCTGCGAGACGGCGCTTGAGCTGCTGCAGAGCCGTGTGCTGCACGGGAGCAGGGTAACCAAATCGGTGTTTGTAAACGGAATACCGGTTTTCCGCAAAAGCTGTTAGAAATGAGATGCCATGGACAACCGTGGCATCTTTTTTTGTGCAATTCGTCTAAAAAACAATGCCTTAAATTATGGAGATAGTGAAAATTCACAACGGCAGGATTGACAGGTAATCTGCCATGTGTTATATTTTCCGTATAGTAAATAATTTACTAACAAATAAATAAAACATTAACTATCAAGTATGGAGGCAGGTATGAGAAGAAAAGTATTGGGTGTGTTGGCGGCAGTGTGTGTGACGGTGTTGGCAGCCGGGTGCGGCGGCGCGAAGACAAGCGCGGCAAAGGCGGATGCAAACGGGAATTATCTTGTGAACGGCAGCTTTGAGGAGCCGGACTTTGCGGGCTGGACAGTGAACAACATTGACAATGTGACGGAGGAGTTAAACGTGTACGACCGGGAGACGGACTGTTATGAGGGTGTGCAGTCCCTGCATTTTTACTCCGGTTCCTCCGATGTGAATTTCACGGCGGAGCAGACGGTTTCCGGTCTGGAGGCAGGCAGCTACAAGCTGACCGCGCATATCCAGGGCGAGGCGGCAGGCGACGAGAACGCTTCCGTTTACTTCTATGTGGTGGTGAACGGAGAGACTCTGAAGGCGGACGGGGAGCTGAACGGCTATGTGAACTGGTACACGGCGGAAATTTCCGGCATTGAGCCTGCGGACGGTACGGTGACAGTGGGAATCAGCGTGACAACGGCGCCCGGCGGCTGGGGAACCATCGACGACATTACGCTGGTAAAGGAGTAGTCATGCAGTTCATTAAGGGAATGGATGTCTCCATGATAAAGGAGCTGGAGGCCAGGGGGGCATCCTATTACATAAACGGTGAACGGGAGGATATCTTCCGGCTTTTAAACAGAAGCGGCGTCAATATGGTGCGCATCAGGATATGGCCGGATCCCTATGATGAGGAGGGAAACTCCTACGGCGGGGGCGAAAACGATCTGCAGACAACCATGGAAATTGCGTCCAGAACAGTGGAAAACAACATGGATTTTATGTTAGACTTTCATTACAGCGATTTCTGGGCGGATCCCGCAAAGCAGGTAAAGCCGAAGGCGTGGGAGAGATTAAACGGCACGGAGCTTGAGACCGCGGTCTATCTGCACACCGTCAACACCCTGAAGGCGCTGAAAAACCGGCAGCTGATGCCGAAGATGGTGCAGGTCGGAAACGAGATCACCAAAGGTCTGCTCTGGCCGGACGGCTATGTGGATAATCTCCCCGGCATGGCGGCGCTTTTAAAAGCGGGGATCAGGGGTGTCAGGAAGGAGTGCCCAGACGCTGAAGTGGTGCTGCATCTGGATTTCGGCACGGACAATGCGCTGTACCGGAAGTGGTTTGACGATCTGATGCCGTATGAACCGGATTTTGATGTGATCGGCATGTCCTATTATCCGCACTGGAACGGCAGCCTGTCCCGGCTTTTACAGAACATGAACGATATCAGCGAAAGGTACAAAAAAGGTGTGCTGGTGGCGGAGACCTCCATCGGCTACACCACGGATACGCTGGGGTGCAAGGGCATTGTATACACAAGGGAGCAGGAAATCGCGACAGGCTACCCTGCCACGAAAGAGGGGCAGGAGGAATTTTTACGGGATCTGATTGCGACGGTGCGCCGCGTGGAGGCGGGCAGAGGGCTCGGTGTGTTTTACTGGGAGCCCGCGTGGCTTCCCATCCCGGGCTGCACATGGGCAAGCGAGAGCGGCAGCAGGTATATGCGGGACAAGGTGGAGGCGGGAAATGCCATGGCGAATCAGGCGCTGTTTGACGAGGCGGGAAATGCCAATCCGGCGCTGCTTCACCTTGACGATATGTAGTGCTTTGCAGGAAACAGAAAAGAGGTAGGGTATATGAAAAAGAGAAGGTTTGCAGTCATACTGATGGGAATGCTTGCGGTTCTTGCCATGGCAGGCTGCGGGGAATCCCGGAATGAAAAAAAGCTGGTGATCTGGACAAATATGAGCGTGGAGGCGGAAACGCTGAAAACTTATGCGGATCGCTGGGGGCAGGAGAACGGGTACGAGGTGGAGGTGCTCCACCAGTCCCCATCCGTGCAGCAGTTTGCGCAGGCGGTCAAGAGCGCGTCGGGGCCCGATGCGGTGGTGGGAATTCCCAATGACCAGCTTGCGAACTTTGTGAATGCGGGGCTGGCGGCAGAGGTGCCGGAGGAGCTGTACCGGAATGAGGATTTTTCGGAGGCAGCCATACAGGCATGCTATGTGGATGGCGCGCGGTATGCGGCACCGCTCTCAGTGGAGACCACCGCGCTGTTTTACAATACGGAGCTTGTGACAGAGGTGCCCCAAACATGGGAGGAGCTGGTGGAGCAGGCGAAGGAGAGCGGCGTGCAGTTCGATGCAACCAGCATCTATTACGATCTCGGCTTTGTGAGAGCCTGCGGCGGCTATATTTTCCGATACGAGAACGGAAGCTATGACACCTCGGACATCGGACTTGCCAACGAGGGCGCGGTGACGGCGTATGAGTTTATTAACAGTCTTTTCAGCCAGTACGGCGTGGTTTCCGCCGATGTGACGGCGGATATCGCAAGGAGCAACTTCCAGAACGGGAAGTGTGCCTACTACATCGGAGGGCCGTGGGACATCGACGGCTTCCTCTCCGCGGGCACTCCCTTTGCCATTGCAGAGATGCCCACCTTCTACGGGGAGCCTTTCGTGACGCCCGTGGGCACGCAGGTGAGCTTTGTCAGCAGAGAGAGCAGCCATCAGGAGCAGGCGTGGGCGTTCATCCGGTATCTGATCGACAACGGCGCACTGGATCTGTACGAGGCGGGGGACAGAATCCCTGCAAAGCTGTCCGATCAGGCGCTTCCGGAGATCCGGCAGGATGTGTATTCGCAGGTATTCATTGCGCAGATCGCCAACGGGGAACCCATGCCCACCGTCTCGGAGATGGGGCAGCTCTGGGGGATCCACACCAACAATATCCGCTCCATGTGGTCGGGGGAGCAGACTCCGGCGCAGGCTGCCGAAAATATGGTGAAGCAGTTAAAAGAGGCGGTGGAGCTGATGGATTCGGGAAAGTAGGAACGGAATGAAGAAAAAAAACAATCTGGGGGCATATCCTTATCTTGCCCCCGCACTGATCTCTATTTTGCTGGTGACCTGCCTGCCCATTGTCTACACGGTCATGCTGTCGTTTACCAACTACAATATGTATCATCTGAATGATTATTCTTTCGTGGGCGTGGAAAACTATCGGACGGTTTTTAGCGGCAGCATCAGAAATGTTTTCTTCCCGGTGCTTGGTTGGACGGTCTGCTTTGCCCTGCTCAGCACGGCGGGCGCGTACCTGATGGGACTGATTCTGGCGATTCTGCTGAACAATCCGCACATGCGGGAGTCCAAGCTGTACCGCGCCATCCTGATCGTGCCGTGGGCGCTGCCCTCCACCATCGCCATTCTGGCGTGGCAGGGGCTTTTAAACGAACAGTACGGAGGGATCAACCGGTTGCTCCATATGATCGGGATCGCGGAAAACATACCGTGGCTTACAAATCCGTTCTGGGCGCGGGCGGGAATTATCATGGTGAATGTGTGGCTGGGTTTTCCTTATATGATGAATGTCTGTCTCGGAGGCCTGCAGGCAATTTCCGCGGAGTATTACGAGGCGGCGCGGATGGACGGCGCAACCAAGTGGCAGTGTTTTCTAAGTATCACATTCCCCATGGTGACGAAGCTCTCCATACCGCTTGTGATCTCCTCCTTTGCGGCGAATTTCAACAATTTCGGAAATATCTACATGATCACCCAGGGCGGGCCCGCCCGTGTGGACAATCAGTTTGCGGGCTATACGGACATTCTTGCCAGCACCACCTACAAGATGACCACATGGTCGAACAGGTACGAGCTGTCAGCCACGTTCAGCGTGCTGATCTTCCTGATCGTGGGTACGTTTACGCTGCTCAACATGCGGCTGTCCGGTTCCTTTAAGGAGGTGGAGTGATGAAGGGAAAGCAGAAAATGTCCGGAGCGGACAAAAGAACACTCTGGCTGAGCAGGGTGGTGATCTGGATCACCATTCTCTTAGTGCTGTTTCCGGTGCTGTGGATCGTCATGTCCTCGTTTTCGGCGGGCGACAGCTTCTTTCTGTCCTCCCTTTTCCCGGAGAAGTTCAGCGTGGAGCATTATGTGGCGCTGTTTTCGGAGACCGACTTTGTGCAGTGGGTGCTGAACTCCCTGAAATACTGCCTGATCGTGGCGGTATTGCAGCTTGTCATGACCTCGCTTGCCGCCTATGCGTTCTCCAGACTGCGCTTTACCGGAAGAAAATACGGGCTGATGTCACTTTTAGTGCTGCAGGTGTTCCCGAACAGCATGGCGGTGGCGGGCTACTATATCCTGATCTACCGCATGGGACTTGTGGACAGCAGCGCCGCCCTGATCTTTGTGCTGGCAGGAGGAAGCGCGTTCAACATCTGGCTGCTCAAATCCTACATGGACGGACTGCCGGTGGAGCTTGACGAGGCTGCCATGATGGACGGAGCCGGGCATTTTCAGGTGTTCTGCAAAATCATCATGCCGCTGGCGGCACCGCAGCTTGCCGTGATTTTCCTGTTTTCGTTCATTGCAACGTACAGTGAATATGTGATCACTTCCATCTTTTTGCAGACACCCGGCAAGAGGACGCTGGCGCTGGGGCTGCAAACCTTTATCAGCGATCAGTTTGCGGCGCATTGGACGCTGTTTTCCGCCGCCGCGGTAATCTCCTCGCTGCCCATCATGGTCGTTTTCATGCTGCTGCAGCGGTTTATCCAGAACGGTCTGGTTGCAGGCGGCGTGAAGGGGTGAATAATAAATATAGGATAAAACAAATCAGATGCCGGAGGCGGCGAAACGCAGTCTTCGACACCTGATTTTTTTGCGTGAAAATAAATTGGTCAGCGGAAACAGAAGAGGGGCAAGCGGGAAATAAGAAGGTCAGATATCTTCTGGTGGTGTGGAATCACAAGCGGCGAGAAATAGCTTTAACATTCGCAATGCAAATTTCTGTTTTTGAACAGGGAAGCTGTTTAGCGTATCCGGAATTGCGAGAATCTCATCGGATTGCCGAACCGCTTCCCGGTCGGAGCTTGTGGGGAGATCCTGTTAACGGGGAATATAGTTATATGTATCGTATTTCTGGCAGGGATGCTTATGCACCATTCTTAGTAGCAGCCGGCCATGATGAATGATATTTAAAGGCGATTAGAACGCAGTTCAATTTTCGGATGAATGTGGAATAGAAGTTAAAATCCCCACTTTACAGGAAGGGGGCTACAAAGGTGATGCTGAACATGCCAAGACTGTGGGAGGACAGAGAGCCATATGCAAAGGAGGAGCGCGACAGAAAATCTGAGAAGCTTCGGCAGAAAGTGTAAGGCTTCTTGAAATGTATATGGAAGAGTTCTTTAAGTGTATTATAAGCATCTTTATGAGGATAACGGAAAACCGTTCATAAAAAAGCAAAAATAAATATTGCAAACAGGAAACTTCTATGTTAGAATCACCTCAAAGCATAGAAGTTTTCTTTTATTCTACCCCCTTTTGGGGCAATTCACAGAGCAATTCTGCTTTTCGGAAAATCCATGCTTTTTTATCCAATCAAAAAGAGAGCAGGGGATTTCCGGAGAGAGCGGTTCCGGATCCCCCAACAGAAAAAGGAGGAGATCTATGGGAGAGACGGATCTGTGCATGCAGGAGTATCTGCGGGACAAGAGCCGATTTGCCGATCTTTTTAACGGCGTATTCTTTTCAGGGCGGGCGGTAGTGCGGCCTGAGGAATTGTCCGAGGCATCGGAGAAGTATGCGGAAGGAGCAGCCGGACATCGCAGCCTTCGGGTGCGTGATGTGAAAATGAATCTGTACGGAGGTGCATCATTGCGGATCCTCGCAGTGGAGAACCAGAGCAGGGTTGATTACATCATGCCGCTTCGCTGCATGGAGTATGATGTGTTTGAGTATAGAAAGCAGATCGGGCAGATAAAACGGGAGAACAAGAATGAAGCGCAAGCAGGTAGAAGAAAACTGTGGGCAGAGGAGAGGCTTTGCGGGGTGAGAAGATCAGACCGGCTTTCCCCGGTCTACACGATCTGCCTTTACCATGGGGAAGAAGAGTGGGACGGCCCGATGAGCCTCAGGGAAATGATGGATTTTGGCGAAGAGGAAGACGGACTGAAAGAACTGTTTGCAGACTATCCCCTCCGGCTTTTCTGCGTGAACAGACAGCAGAACTTCGACGAATTTCACACGGATCTTAAGGAATTGTTCCGCGCATTGAACTGCCGCGGAAACCGGGACAAAATGAAGCGTCTTATGACGGAAGAAGCATCTTACGCTCACTTGTCCGGGGAGACGGCAGAACTGCTGTCGGTGATGCTGAACATGCCGAGGCTGTGGGAGGACAGGGAGCGATATATGAAAAAACAGGGTGAAAAGGAGGAATACGATATGTGCCGGGCGATGAGGGAATGGATGGAAGAAGAAAGAAATGAGGGAATTCAGCAAGGGATCCAACAAGGGAAAGCGGAAGGGATTCGCGAGAAACAGGCGATCATTATCCGCAATATGCTTGCCAGAGGTTTTTCGGACGAGGATATTTGCGCTCTGGCGGAATGTGACTTGAAAACGGTGGAGGAAATCCGGGGGAAAGCGTAGCATTGCAAAACGCACCTGCGGAAGGCGGACAAGAAAATAGCTTTGATGATGTTTGGAAATGAGGATGGACATGGAAGAGCAAAGATGGACGGAGATCACAAGGAAGGCGCTGCAACTGCGCAGGCAGCTCCATGACATGCCGGAGAAGGCGTTTTGTGAAGTGCAGACCAAGGGCACACTGATTCGGTTTTTGACAGAGAATACAAATCTTGAGGTGGCAGACCGGGGCAGCTGGTTCTTTGCGTGCAAGAAAGCCACGCATGCAACAGGCAGGACTGCTGTGGCGCTTAGGGCAGACATGGACGCGGTCTGCGGAAAGGACGGTGTCTATGGACATTACTGCGGACATGACGGACACAGCAGCATTTTGGCGGGGCTTGCCTTGTGGCTGTCACAGGAGGAAGTGGAGCGGGATGTCTACCTGATTTTTCAACCGGCGGAGGAAATCGGGCAGGGCGCCCTGCAATGTGCAAAGCTGCTGGAGGAGAGGAATATCCCGGAAGTTTATGGGTTGCATAATATCCCGGGACATAGTCTCGGAAGTATATTGGTGCGCAGAGGAACCTTTGCCTGCGCGTCTACCGGACTCGAGATCAGAATGACGGGGACTCCGAGCCACGCTGCATACCCGGAGGCGGGAAAAAATCCCGGCAAACCGTTGGCAGAACTTTTTCTGGAAGTGGACGAAATGACGCGGATGCTCAGGGAAAAGGGAAATCTTGTGTGGATGACGCTGATCGGTATGGAGATAGGGGGCGACAGCTACGGAGTTTCCGCTTCCGACGGGGTGCTGCGGCTGACGGTGAGAGCGGAGAAACAGGCTGTTTTTGGACAGTATGTGCAGGATATAGAGGACAGGGCAAAACAGCGGGCGGACAGGGAAGGCTTTACACTGCAGCTGCAAAGAATAGAGTATTTTCCTGCAACGGAAAATGCGGATGCCGGAGCGGAGCGGGTCAGAGCCTGTGCGGATAAGCTGAACTTTCCTGTGGAAGAGCTGCAGGAGCCGATGCGGTGGTCGGAGGATTTCGGGTATTATTTGCAAAAAGCGGGTGGTGCCTTCTTTGGCGTGGGCGACGGGGAGAACTACCCTCAGCTTCACACGCAGGCGTATGAGTTTCCTGATGAGATACTGCCGACTGCCATCCGTATGTTTGCAGAGCTTTTGAAATGAGATTGTTTCCCGTGCGGATCTGTGATATGATAAAAAACAGGACAAAGTCAATTCAGATGCAAATTGGGATGGGTACGGATGAAGAAAAGACAGATGGCAGCTGCGGCGGTACTGCTGTGTTCTTTGCTGACCGGCTGTGCAGTACAAAAAGCGAACTCTGCGATTTCAGAGGGGATGCGGCATATACAGAATATGGAATATGAAGAGGCGCTCGCAAGTTTTGAAGCCGCAAGCGAGGGCGGAGAGGATGCGAGGCTGATTGCCCGGGGAATGGGAATTGCCAGTATGGGCTTGGTGGATTACGAGTCCGCAATTCAGGATTTTCTGGATTGTCTTGCGCTCAGCGACGGCATGATCTGCGAGATGGATTATGATGTGAATTTTTATCTGGCGGCAGCGTATCAGAAAGCGGGAAGGTATGCGGAGGCGGAAGCGGTTTACGACGCCATTCTGGCGATGCGGCCACAGGACACGGATGCCGTTTATCTGCGCGGAAACGCGCGGCTGTCGCAGGGACAGTATCAGACGGCAAAAGAGGATTTTGACCGTGTGGTGGAACTGGAGCCAAACAATTTTGGAAGGCTGCTTCAGGTTTACGAGGTACTTGCTGCGGATGGATACAAGGAGCTGGGAAGGGAATATCTGGAGGCGGCACTGGCGGACAGACCCGGGAAAATGACGGCTTTTGACAAGGGCTGCATCAATTACTATCTGGGAAATTATGAGCAGGCGCAGGTACTTTTGGAGGAAGCAAAATCAAACGGAGCTGCGGATGCGTACCTCTATCTGGGCATGGCGTATGAAGCTACCGGAGATTACAATTATGCGGTGACGAATGTCTACACAAGTTATCTTTCGGGCGGGGAAGGCAATGCCGAAATCTATAATCAGTTGGGATTGTGCTATCTGAAACAGGAAAATTATGCCGCTGCATTGGAGGCTTTTCAGAATGCCATGCAGATTCCGGACAACGGTATGATGCAGACCCTGCGGTTCAATGAGATTGTGGCGTATGAATATCTCGGACAATACACGCAGGCGGCTGTTCTGTTGGACAACTATTTGAAGAATTACCCGGATGATGAAAAGGCACAGAGGGAATACGGGTTTCTTTCCACGCGATAAGGTGGTTTCCCTGGGAGCCATGCATTACGGATTCAGAGAGTACAAAGCGGAAGAAAAGGATAACGTGTGAACTGTTGGGAATGACGGTTCGCACGTTTTTTATGTCATGGAAAATATGTCCTGCGGGAAGGATTTATTCAAAAGAAATTGTCAGACAATAACAAAAGATGCCTGAAAACAACGTCCTGTTTTCAGGCATAACTACAGTTCGCAGTGTAACATATTTGAAAAGAAAAGTCTAGTATTTATTTTGTTTTCCGATATACTTTCGTTATGGCAATTGGAAAGAACGAAAACAGGGAGGAACGGATGGAGAGGGAAAACCAAAACAAAGTCGAAGAACCTAACCTGAGTGCGGAGCAGAAGCAGACCCCGGAATGGAAACAGGAGGAAGCGCATCTGCGGGAGTGCTGCCATCTGATTGAAGAGAACGTGGAGCGGTATACGAGAGAGTATGAGGAGCGGCACCAAAACACGCAGGAACTCTTCCGCGCCATTCACGGCGGCAACGAGGAGCTTTACAATCAGATGATGACCAGCGCCAGCTTGGAGGAGCATGCGGCAGAACAGCTCAGGAAGAACAAGGTGGCACGGATGGCGCCGTATTTCGGCAGGGTGGATTACCGGGATGAGGAGACGGAGAAGGAATGCTCGGTCTATATCGGGAAAAACGGTATCTTCCGAAACAAGACGGAAGTGGTAATTGCGGACTGGAGAGCGCCGATTTCGACGGTGTACTATGAAAATGAGATCGGAAAGGGACACTACGGTCTGCCGGAGGGGGACGAGATTCCCATAGACCTCTATCTGAAACGTACCTACGATATAGAAGCAGGAGAACTGAGGGGCTTTTTTGACAGTGATGTGGCGGCAAACGACGCCCTGCTGGTTCAGTATCTGTCCCAAAATAAGGATGCGGTTCTGGGGGACATCATCGCCACGATCCAGAAGGAACAGAATGAGATCATAAGAGAGTCGCCGTTTAAGAATATTATTGTGCAGGGTGTGGCGGGCAGCGGTAAGACCACCGTTGCCATTCACCGCATTTCCTACATTCTGTATAACTACAAGGAGCGATTTACCTCCAACGAATTTTGCATCATCGGCGGCAATGACAGACTGCTTGCCTACATTGCCAGCGGTCTGCCGGAGCTGGATGTGCGGGATGTGAAGCAGAAGCGGATGGATACCATGCTCACACACCTGCTTCACAAGGACTGGACGAAGAAAATGTCCGTGGCGGAGCCGGGAGCGGATGCGGTAATCCGCAGCAAGATGGGATTTTTCCTGCAGTTGGAGAACTATCTTCTGCATCTGAGGGAGACGGTGGCAAAGGCAGTGGATCTGCGGGATCCTGAGCTGGGGGTAGTGCTTTCCGGGGCGGGGATCGAGAGGCTGCGGGCGGAAAATCCCACATACAGTATCTGCCGTTTGCTGTTGACGCTGGATGAGAGGGTGCGGACGAGACTGAAATTCCTGAGCCCGGAGGGGGAGCGGGAATATCTGCAAAAGAAAAACAGACAGTACAAGGATTATTATAAGAACCGGGCGGTGAGCAGGAGCATTTATGAGCTCTATGCGGACTTTTTAGAGCAGTATGACCGTGAAAGACCGGGAAAACTCAAAATGGAGGAGCATGCGGAGAGAGCCGCAAAGGGGCGGTACGATATCTATGATGTTGCGGCGCTTTTGCTGATCTATTACCGGGTAAAGCAGAAGAAGGCGGATGAGGAGTTTGGACAGATCTTCATTGATGAGGCGCAGGATTTCGGGGTCGCGCCCTACTATGTGCTGAAAACCGTGCTGCCGGACTGCTATTTCAACATCATGGGGGATGTGTCGCAGAACATCAACTATGAGACGGGCATCAACGACTGGGAGGAATTGAAGAAATGGGTGCTGACGGGAGAGCGGGACTGTTTCAGACTGCTTTCCAAGAGCTACCGTAATACCATTGAAATATCGGAATATGCCGGAAAAATTCTGGAGAAGGCATCCTTCGGACGGTATCGGATCGATCCGGTGATCCGTCACGGAATCCCGGTGCAGGAGTACCGCGAGGAGACAGAGGAGGACATGTACCGGCAGGCACAGGCCATCATCACCGATGCAAAAGAGAAGGAGTACAAAAGCCTTGCGGTGGTGTGCCGTAAGGAGCAGGAGGCGGAGTGGGTGAAAAAATGGCTGCCCGGGACGGAGGTGCTTCCTGTGAGACTTGTGAAGGGACTGGAATTTGATGTGGTTATCCTGTGGAATCCGCCGATGCCGGATGAACTGGCAGGACGGAAGGAGGCGAAGCTGTTGTACGTGGCGGCGACCCGAGCGCTCCATGAGCTGCATATCCTGAGATACTGAAAATACGCAGAAATACGCACATTTTGCGAGCTTAAAAACTTCCCAACACAATATCTTGTGTTTTCGTTGACTTTCTACATGCGAGGTGATACACTGAAAGCAATCGCTATGAAAGGGAGGGAAACCGGTGTTACAGGTAATTAAGAGAGATGGGGAGAGAGTGGATTTTACACTCACAAAAATCAATGATGCAATTATGAAAGCATTCACCGCGACGCAGATGCAGTACAGCAATGATATTGTGGATCTGCTTGCACTTCGTGTGTCTGCCGACTTTCAGGAGAAGGTGAAGGACGGCGCGGTACATGTGGAGGATATTCAGGACAGCGTGGAGAAGGTGCTGGGACAGGCAGGCTACGAGGAAGTGGCAAAGGCGTATATTCTGTACCGCAAGCAGCGCGAAAAAATGCGTACCATGAAGTCCACCATTCTGGATTATAAGGATGTGGTGAACAGCTATGTGAAGATTGAGGACTGGCGTGTAAAGGAAAACTCTACCGTGACCTATTCCGTGGGAGGACTTATTCTGAGCAATTCAGGGGCGGTGACGGCAAATTACTGGCTTTCGGAGATCTACGATCAGGAGATCGCGGATGCGCATCGCAATGCGGATATCCATATCCATGACCTTTCCATGCTGACCGGTTACTGTGCGGGATGGTCTTTGAAGCAGCTGATCCAGGAAGGTCTCGGCGGCATTACCGGCAAGATCACATCTGCACCTGCAAAGCACCTTTCCGTGCTCTGCAACCAGATGGTGAACTTCCTTGGAATCATGCAGAATGAGTGGGCAGGCGCACAGGCGTTTTCTTCCTTTGATACCTATCTGGCGCCCTTTGTCAAGGCGGACAACCTTACATACCCTGAGGTGAAAAAGTGCATTGAGGCATTCATCTACGGCGTAAATACGCCCAGCCGCTGGGGAACACAGGCTCCTTTCTCCAACATCACGTTGGACTGGACCGTGCCCGACGATCTGGCGGAGCTTCCGGCAATCGTAGGCGGCAGGGAGATGGATTTCAAATACAAGGATTGCAAAAAAGAGATGGACATGGTCAACAAGGCGTTCATCGAGACCATGATCGAGGGCGATTCCAACGGCAGAGGCTTCCAGTATCCCATTCCGACCTACTCCATCACCAAGGATTTCGACTGGTCGGACAACGAGAACAACAGACTGCTGTTTGAAATGACGTCAAAATACGGCACACCGTATTTTTCAAACTACATCAATTCCGATATGCAGCCGTCCGATGTGAGAAGTATGTGCTGCAGGCTTCGTCTGGATCTGCGTGAACTGCGGAAGAAGACGGGCGGCTTCTTCGGCTCCGGCGAGAGCACGGGAAGCGTGGGCGTTGTGACGATCAATATGCCCAGAATTGCATACCTTTCCGCAAACAAGGACGAATTTTATTCCAGACTGAACCACATGATGGATATAGCGGCGCGCTCTTTGAAGATCAAGAGAGGCGTCATTACCAAGCTTCTGGACGAGGGGCTGTATCCTTATACAAAACGGTATCTGGGCAGCTTTGAAAATCATTTCTCCACCATCGGTCTGATCGGCATGAACGAGGTGGGACTGAACGCAAACTGGCTGAGAGCGGACATGACGGACAAGCGCACGCAGGAGTTCACCAAGGAAGTGCTGAACCACATGAGAAGCAGGCTGTCCGATTATCAGGAGGAGTACGGGGATCTGTATAACCTGGAGGCGACTCCGGCGGAGAGTACCACCTACCGTCTGGCAAAGCATGACAGAAAGCGCTGGCCTGCGATCAAGACGGCAGGAAAGCCCGGGGATACGCCGTACTATACCAATTCCTCGCACCTTCCGGTGGATTACACGACTGATATCTTTGACGCACTGGATATTCAGGATGAATTGCAGACGCTCTACACATCGGGAACCGTGTTCCATGCATTTCTGGGAGAAAAGCTCCCCGACTGGAAGGCAGCGGCAAATCTGGTTAAAACCATTGCGGACAACTATAAGCTGCCGTACTATACACTGTCACCCACCTATTCTATCTGCAAGGAGCACGGCTATCTGGCAGGAGAGGTGAAGGTGTGCCCTCACTGCGGACGCACCACTGAGATTTACAGCCGTATCACGGGCTATTACAGACCTGTGCAGAACTGGAACGACGGCAAGCTGCAGGAGTACGCAAACCGTACCGAGTACAATATTGACAAGTCCGTGCTGAAAAGACCTGTCAACACGGTGGTGACGCTCTCCAACTATGATGCGGATGTTACGGTGTCGGTGGAGAAGCCCGCGGATGTGAAGTACCTTTTTACCACCAAGACATGCCCCAACTGCAAGCTGGCGAAGGAGTATCTGAAGGGTGAAAATTATGTGCTGATCGATGCGGAGGAGAACATGGAACTGGCATCCCGTTACGGTGTGATGCAGGCTCCGACGCTGGTCGTGACGAACGGCGACAGCTTCAAAAAGTATGTGAACGCTTCCAACATCAAGAAGTATGCGGAAAGCAGAGTGATGGTGTAAGCGGGGAGAGAATATGATCAATACATTGATTGAAAAGATTAAAAAGACCAATGCGCCCATCGTTGTGGGGCTGGATCCCATGATGAATTATATCCCGTCCCGGATCACCAGAAGGGCATTTGCCGAATATGGGGAAACGCTGGAAGGTGCTGCCGAGGCAATCTGGCAGTACAATAAAGGGATCGTGGATGCGGTCAGTGACCTGGTTCCTGCCGTGAAGCCCCAGATCGCCATGTATGAGCAGTTTGGCATCGAGGGAATGCGGGCTTTCAGAAGGACGGTGGATTACTGCAAGGAAAAGGGGCTGGTGGTTATCGGCGATGTGAAGCGCGGCGATATCGGTTCCACCTCGGAGGCATATGCGGTCGGACATCTGGGAAAGGTTGCGGTGGGCAGCAAACGGTATTACGGTTTTGATGAGGATTTTGCAACCGTGAATCCGTATCTTGGCTCGGACGGCATCAAGCCCTTCGTCAAGGTATGTGCGGAGGAAAAGAAGGGAATCTTTGTTTTGGTGAAAACCTCCAATCCCAGCAGCGGCGAATTTCAGGACAGGCTTGTGGATGGCAGACCGCTTTACGAGCTGGTGGGCGAGAAGGTTGCCGAGTGGGGCGCAGAGTGTATGGGCAACGGTTACAGCTATGTGGGCGCGGTAGTGGGCGCCACCTACCCGGAGCAGGGAAGGATCCTGCGCAAGGTGATGCCAAAAACGTTCATTCTCGTGCCGGGGTACGGCGCGCAGGGCGGAAAGGGAGCCGATCTGGTGCATTTCTTCAACGAGGACGGTCTCGGCGCCATCATTAATTCCTCCCGCGGAATCATTGCGGCATATAAGCAGGAACAGTACGCTTCCTACGGGGAAGAAGGGTATGCGGATGCGGCCCGTGCGGCAGTGATTGCCATGCGCGAAGATATCGCGCAGGCGTTGGCGGCAAAGTAAAAATGTCATAAAGTTGTGCAGAACCCATGTGCCTGCGGATGCAGGCGCATGGGTTTTTTAAAACGCCAAATAACCGAACGAAATGCGTCCAAATAACCGAAACGTTCGCACTGAAACGGTTGAAAACCCAAAGAATTTATGGTAGTATAAACGGGAAATTCCTTGACAGGGAGAATTGGAAAAAGATTTGCACGGGGCGAAGGGTCCCGGGGCGTAGGAGGTTTTCGGGATGGAGCAGTACAAGCAGGAATTTATCGAGTTTATGATAGACAGCCAGGTGCTGAAATTCGGCGAGTTTACGTTAAAGAGCGGAAGGAAGAGCCCGTTTTTTATGAACGCGGGCGCCTATGTGACGGGCTCCCAGTTAAAGCGGCTGGGGCAGTATTACGCACAGGCGATCCACACGCATTACGGAGACGATTTTGACGTACTGTTCGGGCCGGCGTACAAGGGAATCCCGCTGAGCGTTGCGACGGTGATCGCGTACAGCGAGCTCTACGGAAAGGAAATCCGCTACTGTGCGGACAGGAAGGAAGCAAAGGATCACGGCGCAGATGTGGGACTTTTGCTGGGCAGCAAGTTAAATGACGGCGATAAGGTAGTGATCATCGAGGATGTCACCACCTCGGGAAAGTCCATTGAGGAGACGTATCCGTTGATCAAGGCGCAGGGAAATGTGGATGTCGTGGGACTGATGGTTTCCTTAAACCGCGAGGAGGTCGGACTGGGCGGCAAGGTCGGCGCACTGCAGGAGATACGGGAGAAATACGGTTTTGATGCAAATGCCATTGTCAGCATGTCAGAGGTGACGGAGTATTTATACAACAGGCCCTACAAGGGAACCGTTTATATCAATGATGAGATCAAGGAAGCCATTGACCGGTATTACGGCCAGTACGGCGTTCATTGATCAGAAAAGAAAAGGAGAGGACGGCTATGGAAGAAAAACTTTACAGAACCATGAGGGGAACCGGTGCAACCAATATTGTGGTGGGAGTATTATCACTGATCGTAGGCATCACAAGCGGTATTCTGCTGATCATCAGCGGCGCCAAGCTGCTGTCACGCAAGTCGAATATCCTGTTTTAGGCTGGATGGGCATTTCCGAGGGAGATGCCTATTTCCATTTATATCAAATTTATATTTTTATATTATAGGAAAGGACGCGGAAGGGAGCTATGGCACACCGCCAAAACTATATCTTTACCAACAAAAGACATTCAAACCGGGCGATTATGGCAGCCATACTGGGCGTGATCAGCAATCTGTCGCTGGCGGCGGTGATTTATCTGACCTATGCACAGAAGGGCGAGGCAAAAACGGGATATGGCTTTACAGGGCTGCTTGTGGCAATTTTTTCCATGACAGGACTGATTTTGGGGATCGTGACGGTGATGCAGAAGGACAGGTATAAAATTTTCCCATGGACAGCCATTGTGCTGAATACGATCGCCATGCTGGGGATCGGCTTTGTGGTGTATGCGGGAACTTATCTCTAAAAATAAAACGATGGGAGAACGGTGTGAAAAATAATATGGAAAACAATTTGAATGAGGTGCTGGAGGAGCGTTTCCGCCTTGCGGGAGAGCGCATTGCGCAGATGCAGACGGAGGAGACTACGAAGGAGGAAATCAACGGCTGGCTGAAAAAAGCGGCGGCGATGCTCACCCATTTGTTCCGGGTATACGGGCTGGTGGAGAGCGGAGAACTCTACAAGCTCTCCCTCGCACAGTTGAAAGAGCTGAATGAGGAAAACTACGGGGAGCTGCGTGGGGAAAACTACGAGTCCGGCTACGCGAACCCGGCTTATGCAGCAGCATGCATGGGCGGGGAATGGGGCGGCTTTCTGTCAGCTGTCTATGTGCAGCTTCGTCAGGGGCTCACATTTGCCTACGGGGGACAGAAGGAGGAGTTTACCGCGCTTGCGGAACTGTATCTGGAGATTGCAAATGCATTCGGCACGGCGTGGACGGAGGAAAAGCGCCTGCCCGACTATGAGGAGATCAGACAGATTTATTACTGGTATATGAGCGATTACACGGATCTGACGAGCGCAAGACAGGTGCGGGAGCTGGTGTCGCCTGAGAAGAACAGTCTTTACCGCATTGCGACGGAGAGCAATCTTGCGGATCTGCGGTATCTCTACTGGTACGGCCAATATGTCTCCGATTGTGAGCTGCGCACGGCGGCGTTTTTAAACAGTCTCCCCGAGGAGAAGATCGCCACCATGGCAGACACCTTTACGGAGGGATACCGGATCGGCTTTATTACAACGGGAAAGGATCTCTCGAAAAAGAGCAGCGTTTCCATCATTTACAATCTGGGCTTTGAAAGGATGATACGCCGCGCGGTTGAAAATTTTGGAAAGCTGGGGCTTGCGTCGGTGATCTCAAACCGCACCGTGGGCAGCACGCCGGTAAACCGCCAGTATCAGTATGACCACAAGGACGACAATGTGCTGTTCTTTGACAGACAGTATATGGCAAGAAAGTTGGAGAGTGTGCGTCAGGGCTTTGAACAGTACAAAACGGAAGCCCGCGGATATGCGGGTCCTGCCGTGGTGGAGGTGTTCGGGGAGGAGCCGTTTGCACCCGCCGCAAAGAAGGAAGCGCTCAAGATGTCCCCGAAGGAGCAGAAACTTATGGTGGAATACAGCTCTGCATACCGTCAGATTCAGGAGGAGTACATTCTGGAGGAGGAGCGCAGCTTTACGATCATTGCGTTTCCCACGCCGGAGATCGGCAGCCGGTTTGAGGAGATTTTTGACGAGATCATCCGCATCAACACACTGGACTATGTGCTGTACCGGGACATCCAGCAGAAGCTGATCAATGTGCTGGACACGGCGGAGTATGCGGAGGTACATGGCATGAACGGCAACCGTACCGATATGAAGGTCATGCTCCATCCCCTGCAAAATCCGGACAAGGAGACAAAGTTTGAGAACTGCGTGGCGGATGTGAATATTCCCGTGGGCGAGGTGTTTACCTCCCCGGTGCTTAAGGGCACGGAGGGAACGCTGCATGTGAGCAGGGTATTTCTGAATGAGCTGGAGTACAAGGATCTGGAGATCCGCTTCAAGGACGGCATGATCAGCGAATATAGGTGCGGAAACTTTGAGGATGAGGAGGAAGGAAAGCGGTACATCAAGGACAATGTGCTGATGCACCACGACGCGCTTCCCATCGGCGAGTTTGCCATCGGAACCAACACGACTGCCTATGTGGTGGCGGAAAAATATGATATCGGAGCAAAGCTTCCCATTCTGATTGCGGAGAAGACGGGCCCCCATTTTGCGGTGGGCGACACCTGCTATTCCCATGTGGAGGATGTCAAGGTCTACAATCCCGACGGAAAGGAGATCATTGCGAGGGAGAACGAGGTATCCGCAAAGCGGAAGGAGGATCACGCGGCGGCTTACTTCAACTGCCACACGGACATCACCATTCCCTACCACGAGCTGGGAGAGCTGGCGGCAGTCAGGGCGGACGGCAGCAGGGTCGTGCTGATCAAGGACGGGCGTTTCGCTCTGGAGGGCTGCGAGGAGCTGAACAAACCTTTCGGGGAATAAAAGCCTATATGGGAGAAAAAACAGATTGCACCCGGGGGAGATTTCTAGTACACTGAAGATAACAGACGGATACTGAAAGGAGAACAGAAAAGTGGCACAGGTTGGAATTGTGATGGGCTCGGATTCGGATATGCCCGTTATGGCAAAAGCGGCGGACGTTTTGGAGGAGCTGGGTATTTCCTACGAGATGACGATCATCTCCGCACACAGGGAACCGGATGTGTTCTTTGAATATGCAAAGGGTGCAGAGGAAAAGGGATTTAAGGTTATTATAGCGGGAGCGGGCATGGCGGCGCATCTGCCGGGTATGTGTGCCGCAATTTTCCCCATGCCGGTGATCGGTATTCCCATGCATACCACTTCACTGGGAGGGCGTGATTCCCTCTACTCCATCGTGCAGATGCCGTCCGGCATCCCGGTTGCCACTGTGGCGATCAACGGCGGTGCAAACGCGGGGCTTCTGGCGGCAAAGATTCTGGCAACCTCAGATGCGGCGCTTCTCGGAAAGCTGAAGGCTTACAGCAAGAACTTAAAGGAGCAGGTGCAGGCGAAGGACCAGAGATTACAGGAAATCGGATACAAAAAATACATGGAAAAATAATTCCGGAATGGAGAATGAAATGGACTACAAGAATGCAGGAGTAGATATTGAAGCAGGTTATAAGTCGGTAGAATTGATGAAGCAGTATGTGAAGGAGACTACAAGACCGGAGGTTCTTGGCGGATTGGGCGGCTTCTCCGGAGCTTTTTCCATGAGTGCATTCAAGGATATGGAAAATCCTACGTTAGTATCGGGAACGGACGGTGTGGGTACCAAGATCAAGCTGGCTTTTCTGATGGACAAGCATGATACGGTGGGAATTGACTGCGTGGCAATGTGCGTGAACGATATTGCCTGCGCGGGAGGGGAGCCTTTGTTTTTCCTCGATTACATTGCATGCGGCAAGAACTATCCGGAGAAGATCGCCACCATCGTAAAGGGGGTGGCTGAGGGCTGCAAGCAGGCAGGCTGCGCGCTGATCGGCGGTGAGACTGCGGAGCATCCGGGGCTGATGCCGGAGGATGAGTATGATCTGGCTGGCTTTGCGGTGGGCGTTGTGGATGAGAAGAAGCTGATTACCGGCGCGGACATCAAGCCCGGTGACAAGCTGATCGGCATTGCCTCCTCGGGCGTACATAGCAACGGATTTTCTCTGGTGCGCAAGGTGTTTGAAATGACGAAGGAGAGCCTTGATACCTACTATGAGGAGCTGGGCGCAACTCTGGGCGAGACCCTGATCACCCCGACCCGCATTTATGTGAAGGCTTTGAAGAGTGTGAGGGATGCGGGCGTGACCATCAAGGGCTGCGGCCATATCACCGGCGGCGGTTTCTATGAGAATATTCCCAGAATGCTTCCCGATGGCATTACGGCGGTGGTGAAGAAGGACAGCTACGAGATTCCCGCTATTTTCAAACTGATGCAGAAGAAGGGCAATCTGGAAGAGAAGATGATGTATAACACCTACAACATGGGTCTTGGCATGATTCTGGCGGTGGATCCCGCCGATGAGCAGAAGACGCTGGCGGCGCTTGCGGCAGCAGGGGAGAAGGCATATGTGGTCGGCTCCTGCAAGGCGGGTGAGAAGGGTGTTGAATTATGCTGAGGACGGTGGTGTGCGTCTCGGGTGGCGGCACAAATCTGCAGGCAATTTTAGATGCGCTGGATGCGGGAGCGATCACCAACACACAGATCGTTGCCGTTGTCAGCAACAACGAGAATGCAAGGGCACTTGAAAGGGCGGCGGCGCACGGGATTCCCGGAGTGGTCATGTCCCCGAAGGCATTTGCCGACAGGGAGGCGTTCAACGAGGCTTTCACGGAGAAGATGAAGGAGCTTGCCCCGGATCTTATTGTGCTGGCAGGATTTCTGGTAAAGATACCGGAACAGATGGTGGCGCTTTTCTCAAACCGCATCATCAATATTCATCCGTCGCTGATCCCCAGCTTTTGCGGCGTGGGCTATTACGGGCTCAAGGTGCATGAGCGGGCGCTGGAAAGAGGCGTCAAGGTGACGGGAGCCACGGTGCATTTTGTGAACGAAGGGATGGACGAGGGTCCCATCATCGCCCAGAAGGCGGTCTGCGTGGAGGATCAGGACACACCCGAGACTCTGCAGCGCCGGGTGATGGAGCAGGCTGAGTGGATATTGCTGCCAAAGGCAATCGATGATATTGCAAACAGCCGTCTTACAATCAGGGACGGACATGTATACAGGAGCATACCGCAGTAGGTGTGCGGAACGGAGGACACATGAAGGTTTTGATCATAGGCGGAGGCGGCAGGGAACATGCCATTGCCGTGAGCATGAAGAAAAGCAGGAGAGTGGATAAGATCTACTGTGTGCCCGGAAATGCGGGGATCGCACAGATCGCGGAGTGCGAGCCGTCCATCGGTGTGATGGAATTTGACCGGATCATTTCCTATGCAAGGGAAAAGCAGGTAGACCTTGTATTTGTGGCACCGGATGATCCCCTTGTGGGCGGACTGGTGGATGAACTGCAGAAGGCAGGCTTCCGCGTGTTCGGGCCGGACAAGAAGGCGGCAATTCTGGAGGGCAGCAAGGCGTTCTCCAAGGATCTTATGAAAAAATACAACATTCCCACTGCAGCTTACGAGACTTTCGACGACGCCGGGAAGGCGCTGGCATATCTGGAGACGGCGCAGATGCCCATTGTATTGAAAGCGGACGGACTTGCGCTGGGCAAGGGCGTGCTGATCTGCAATACGCTTGAGGAAGCGCGGGAAGGCGTGAAGGAAATCATGCTGGACAAGCATTTTGGCAGCGCGGGCAACCGGATGGTCATTGAGGAGTTTATGACGGGCAGAGAGGTTTCGGTGCTTTCCTTTGTGGACGGCAAAACCATAAAGCCCATGACCTCCGCACAGGATCACAAACGTGCGAAGGACGGAGATCAGGGACTCAACACGGGTGGAATGGGCAATTTCTCCCCCAGTCCGTTCTACACCAAGGAAGTGGATGATTTCTGTAAGAAATATATCTATCAGGCTACCGTGGACGCTATGGCGGCGGAAGGCAGGGAGTTCAAGGGAGTGATCTTCTTCGGACTTATGCTGACGGAAAAGGGGCCGAGGGTACTGGAGTACAATGCGAGATTCGGCGATCCCGAGGCGCAGGTTGTGCTCTGCCGTATGAAGAACGACATCATAGATGTGGTGGACGCATGCATCGACGGCACGCTGGAGCAGGTCGATCTGCAGTTTGAGGACAACGCTGCGGTATGTGTGGTTCTGGCATCGGACGGCTATCCTGTCTCCTACGAGAAAGGGTTTGAGGTCACGGGTCTTGAAAAATTCGAGGGCAAGGATGATTATTACTGCTTCCACGCGGGCACAAAATTTGACGCGGAGGGAAGAGTTGTCACAAATGGCGGAAGAGTGTTAGGCATCACGGCAACAGGTGCTACCCTGAAGGAGGCGCGCGCAAAGGCGTACGAGGCGACGGAATGGGTTTCTTTTGCCAACAAATATATGAGACATGACATCGGAAAGGCAATAGACGAGGCATAAGCGACAGAAGCGAACAGAGGCAGAAGTATGAGAGACGAGAGGGATAAGCTGGGATTTGATGAATATCACAGACCGAAGCTGTGCGAGAAATGCGGCGGAGTGATGGTTTTCAAGGGAGTCGGGGAGTATGAGTGCGAGGACTGCGGTGCGCTGGCATACGACGACTACGGAAAAGCCAGACTGTATATTGAGAAGCATAAGGGTGCCACGGCATCCCAGATCGAGGCGGCAACCGGCGTGAAGCAGCGCACCATAAGGCTGATGCTGAAGGAGGGGCGGCTTGAGGTCGCGGCGGACTCCAAGATGTTTCTGCACTGCGAAATATGCGGGAAGCCCATCCGTTCCGGAAGATTCTGCCCCGAATGTGAGGCAGGGCAGCACCGCCGTCTGGAGGAGCAGCAGCGCAGGGAGAGACAGAACAGCATGCAGGGCTACGGAAAAGGCAAGGAAGAAGTCAGCGGAGAAAAGAGATTCAAGTGGGAATAGACAGATTTACAGAATGGGAGGAAGCTATGGGATACGAGAAGAAAACAAAGTACGGAAACAGAATGTGGCTTGTGCTTTCGGCTCTGCTCTGCGCATTTATGCTTGCGGTACTGCCGGCAAAGACAGTACATGCGGAGAAACAGGTGACTGTGACGGCATCGTCCGCCAATATCCGCTCCAGCGCGGACGCGGGCAGTACGGCTGTGGCGAGCGTACTCAAGGGAGCAAAGCTGTCCGTAATCGAGGAAACCACCGGCACGGACGGAAAGACATGGTATAAGGTGTGGGTGGATGCCAATACGACGGGGTACATCCGGGCGGATCTGGCAGGAGGTTCTTCCACCACAACGGGCAACACCACAACCACCACAACGACCACGACCCCTACGGTCAACACCAATGTGACGGTCAATACGGACGGTGTGCAGGCAGTGCAGCCTGTCAGCGCGTCCGTGACGAAGGATCAGGTTAGGGTGCGGGCTGACAGCTCTACAAGCAGCTCCATCGTGACAACCGTCAAGAAGGATGTGGTGCTCACGGTGAGCGGCACCAAGGCGGGATCATCCTCCGATACATGGTATCTGGTAAGCTTTATGGCGGAGGGAACCAGCACAAATGTGACCGGCTATATCCGTTCCGATTATATCAAGCTGAACGGAGAGCTGACGGAGCCGGAGCAGCCTTCGACGGAGCCCACAACGCCAGACACCCCCACGGAACCGGATGTGGAGGAGCCCGTTGTGGAGACCAAGACATACGACACCGTATATGAGAACAATGCATGGTATCTTGTCAACAATGATGAGGGAAAGAGCTATCCGATCGATCAGTTGATTACCGGAGCGGAGAAGAATGCAGATGCTCTGGTGAAAGCCCAGAAGAAGCTGTCCGGTCAGACCGGCGCACTGGTGGTTCTGGCAATTCTGCTTGTGCTGCTTGCACTGGGAATTACCCTTCTGATCTTCAGAGTGAAGGATCTTTTGGAGGAGACCGGTGAAGATCTGGTGTCCTTCCTGCTGGGAAGAGACAGTGGAAATAACCGTATGATGGGAGCGTCGCGTCCGGTGACGCGCAGACCCGAGAGCAGAGGAGCGGAGAGAGCGCGCCCGACAGGAACCCGCCCTGCGGGAACCTCCGCATCAGGGGCTCGTCCGGCGGGAACCCGCCCGACCGGAGCTTCCGCATCGGGAGCCCATCCTAGCGGCAACCGCCCGACAGGTGAGCGTCCGGCAGGCACTCGTCCCGCGGGAACCTCCGCAACGGGAACACGTCCGAGCGGTGAGCGTCCGGCAGGCACCCGTCCTGCGGGAACCTCCGCAACGGGAGCACGTCCGAGCGGTGAGCGTCCGATGGGCACCCGCCCCGCGGGAACTTCTGCATCAGGAGCGCGTCCGAGCGGTGAGCGTCCGATGGGTACCCGTCCTGCGGGAACCTCCGCAACGGGAACACGTCCGATGAATACACGCCCTGCGGGAACTCCTGCATCAGGCACCCGTCCGAGCGGTGAGCGTCCGATGGGTACCCGTCCTGCGGGAACTACCGCAACGGGAGCACGCCCGGCAGGAGAGCGCCCCGTGCGCCCCGGTGAGAGACCGGCTTCCTCCGAGGAGCGGGTGGAAAGACAGGCGCGCAGTGATGTGGAAAACCGAAATCTGGAGCGCAACAACGCAGATTCCAAGGCGTGGAAGTCCAAGAATTTTATGACGGATGATGATGAGTTTGAATTTGAGTTCCTGAATTGGGACGGCGAAGAGGAGAAATAATACACAGCAAAAGGTTGTTGCCACGGCGGCGTGCCGGGCAGCAACCTTTTTTGTTGTTCTCGGGTCTTTCTTGTATTGTATTGCGCATGATCGGTTGGTCGGCGCCTGACGCACCTGCTATTCTTCGATCCTCTGTCCGACACCGAGTGCCTCCACTGCAAGCTCTTTCACGTCCTCCTCATTGAGGAAAGGCAGATACCCGGTGATTCCCTTTCCTGCGCGCAGGGTTTCTTGGGCAAATTCTTTTATATCTTCTTCGTTCAAGAAGGGCAGATACTCATTGATGCCTTTGCCTGCGCGCAGGGTTTCCGTTGCAAATTCTTTTATGTCCTCCTTGTTCAAGAAAGGCAGATACTCGATGATGCCTTTGCCTGCGCGTAGTGTTTCTTGAGCAAATTCTTTTATATCCTCTTCCTCCAAGAAAGGCAGATATTCGTTGATGCCTTTGCCTGCCCGCAGTGTTTCCTGAGCAAAATCCTTTATGTCCTCCTCGTTAAGGAAAGGCAGATACTCATTGATGCTCTTTCCTGCGCGCAGAGCCTCCGTAGCAAATTCCTTTATATCTTGCTCGTTCAAGAAAGGCAGATACTCGATGATTCCCTTGCCTGCGCGTAGTGTTTCCGTTGCAAAATCCTTTATGTCCTCCTCATTCAAGAAAGGCAGATACTCGATGATGCCTTTGCCCGCGCGTAGGGTTTCTGTTGCAAAATCCTTTATGCCCTCCTCGTTCAAGAAAGGCAGATACTCGATGATGCCTTTGCCCGCGTGTAGAGCCTCCTGCGCAAGTTCTTTTATATCCTCTTCGTTCATATATGGCAGGAACGCTCTAATGTCCTTTACGACCGCCTTATCCATGCTCCCAATCAGTTCTGTGATCTGCACAGGCTTTAAGATCGGTATCGCTTCCTCGATTTCCTCCTCCGCAAAGTGTTCGTCCTTCCATTGCTCCGCATCAGTGTTCAGCACGGCATTTACTACCTTTGAAGGCCCGATCAGCTCATCAATCGACACCTGAAACAGTTCTGCCAGCTCCGGTATCTTCGCGATATCCGGCATGCTGTTTCCCCTCTCCCAACTGGAAACTGCCTGATAGCTGATGCCCAACCGATCAGCCAGATCCACCTGCGTCATATTTCTTTCCTTTCTCAATTTAAGAATCCTTTTTCCAATTTCCTGCATACTGAACATACTGTTCTCCTCCTTGTCTTTGACTATGATTTTCGATTTCGGTGACACTCTGGGGCTTTGCATTGTTCCCTGCCCTAGGGACCCCTGAATCTTGCTATGGTTCTCTGCTCTTGGCATTGCTAGGTCTTGTCATTATTCCTTATCTTCGACGTCGTTGGAATATGTTTTCATTATACCAAGCCTAGCACAACAGTCTATCAAACGTTGTTTGAGTTGACATTTTTCCCTCTATTTTCTAATAATTACAATTTTATCATGCCCAATGTATGCTGGCAAACACAGCTCTCAAGACTCACTTCTCACCCCTTCTCTGTCCGATGCTGCGCTGCCGGTGTTATGAAAATATGTTTCTCCGAAACACCAAACAATGCGCCGGCCTTAGTGGTCGGGTACAGGAGAGGGAAAATGGTCGTCTGTACCCGATCAGAGCAGGAAATCGGACAGAAACCGGGTACAGAAGCGGAAAAGTGGTCGTCTGTACCCGATCTGAGCGGGATATCAGACAGAAATCGGGTACAGGAGAGGGAAAATGGTCGTCTGTACCCGATTTGAGCAGGAAATCGGACGGAAACCGGGTAC
>ENA-ORNF01000669-ORNF01000669.1-human-gut-metagenome-genome-assembly--contig:-NODE-669-length-33852-cov-5.406072_pt1 | contig 33852 bp, 24 predicted proteins | sample MGYA00242110_ERZ509012 | MGnify/ENA primary metagenome ERZ509012 (study PRJEB26280, sample SAMEA2338714) | human gut metagenome | biome: human gut; feature: human-associated habitat; material: faeces...
GAGGACGCGGTGTCGCTCTCCAGTATTTTGCCGTAACAGTCCTTGTATCCGGTCACATTGTAGCTTGTTGTGCCGGAGAGCGTGACGGGCTCCGCAATCGCAAAGTTGACCGTGACGACAAACGACGCGTTGCCGCTTGTCGCGGTGATCTTGACCGTCGATGTGCCGGTCGCCGCGGGCGTGCCGCTGATGACGCCGTTGCCGAGCGTCAACCCTGCGGGCAGCGTCCCCTGCGTGACTTCATAAGCCAGCGCGGAGCCGTCCGACGCCGTCACGTCGAGCGCCTGCGTCAGCGCATGTCCTTTTTTGCCGCTGACGCTGTAAGTTGCCGTGCCGGAGAGCTCGACCTGCAAAAACGATGCGAGCGCGTCAAGGCACTGCTTGACCGTCGCATCGGAGGCGATCTCGACTCCCCGCGCCGTCAGGATGCTGATCAGGCGGTCGCGGCGCGCGGTGATTTTTGTCAGGATGTCGGATAATGCCATGATTACGACTCCTCTCCGAGTATCGCGTCTGCCGCTGCCTCAAAGTCGCCGATCCGGTTGGACAAGGCGGATAAATCCGCCGCATCCGGCAGCGCCTCATACGTGTCTACCGCATAGCCGGTGCCGCTGCCGATACTTACGCTTTTCAGCGTTTTGACTTTGTAAAGTTTGCCGTAACCGTTACATTTCCCGCAGGCATGGTGATTACCGTTGCCGATAATACCTTACTTGCTATAGTGGTATTGGATGGATCGATCGTCCAGTTGCTGAACTGCATGCCCTTGGCCGGATCATTTGCAATGATGATCGGCTGAGAACCGGCAGCATAACTTCCGGAACCGGAACCGTTCTTAACTGTCAATGTGTACAGTTTTGTTGTGGTGTTAGTCCCGGGCGCCGGTGTTGCTGTCGTGCCGGGTGCAGGTGTTGCCGTCGTTCCCGGTGCAGGTGTTGCTGTGGCGTTCGGATCGTCCTTGCTTCCGGTAATAGCATACTGGGCATAAGTATCCGTATCCTTGGTGATTCCGGTAATGGCAGGTCTCCATCCTGTAAAGGTATAACCGCTTCTGGTAGGGCTCTGTGGTGCAATGGCATCTTCGCCGGACGCTACCTTCTGCACGTACAGCACCGTATCATCGTAATCAATGAAACGTACCGTGAATTTGGAGTCTTCGGAATCATTCTTCTCATACTGGGCATAAATCGTGGTATTTGCCTGAATGTTGGTAACCGCAGGTCTCCATCCGATAAAGGTATATCCTTCTCTCTTAGGATCAATAGGAGGTTCTGCATCCTTTCCGGGAGCTACCAGCATAGTCTTCAGTACGCTGTCATCCCAGTCAAGGAAAGTTACCGTATATTTGGAAGCATCCGGATCATCTGCTTCGTACTGGGCAGTTACCTGCAGATCGGCCTGTACCCCATGATAATCCGGAACCCATCCGGTAAGGGTATATCCCTCTCTGCCTTTAACTTCAGGGGGAACTGCATCTCCCCCTGCTGCTACCGTCTGTGTATCCAGAAGCGTAGAATCCCAATCCCAGAAAGTTACGGTATAGAACAGTTCCAGCGGCTTTGAGGTCGTCATAATACCGTTCTTTGTTGCATAGATATATGCATTACTGCCATCTACGCAGTAGAACTGCAGTGCACTCTTATCGGTGGTTCCACCGAAGGCATCATTATCCAGATAGCTGACACTTTCCGGCACTTCCATGTAGGCAATACTACTGTTCGTAAAGGAATCCTTACTAATGGACTTACAGGTATCCGGCAGATAAACTGCGAACAGCTTCGGAGTATCCATAAAAGCACCTTCCGGAATATCTGTCACAAAGGAGGTACGCAGATCCACGGAACTTACCTTGGTGCCCGCAAATGCTTCCTCAGCAATTCCGGTGACTCCCTCTACTTCCGTAGGAGCTACCACTCCGCTGGCTCTTCCTTCCAGAAATTCAATGATATCTTTCTTCTTTCCGTTTTCCAGACTGTAGATAATAGAATTATCACAGGTGAAATAAGGACTTCCCTGGAAATCCACCGTTGTCAGTTTCTTACAGCCGGTGAAAGGCCGTTTTCCCATTGTTGTTGTGGTGGCAGGTACTGCCACACCGGTCAGATTTGTACATCCCTTAAAAGCATAATCATCAATCTTCGTAGTTCTGTCTTTCAGATAGACACCACTCAGATTCGTACAATCCTTGAAAGTCTCCTTGCCAATCTCCAACAGTCCGTAAGCGGTCAATGTCTTGGTCGTATCGGACGGCAGAGCTTCCGAAGGTTCTGTGGCAGTAAACAGATCTTCTTGAATGGTTTCAATACCGTAAGGTAATTCGATCTGCAGTGCCGCATTGATGATCTCACGTTCATAATCCGTCATAGGTTCTGAATTCGTACCAAGATATTTATCTACCGCAGTCTTAGCCGCCTCCTGGTATTCCAGTGTCATATAAGCATAATTGCCTGTGGTATATTTCGAACCGGACTGAATTTCTTTAAACGTAGGATAATCTACCAATTCATTTTTGTCCGTATCCGGGTTATACTTTACTTCCAGATTCTTCGGCCAGCCACTGTAATAGGTAATATAGGTTCTCTCCTGGTTTCCTCTGTTAATATAGCTGTTCGGATCCATTGCATAATTGAACGGTGCCGAATCATCCGAGATAGGGCCTGTAAAATACAATTGCTGTACATCAGTTGCGTCCTTGTTACCGCAATCTGCCTTATGATATTCCACCTCCTGGGTCTTGAATGCATCTGTACCGATACTGGTAATATTGACAGGCTCCTTGAAAATGACATCTTTCAAATTATGGCAGCCTTTAAACGCACTGTCTTCAATCGTAGTAATAGAGGAGGGAATCGTAATTCTCTTCAGATAACAGTTATTACGGAAAATACCGGAGCCGATCACTGTGATCTGGTAAGGGCCGACGGTATCCGGCATGGTAACAGTTTCCAGACCGCTGTCAAATTCACAGTATACCAGCTGATTAGAGGAATTCACTCTGTAAACAGCCTTTTTGCCACTTGTTTCCTGAACTGTCAGTTCATACAGATTCTGCTTGGTTCCGTCGGAATTCAGATAACTGAATGCCATATAATTATTCGTCGCACAGGTATGGAACTGGGAGCTGTCAACACTTTCCAGATAAAACTCTGCCGGTACATCCGCTTTGAAGGAATCAAAGGTATATGAAGTATCTACTGCTCCCCCCGTGATCTTCAAAGACGGGTTTGCTGCAGTGACATATTTCAGATTCTCGCATCCGCGGAACTCGGATACATCAATGGATCCGGATGCCGGGCCGCTGGCATTACTGAAAGTTCTGGGGAATGTCACAGATCTTAAATTTGCACATCCTTTAAATACATTTTTTCCAAAATTGTTTAATGCTGTTGCATTATTTGCGGAAGCCATTTCCTCTTCCACAGAGAATCCGTCTGTTTCTTCTCCATCTGCCAGATTAATACTTTCCATGGAATAGCAGTCTTCAAATGCATTGTCGCCAATGGTTGTTACATTGGGAGTTACCGTAAAATGCTGCAGAGACTGACAGTTTGCAAATGCATAGTCTGAGATATCCGTCAGGTTATTATACCGATCCAGGCTCACGCCTGTCATTGTAATACAGTTTGCAAACGCATAATCGCCAATGATTTTCAGACCATTTCCTAATGTAATGTAACTCAGTCCGGTACAGCCATAAAACGCATATACTCCCACACCTTTTACACTTTTTCCAATAGTAAGAGAATGAATATTACCGTTTCCGGAGAATATACCGTGGTCGCTATCAGTAACGGCTCCTGCAATGCTCCAGGTGCCTGTGTCGTCCCCTGTACCTTCCTGCAGATACTGATTACCAATATACCATACTTCCGCACCCTTGATCCGTTGCTTGTTCGAGTCGGTTGTTTTGGCATAAACCGGCACTCTATCGCCTCCTGATACTGTGGTTCCCGACTGATAATACAAATCTTCCGAAGATAAATTTTCCCACTGCGCACGATCTTCGTAACGACACGGCTGATACGTCACACTTACTACGGTCTTCACCCCGGTCTCAGGATCCGTAATCGTCTGTTCTATAGCATAGAACAGAAAATCATTTTCTTTACCTACCGCTACATAACCGCCATTTGTACCATCACTGTAGGAATATTTTTTATAGGCGTCCAGTCCATCAGGAATTACCAAGTTGTTACCTTCCAGATAGCCACCGTTGTATCCCAGGATCACGGCACCCTTATCACTGCCGCCGTCCGTTACATAGGCAAACTGATACTTACCGTCACCGGTGGTATAGATTTCTTCCTTATTGTCCAGATAAGGAATCGGCATCTGCTTCAGGTCGGCTTCTGTGATCGTTTTCTCCGTACCATCTGCTGCACGCAGCCCTTCCGTAGGGATTGCCGCTACTATAATTGCCGAGATCAGAAACAATGTCCCCAGGGTCTTCCTTACTGTCTTTTTTAATCTTCTATTAGTCTTCTTTTTACCCTTAGTCATCCTTTACTCCTTTGTCGTCACCTTTTTGGCAACCACTACAAATCTGCCGTTTTTCTCCTGATAATCACAGGTAGACAACGTTAAAAGCTGGTCACCGAACGAAGCTGTGACTCCCGTGTCATATAATGACATTTCTGCCATATCATTCATATAAGAGTCAAATTCCTGCTCGCTCTGGGCGTCTATAAACTGATAGTATTTAAATACGATTTCATCTTCACTATAGACCCTGGATCTGAATACATACATGATCTCATACTGGCCTTTTTCATAAATGGTATCAAACTGTATGTAAGGATGTTTCTCATAATAGCTCTGGTCGCTGTATAGGGATAAGCTTCCGAACATCTGCCCGCTCTTCATATGATGTCCATACAAAATGAAGTTTGTGCTGGGCTTGAGCACATCACAATCCTTGTCCATGAAAATGGATCCGTTTTTATCATACTCCTGATTCAGATTGTGATCAAGATAATATTCATTATCCGTTGTCTGCATTACAGGGTAATCTATATTAGTATCGTCAATTTTTACCCATCCGATTAGTCTTTTGTTCTTATTTAATAAATTTTTATATTCATCCAGTACCGGAGGTGGTGTCCGCTGCCCCTCATCTGCCGTGTAATGGATCACCGGAGCATGATCCTGACCGGTCACCGGTTCCCTGTCCTTCAGGGCACTCAATTGCTTATAATTATCTGCGGTCCGGTAATTGTACCAGTTATATACTCCAAAATAACCCAGACAGACAATCGCAATCATGCTGCAGCACACTACAAGAAGCTTTCTTCGTTTTTCCTGTTTCTTCAATTCTTCCTTTACGATCAGTTCCATTTCGGCTTCACTGAACTGCGGTTCTGTTTTTTTCTTCTTTGTAAAGTGCTTCTTTTCTACTTCCTTTTTCCCGGAAACTTTCTTTTTTGCAGGTTTCTGTTTCTTCGCTGCCATTTTTTTCTTTTTGACGGTTTCCTGTTTCTTTGCTTTTGAAACATTCTCCTTGGCAGCTTTTTTTTCTGTTACGAGAGCTGGTTCCTGCCCGGTTCCCTCCTGCCTGCGGATGCCCTCTGCCAGTTCCTCCATGTAATCCTGTCCCAGAATACTATGGAATCTGCACTTTCCGCTGCGGATCACTTCCAGTAGTTTCTTCTGATCCGACAGGCTCATCTTGTTCGTCTGTACCCGGAGATTTTCGATTACCTGCTGATCCTTCAGGGCATTCTGATAATCCGCCTCCGTGCGGAACTTCCGCCCTTCTACCACGTATATCTTCTGTGCCATCGATCTATCCTTAATCCAAAACTATTCAGAAGCCCCTAAAATACATCAGATGTTCTTACAAATGCAGGCATTCGACGCACATCTGCCATATTTTAGTTCTCTGAATAGTTTCATTTTACTATATCCGAAAATTATTGCAAGTCTTTTCCGGAAACATTGACAGGCTCCCCCGCATACAATAGAGCATAAATAAAATGTGGAGGCACTAAAAATGAGTGACTTAACTGCTACAAATTGCGGCTGCAATAATTCCTGCGGCAATAACAACTGTGGTAACGGTATCTTCGGCAACAGCTGCATCTGGATCATCCTGTTATTGTTCTGCGGCGGTGGCTGTGGTAACAACAACGGTTGCGGACTGCTGGGCAATAACAATGGCTGTGGCAGCAATGACTGCTGCGAATGGCTGATCTGGATCCTGCTTCTGTCCTGCTTCTGCGGTGGTGGCTGCGGTAACAACAACGGTTGTGGCTGCTAGCTTTGAACGCACGATCGCTCCGGGGTACGGTCTCTTCCGTACCCCGAAGGTTTGATCGGCATAAGCATGCTGCCCCTCTCATAAAATACTAGTAACTCTTTTACAGGAAGGTAACGGATACATGGATGATAACAGAATCGACAAGGCGGCCGCCTTTGACACGCTATTTACCTCGAACCGCATTCAGATTCTGAAAATACTGGCCTACTATATGGATCCCCGGCTTTTGAAAGGACTTGCTGTTTACATAAAAATGTCGGAATTGCAATATACACTGGCACTTTTTTGCAGGCATCCGGAGACCTCTCTGTGTATCGCTCCCGCTTCCATAAGCGAAGCTGCTGCCGCGGGGTTGTGCGATGATCTCATGCCTTTATGTAATGAAACGCAGAAAGCATCTCTGCGGCAGATTACACAAATGATGGACAATATTCACAATTTCCAGGAAATGATGGAAATGGTACAGTCCATGCAGGAATTATTTCCGGAGGGCTTCTCCGATCTCTCCGGCATGGATCCGTCCCTGTTTTCCGGTCTTTTCAGTCAACCCCAAAATGAATCAGGAGGTCAGCAAAGTGGACTATTCCAAGACACCCCTCTGGATGCAGGATGATCTTGTGAAGGACATCCCCAGAGAAAAATTAGATTTTCTCTCCAGCCTGTTTACCCAGGGTCACGGCAAAAGCCAGAAAGAAATGATGGCACTTCTCATGCCCGCCATGCGTAAAGCGAAGCAGGAGCACATGACTTTTACCCCACAGGAAATGCAGGCAGCCATCGCTGCCATCAAAAAATACAGTAGCGAATCAGAACTTCGTCAGATTGAAAACATTCTGAAAAAAAATAAAGCAATCAAGTAGGCTGACCCCTACTCGATTTGTATACTTTGTACACCATCTCGCTTAAAAGTTCGATGATGTACATTCGCCAAATACAGATTCTTGTGCAAGCACAAATCTGTACTTGGCTCATCGTATACGCAAAAAACTGCCCGGGCGCAATCCAGTGCGCCCGGGCAGCTTCAGAATCATGCAAAATTGAAAAATTACAGTCTGTTCGCCTTCACATCCTCAAACTCCTGCAGCATTTCTTTCGAAGGAGCCTTAGTCGCCAGGCTGACTGCAATGATAGCGATAAGTCCCAGCCCGAAGCCTACTACCAGGGAATACAATCCGGTAGCCTTGCCCAGGGTCTGTCCGCCCATGAGAGGGATGTAATCCCAGATGACAACAGCCAGGGCTCCGGTGACAATACCTGCTACCGCTCCGGGGAAATTGGTTCTCTTCCAATATAAGGACATCACTACCAGAGGTCCGAAAGCAGCACCTAAGCCTGCCCACGCATTGGATACCAGTCCCATTACGGTGTTGTTAGGATTCCATGCGATGATGTAAGCCAGCACAGCTACCACCAGTACAGTGACACGGCTGACATTCATGACCGTCTTGTCATCCGCATCCTTCTTGAGCAGTCCCTTGAAGATATCTTCCGCCACGCTGGAGGCGCTGACCAACAGCTGGGAATCCGCTGTGGACATGATCGCCGCCAGGATACCGCAGAGGAACAATCCTGCAATGAACGGAGCCCGCATCTCTACGGTAAATACCTTCTTGATCATCTCGATAAATACCTTCTCATTATTGCCGTTCACCAGCTCCGGCAGATAAGCTCTGCCCAGGATACCGATAAACACTGCAAATCCCAGGGATAATGCCACCCAGCTGATGGCTGTAGCCTTGGACTTGGTCATTTCCTTTTCATCCCGGACTGCCATAAATCTCACCAGAATATGAGGCATACCGAAATATCCCAGTCCCCAGCCGAGACCGGAGATCACGCTGACGATGTTATTGCTGCCGTCACCATTCTTCATCAGGTTCAGGAAATTCGCACTGTCAGCGCCGCTGGCTTCCAGTCCTGCTGCCAGTGTGGTTCCATTGCCGGTCAGGAAATGATAGGCAAACAAAGGTACTGCCAGAATACCGACCAGCATCAGCATACCCTGGATAAAGTCCGTTACGCATACTGCGGTGAAACCGCCCAGGAAGGTATAAACCAGTACTACCAGTGCGCCAATGGTCAGTGCCACATGATAATCAATGCCGAACACAGACTCAAACAGCTGGCCACCGGCAGAAAGTGCGGAAGCACAATACACCAGGAAAAATACCACAATCGTAACAGAAGAGACCGTCATCAATACCTTCTTATCATCATGGAAACGGTTCTCAAAATAAGTCGGCAGCGTCACGGAATTGTTGGCGCGGATCGTATATCTACGCAGCTTTGTGGCAATGAACAGCCAGTTCAGCGTCGTTCCGATAAACAGACCGATGGCGATCCAGCCGTCACCGCCGACACCGGTTAAATAAATAGCTCCCGGCAGTCCCATCAGCAGCCATCCGCTCATATCCGATGCCTGTGCAGACAGTGCAGCGACAAAGCCATTCAGCTTTCTGCCTCCCAAAAAGTAATCCTCGGAATTATTGTTTCCCTTTGCATAGAACGCTCCGATAGCGATCATCATGAGTAAATACAGCACAAATGCCACAATTACCCAGCCCAGCGTATTTCCTGTCATAATAGCCTCCTCACAGTTTTCTTCTTGTACATTTTCTAAATTGTATACAGTGATACGATTTATTATATACAAGAACCTCTGATTCGTCAACAAATTAGTTTGCTATCGCTGTAATGTGTGAAAGCCACAAAAGGCCCCGCCACAGAGTTTTGTCCCTGCGGTGGGGCTTGTAATGCGAAACTATTGTTTCTTCCTTCTTACCAGCATGACTGCCAGTCCTACGGCAGATACTACAAATAGAGTGATCCAAATGCCGGAAGCATCTCCGGTATTGGGAGAACCGTCCAGAATCTGCACTACTGCGTTGTCACTGCCTGCAGTATTGCTGCTGCCGTTATTGCTGCCGTTGTTGCTGCCGTCATTACTGTCATTGCCATTGCCGTTATTATCGTTGTTTTCATCCTTGTTGTTATCATCGTTCCCGGGAGCATCGGATGTATTTTTTGCCACCGTAAAGCTGGTGCCTGCGGTGCCGTCCGTCCAGATGATTTCAAAGGTGTGAGTGCCTTCGGACAATGTCTTCAAATAATCTGCCTTTAATTCGATGATGGTAGAACCTTCTGTAACTGTATAGTTCGCAGGATCAACGATCGTTCCATCCACCTTTACATTCACAAATTTGGAAATTTCACCATTTCCCCGGATCCTGATACTTCCGCTTCCGTCCGTACTCTGGGTCCAGGAGCTGTTCGCACCATCGATGATCTTATACTGCTGTTTGAAGGTTACAGCTATGGTATGTGCCGCTGTCACATTTTCAAAGGTATAGTCTGCAACAGCACTGACGGCGGTTCCGTCCACAGTCAGACTCTCAATCTCATATCCTTCCTCTGCTGTGATCACAAAGGTCTGGCTGCTGCCTTCCACTACTTCTACATTACCGCTCGGGGAAATACTTCCATGCCCTCCTGCGGCAGCCGTAATGGTGTACTTCTCTTTCACCGTCAATACTACGGTATCCGTTGAAACAGAACCGGCTGCGTTACGGATGACGCACTGATACTTGAATCCATCGCAATCCTTGTCCGTTACTCCTGTGGTATAGGCCGCACCGCTGGCTCCGGTGATGTCTGTAAATCCATTTCCGTCGTTTCTGTCGATCTTCCACTGATAGGTTACGTCTGTACCTGTTGCAGTCACTTCAAATGTCGCTTTCTCTCCAACTGTCACAGATACACTCTTAGGCTGTGCACTGATAGCAGGAGCATCCACATGGTACAGTTCGATTTCACCGGTCAGGCTGTTGTAATTGGTATCCGCAGGGATGAATCGCCACTTGTAGGTCGTGTTGACTTTCACCTCAGTGTCATCGGACAACACATTTCCGTCCGCACCCACCCACTCCAGGGTACCGGCTACAGGATTCAGGGTACTGCCGTTTAACGTCAGTCCTGCATCCGCCAGGGTCTTGCCCTCCGTGGTGATCAGGGTGTATTTCGGTTCCCCGGCAGGAGCTGCCTTAGTGATCTGGATGTGCAGTGTAATGGTGAAGTCTTCATAGTTGTTGCAGCATGCTTTCAGAATGACAGTAATCTCGTCACCTGCTTTGCCATCGGAGACCGCATAGGTCAGTCCACCGTCTGCCGCAGACACATTCAGCTTGGTAAATTTGGCATTGGATCCGCTGCCGATGCTGGATCCACGCTCATAATTCCATGTCTGTCCGGCAGGAAGATCCGACCAGTCCGGTGTATAAGTATGGTCAGCACTGTCATTGAATGCCAGTTTCAGCTCCTCCGTGGCAAGATTCCTACCGTCGCCCCGTGCGACTGTTATCACAATTGCAGCGCCGACCACTTTCTTGTAATTCGTATCATCCGGCGTGAAATAAGCGTCATATCTTACTGTGCCGGTCTTGTCGATCACTGTATCAGGTGCCTCCCAGTCCCATGTACCTGGCATATTGCCCGCAGGATTGGGCAGTGCGATCTCGCTAAGCTTCTGGCCATATTTCGCCGTCAGACCCGAAGGCTTGATGTAGGTCGGCGCAGCCTTCCATACTTCAAACGCCTTAGCCTCTGTGGTGTATGCATTGTAGTTCCCAGTCTCACCGATCACTGCGTACATATAGTAGGTACCGGCCTTCAGCGTGGTGGGTCCGATGACCTTCCATTCCGTACCGCCGCTGTTGGTCCTGGTAGTGCTGTAATAGTAGGTCACCGCAGCGTTAGTGTCGCCCTTCCGTTCTGTCAAATTCGGTGTCTTCGGTATCTCATTATAAGTGTAGTTATCCATGCGGACCGCACCGCTCTGTTCTGCCTTGTTGACCCTGACTGTCGTAGTATCGGTGGTCTCCGCATAGGTCTGTGTATCATCCGGTGTGAATTTCCATGCAGCTTCCTGATTGCCCGCATTCAGAACATCGTCCGGGTTCTGCCATGCGAATGTACCGGTAATCTCCCTGCCGTTTGCCGTCATTGTGCCGGAAATAGTGATATTGGACAGCTGTTCACCGTAAGTAATTTCGGAAGGAGTAAGCTTCAGTGTGCCTTCCAGCTGCGGAACGATCTTAGCTGTTGCTTTGATGTTGAACTCCAGGGTGATATCCTCATAATTCTCTGAATGAACCGTCACCGTAATAGTTCCTATAGGGCCTTCCGTATCGCCAGTCTGTGTGAATTGCAGTGCCAGCTTTCCATACTCAATACCACTTCTGACTTCTGCAGTGCCCTGATAGCTGCTGTCTGTAATATTCAGCTGCGGTTTTTCATAAGTAAGACTACCATATTCTCCGGGTGATACCAGTGGCGGCAGCAGCTGCGGAAGCATCACCGTGTAAATTGTGGTGCTGCCGTTGATAATGGTAAGATCCCTGGCAGCAGGAGCTGTTACGGCAGCCTTTACAATCTTACAGCCGGTTTTCGTATACTCTTCTCTACTGAGAGTGTAGTTCTTAACGCTGTCCGCAAGTTTAACTGTGACAGCGACATCCTTATTTTCACCGACAGCAGCATCCGCAAAGTTACCGGTTACCGTATAATCCTTGTCCTTGGTCAGGGACTCGCTGTTCACAAGACCATTGAATGTCACACCTGTGACAGCCGCTTCTGTTGTGCCGTCGTAGTTCTTCTCCGCAACCGTTACACCTGTGATCGTCAACTCCCTAGGATGGATGTCTGCCGTCACGCTGGCGGGCTGTGCAAGGGTGTAGTTGCCTGCCTTTGCACCGGTAAGAGCATAACCGGAGAAGTTCACCGTCTTGGCAGTGCCCGCATCTGCGTCTGCGAATGCTGCCTTAGCACTTGCGGCTTCAACCGTCACAGCACCCTCATCTCCGGCTACAAGACCGGAGATAGCAGGCGTTCCTTTAATCACAGCCGTATTAGTGCCGTCATAGGTCTTGTCATCTGCTGAGATGCCTGTAATGGTGACGGGCTTCGGCCCAATGGTAAATGTCCACTCGGGGCGACTCATTGCCATGCTATCATAGCCGGTACCTTTCGTCACATCAATTCCCACCGTATAGGTACCTGCCTCTGTTACGCTGGTAACTGGTTTATCATCCTCATCTACGATAACTTTGCCATCTTCGCCCATATACTTCACCGTGATAGCGCCTGCGGCATTTACCTTGTCTGCAGCCAATGTCACCGTTGCCGTCTTTGGCTGACCATCATAGGTCAGATTACTCGGTGGAGTAAAGGTAAAGTCATTGAAAACCAGACTACCCGATTTGATGGTAAACTCCTTCTTGGCAGTTACGCCGTCCACGTTGACGTTGACATTGTAAGTGCCGACATTGACAGGTGTATTGATTTTATTGCCGGTGCTGTCCGTATAGAAGAATTCTCCCACACTTGGAGTATGCTTCCAATTACCAGATGTCGTATAACTTGCGGCATTGTAGGACTCACCGCTATATTTCTGATCGGGGGCTTCCAGGGTCAGCGTGCCGGTTGTAGTGCTATTGCAGCCTTCTGCAATGCAGCATTCTCGAAGAATCCAGGAGGAGTATTGATTCTTTTTCACGCCCCACTGGTGGTCATGCAGTCCGAGGTTCACGGTCTTGCCATCATCTGACACAGTCACCTTGTATAAGCTACTGTCAGCAATGAAATTACCATCCTTGATCCAGTTATCCGTTGTTGCCGTAGCAATCTTCACAGGGGTGCTATCTGTGGGAGTATCTTCACTCGTCACGCCAATCTCTGCGGATTCGCTCAGTGCACCGCCGACAGTGATGGACTTGCCGCTGGGCAGATATACATTGCTCTCCTTTCCATTCTCCTGGTTGCCGGTGATCTGTGCATCGCCGCTTACTGTAATGGCACCCTTCACATATACACCGCCACAGCCCCTTTTAAACCTATTCCCGGTAATACTACCGCCGGACATGTTGAACGTGCCGCACTCTTGAACATATACCGCAGCCTCGGAATTGGATGTATTAGTGTCAGCATTGTCCTTGATCTCGCCACCATACATATAAAAATTACCAAAGACATTCACGACACCATAACTACTACCATTGCCTGTAATACAGCCACCGTAGAAATAGAAATTGGTGTTTTGTCCCATATAGATAGCAGGGCCTCCTGCTCCACCATGGGTGATTTTTCCGTAATTTCCTCCTTCTCCCTTGCAGTCGGTCAGCGTGAAGCTGCGATTTTCTGAAATTGAAATGACCTGAGCCGTAGAGTCTGTATGCTTTATACTGTGACCACAGAGGTCAAGGGCAACGCCGTCCGCAGGGAACCATGGATTGGCACCAGTCAGGTCTATGTCTGCTGTCAGATAGTAGTATTTGCCCTTCGTCGTGTCAATGCCACGCAGTGCGGCTTCGTCACCGATCGGCTCCCAGATCACCTCGGCATGACTATCGGTGCAATTCGTGCCAACGCAGACAGTGTGCCTATGCACCTTACCGTAATACAGCTTCAAATTATCACCGCCGTACCGCACGTTATAGTTCGTATCATCCTCGTATCCATCGATGGAAAATGCTGCCGCATCATTTTCATCCAACGAATAAGTATTATACCCTTTGGCGAAGCCAACAGAATTCTTCTCTGCTGTCGGCAGGGTTGCCACCGTTACGCCGATACTTTTAATACCGGTGAGCTTGTCCGTAATCTGGATGTTCTTTCCGGAGGGCAGATAGACATTGTTTACCTTGCCGTTACATGAGTTGCCCAGAACCGAAGCGCCACCGGCAACGCTAAAGCCAAGGGCACTTGACACCTGCACGCCACCGCCATTTCCAGTGGCCGTGTTGCCGCTGATTTTTGCGTCACCGGACATTCGCAAGCATGCTGAATAGTCGGGATCCACGAACACACCACCGCCATCACCGTTGGTGACCTTATTGTCGGCAATAGTACCGCCAGACATGTTGGCGACGCTAATCGTATACACACCGCCGCCGGAACTTTCAGCTATATTTTGGGATATCTTGCCTCCGGTCATAGTAAGTAATCCTACAGATCCGATTGCCACACCGCCACCAGACTGGGCTATGTTTTGGGATATCTCACCTCCGTACATCTTAAGAGTACCATACGCATACACGCCGCCGCCTTTTTGGGTGGCCTCGTTTCCGGAAATTATAGCATTATCGTACATCTCAATTTCGGAATTCACATATATACCACCACCTTTAGTGGCCTTGTTATTGCTGATCTTGATATCGGAAATTTTGAATGTTCTCCTACTGTCGCTATCATACACATACACACCGCCACCGTTTTCAGCTGTGTTCCGGGAGATCTCACCGCCAGTCATGTTGTTGTTGCAATCCAAAAAATAAACGTACACACCGCCTCCATCGGTGCCCTTATTGTTGGAGATTGTGCCGCCGGACATGTCAAAATAACTCCGGTAAACATACGCGCCACCGCCTTCGGGAGCCGTGTTAGCATCACTCTCGTCCTCTCCGCCTATGGTGCCACCCTTCATGTTAAATCTAGTAAATATCCTCGTATATACACCACCGCCTTGACTTTCAGCTGTGTTTTTGGATATCTCACCTCCGTACATATTGAAAGTGCCACCATCTACATACACACCGCCGCCAACCGCACTACCTGCACTGCCTTTTTCAGCAGCGTTGCCGGAGATTTCGCCACCGTACATATTGAAGGTGCCGTTGAACCACACACCGCCGCCAGCGGCACTCGTTGTATCGCTTCCTACAACGGTATTGCCGGAGATTGCGCCACTATACATATAGAGTTTACCATCTTTATTTACCTTCACACCGCGACCTTCCTCACCGGCATTGTGGGTGATTTTACCATATTCACCGGTTTCACTGTCGCCCTTGCAGTCCACCAGTCTAAGCTGCTTATTAACAATGATCGTATCGGAGCCATTCGGACCTATGATGTTGTGACCGTTCAGGCAAATATATATTTTGTCAACAGTGGGGGACCATGTTTCGGTCAACTTCACATTCTGGGTCAGATAGTAGTGCCCGTTTGCGCTAGCATTCTTCAAATCGTCTTCATTACTGATGGCAGTCCATATTTGGACATCAGAATGATGATAATCGGTACAGGTGCACGTTTTGCCGCAGATGAGATGTTTATGCTCCCCTTCCTGCGCCGCCACTGCCACGTTCAGAGCAGCATAAACATTCTCCAGACGGGTCATATTCAACCTGGCTGTCTGCGCTTTGTCCAGTGCTGCCAGAGCCTCGTCAATCGCCATCAGCTGTGCCTGGAGTCCGTCCGCATTATCTGCGGTTACTTCCTCCGGCAGAGCATCGATGAGGGCCTGCACTGCTTCCACCGCTGCATCCTTTGTGCCAGCATTGCCGCCACTGATGTCTTCAACGCTGGCGGAGCCGTCCGTGGTATCCACAGTCTCAGGAAGTTCACTGCCCTGTGTCTCCTGCTGTTCCGTCACTGCATCTGTTCCTTCCGCAAATGCCGTCATGGGCATCATGGAAAAGCTGAGAATAAATGCCATACACAGACTCAATACTCGTTTTTTCATAAGTTTCTCCTTGTCCGGCGCCTTGCGCCTGTTATTCCGTATATCATGAATCCATTATTTATAAGCAGTGTAACTCTTTTTACCCTCATAAAACTATTTTTTGCATGAATCGACCCGATTTTGTCGTGAATCGACCTTTCCCAACATAAGATGGCACTTTTTCCGGGCTTGATGGCAGACTTTGCACCGGCATTGACAGCTACACTGATAGACAGACCGGCTTTTTTATCTTGTCAGTCTGTTTACATTCTGCTATATTAATGGTACATCGTCCCCTGGGGGACGAGTCAAACAGTTTCGACAAAAAATGGGGAAAAGTACGATGCAAAAAGATGAAAATCTGTTTCAGATCGGTGAAATAGCAAAAATACTGGGTGTGACCAGAAAAACAATTCTGGTCTATGAAGAAAAGGGGCTGCTGACTCCCGCCGTGAAGGATGAGAACACCAGATATCGTTACTATACCGCAGATAATATGACGCAGATACGTTCCATCAAGTCCCTGCAGACGTTGGGACTCTCCCTGAATGAAATTGCGGACTATTATTACTGTACGGATAATATAGATGCCCATCTGCAAAGGCTGATGGATCTGCGGGCGGCACTTGACCGCAATATTCAGCTGCTGCAGGTGCGCGCCGCCAGGTATGGGGATCTGACCGTTCGCAGCACGACGCTTCCACAGCAGGTGTGTTACGCCCGCCGGTATCAATGCCGGGATATTGCCGATGCTGCGGATCGTCTGCGTGAAACCTATATTGCTGCTGCGAGAACCGGTATGATGTCTATGGTTGCGCGGATGTTTACCATGCGGCTGTCGCAGGATTCCGATACACTTGATCTGATGTGCTGTATCCCTGTGGAGAGCAGCTTCACAGGGCCTGAGCGGATGGAATTTGCGGAAACGCCTGCACTGTGTATTTATTTCCGTGGCGCTTATGATGAGATTTCCAAGGCATTTCACGCCCTGGCAAAGTACGTGGAAGAAAATCATGTCTGCACGACGGGACCGTTCCGCTCAATTTATCTCGAAGGTCCGCCAAGCCGGGGAGAAAATACCGAGGACTATATCACGCAGATAGCCGTTCCCATAAAGCTGTAACGACAAAAGAACGCACCGGTATCAGCCAATGCAAGTATTCCTTGAAAAAGTTTTTCTTCTATTATATTCTATAAAGAGGAATCACAAGTTTACAACAGAAAGGTTTATTATATATGTGGATTGCAGATCATTGGAAAGATTACGAAGTGCTGGATACGTCCAGCGGAGAAAAGTTAGAGCGTTGGGGAGATTATATTCTCGTCCGTCCGGATCCCCAGGTCATCTGGAAGACGCCTCACGATCATAAGGGCTGGAAACAGAAAAACGGCCATTATCACAGGAGTGCCAAGGGCGGCGGCGAATGGGAATTTTTCCATCTGCCGGATGAATGGGCGATCCATTACACTCTGCCTTTCCAGAAGGAAGCTCCCGGTAAGGCTGATCCTCTGACCTTCCATCTGAAGCCCTTCAGCTTCAAGCATACCGGTCTGTTCCCGGAGCAGGCGGTGAACTGGGACTGGTTCTCCACCCTGATCCATGAGGCAGACAGACCTGTAAAGGTGCTGAACCTCTTCGCCTACACCGGCGGTGCCACGGTATCCGCCGCAGCTGCCGGAGCAGCGGTCACTCATGTGGATGCTTCCAAGGGTATGGTCGGCTGGGCGAAGGAGAATGCTGTCGCCAGCGGGCTTGCGGATGCGCCCATCCGCTGGCTGGTGGACGACTGTATGAAGTTCGTGGAGCGCGAGATCCGCCGCGGCAATAAATACGACGGCATCATCATGGATCCTCCTTCCTACGGCAGAGGCCCCAAGGGGGAGATCTGGAAAATAGAAGACAATATCTGGGATTTTGTGGGACTGACTGCACAGCTTTTGTCTGATGATGCGCTGTTCTTCCTGATCAATTCCTACACCACAGGATTGCAGCCTGCCGTGCTGTCCTATATGATGAATTCCACCCTGACGAAAAAGTTCGGTGGTCATGTGGAAGCCGGGGAGATCGGTCTTCCCGTCACTGAGAGTGGTCTGATACTGCCCTGCGGTGCTTCCGGACGCTGGCAGCGGAACTGATCTAACTTACATCATAAGCAGAATTGAGAAGGAGCCCCTGGTCGAGGCTCCTTCTTGATTGCAGACAAAAGCAACAACTACCGCCTGATGATTGAATTCTAAACGATCCGTTTTTCACACGCTGCCGAGGAGTTCCGTTTCAATCTCCAATCTCTGAAGAATGTCTCTCACAATACCATCATCCTCAATCAGAGTAATTCCAAAACACTTTTTTCCTGCATCTTTTAAGGAGGCTCCTATATGATAAGCATTTTTCTTATCCAAGATTAAAAAGCGATCATGAAATACTTTCGTGTACCGCACTTCCAGTAAAGGATACTGGCTGTTGAAATTATCAACATCTTCTTGAGATAACTTGGTTCTTTTCAATGTATACATCACAACAGCCACATTCTCATTCTTTTTTGCGAGAAGATTCAGCGTTCCTACATCCACATAGCCATCAATTAAAACGATTTCCTTTTCCGCTTTTTGAATCAGGCTGACAATCAGACTAAAAGCATCATATATCTGGCCGTCAAAAAAGACTTTCTGATTTGATTCCTCATGGTCCGATATATATTCAAATATCTGATCCAATTTTTCATCCGTTTGCTTTTGATATTCCAGTTGTTTTAACTCCACATTACTGATACGTTCAAAAAGCAAGGCATTATTAGCAATAAATCGCCTCATTTCCACGAATGCGCGCATAATACCAATGCTTACCTTAATTGCCACTTCACTATGCAGCACACTCGCCAACATAGAGATTCCCTGCTCTGTAAATACATAAGGAAGAGTCCTGCGACCACCATAATTATTTTCGTCCTGCGCAAAACTTGAAATGCCAGTTTGGCATCTCAAGTTTTGATATTCCTCTTTCGTGAGCTGAAAACGAAAATCTTCTGGGAATCTACTAATATTTCTTTTTACCGCTCTATTCAATGCCCCTGTCTCAACCTGGTAAAGAACGGCAAGATCACTATCCAACATGACTTGCTTATCTCTAATAACATAAATCATTTTTTCAATCGACGGTTTAACGATTTTAACTAAATCATTTGTAATACCATCCGTTTTTTTCGCTTCTGGTTTAATTTCTATCATAAATTCTCCCTATAGCAGATTGAAACGCCAGTCTGCACAGACGTTTCCAGTCCTTACGACAGCTATTCACAACACATATTTTCTGAGCACCGGAATCTTACGAAGCAGCCATGCGGTTGCCATTGACAGCGCCAGTACCGGCAGGCAGAAGGCAAGCAGCAGGAAAAGCAGCCGTACCTGGCCTGCGGCCACAGACTGCACGCAGCTCTGCTCCAACAGCGTAAACGGTGTGATCTTCATAAATTTATAGAGCAGATTTACATACACCGGATGTACCAGGTATACAGCAAAGCTCAAAGTGCCTGCCGCCTGCCAGAGGGCCCGGTGCTTTTGCACTTGTTCGCCGGATTGTTTTTCGGAGCTGCCGCTCCATCCCGCTGCGAACAATAAAAGGGCAAGCAGTACCGTAAAGGGATAATTGTACGCCATCTGGATCTGAAAATCTGCCAACAGTCTGCTGCCTGCCATTCCCAGCATCAGTACCGCTGCCATGGTTCCAAAAGCCTTCTGCATTTTTTCTTTTTTATCCACCGTTTTCTCCCATTGGGCAAAGAAGTATCCACAAATATAATAAAGGACATGGATACCTCCATCCGGAAGTACAGGAAGTACACTGTTATTCAGTACCTTATTCATAAAAGGCATCATGCTGCTTCCCACAAAAAGAAACAATACTACACCCCAGATGCACCATTGGGGAAGCACCTGCAAAGCTTTTTTCAACAGTGGTGTCATCAGGTACAGGAAAAAGATCAGATACAGATACCACATATGGGACCAGGTATGCCCTGTCAGTGTCAGCCGTAGTGCCTCCGGGAGCATTCCCATGCGGAAGCTTCTCTCTGCCACCATCAGTTCGGAACAGGCGTAAGGAACGCCGAATAGGAGGATCGCCAAGGCAATCCTCCTGCAATATTTTTTAATCATGACCGGATAGCTCAATTCCCTCTCCGGGTCTAAAAATAAATATCCTGAAATCAGTAAAAATACAGGAACACACCATGTCACCAGATCCATCACTGCCAACAGCAGTCCCCGGTATTCCGGCATTTTTGACGCATCTGTCACGTCTGTTGCGCCTGTCAGCACGTGCATCAGCACCACTGCACAGGTCGCCAGTACCCGGAGCACATCCAGAAACTGTTTTCTGGACCGGGATAAGCCGTTTATCATGTTTCTCCCATCTCCTCCATCAGGCGCATGCCTGCTGTATCTGTCACGGGAAGGGAGAATACGATACTTTTTGCCTTGCTCTCCAGTCCCGCCTTTTCCATTATAGCACGCATGATGGAATTTTTCTGCTCACTTTTTACCACAATGAACAACATTTCTTTTTCCGGCACCAGTGTCACACCCAGAAACTGCTGTGCATTCTCTGTTCCGGTACCTTTGGCATGAATGACGGTACCGCCTGCTGCGTGTACTTCTCTCGCTGCCTCCATCACCAGTTCCGTATATCCATGATTGGCAATCACTACCAGAAGCTCATTCTTCGTCTCTTTCAATGTGGACTCCTCTCCCTTTACGAATTCCTGCCCACAGGTCAGGTAATTCAATGCTTTCTTGCCGCCGACACTGCTGATGGGAATGATAAAGGCGATTCCCATTCCCGGCAGGTCGATCTGCATCTTTTTCCGCAGAGCAGCCTTGATCTGCTGCCAGGAAGCGTCCGTGACAATATGAAACAGAATGCTTTTTTCCATGCCGTCCAGTCCGAAATAATCCAGGATGTCATTGGCTGCTGTTCCCATGCCGACGGTGATCCCGCCGACCTGTGCGCCGTTTTCCTTATAGCACTCTACGAATTTTCTGGTCAGCTGACGATTGGTGATGGTGACCATCATATATAATTCACTCATGGGCGCACCTCCTACAGTTCAATAATGGCATTCTCATCCAGCGCACCAAAGGCATCTGCTGTACCGGTAACAATTCCCACGCCTGCCTTGTGCTGTTTGATCCGGTATACCATTCCCAATACCTGAATTGTAATTAACGGTGTCATGGCTACCATGGCCACCACGCCGAACGCATCCGCCACCAGATTGCCTCCCACCGCCACGCAGGCTCCCTGCGCCAACGGCAGCAGAAAGGTCGCTGTCATGGGGCCGCTGGCAACACCGCCGGAGTCGAAGGCGATGGCTGTGAAGATCTTCGGCACGAAGAAGGACAACCCGATAGCCACCCCGTAACCCGGAATCAGGAACCAGAGGATCGGGATTCCCGTCAGCACCCGGATCATAGCCAGTGCCACGGATACGGAAACACCCACGGAAAGACTCACGCCCATGGAGCGGGCCGAAATGGCGCCGTCCGTCAGTTCTTCTACCTGATGATTCAGCACATAGACCGCAGGCTCCGCTTTGACGATAAAATATCCGATCAAAGCCCCCACCGGCACCAGTACCCATCTGTAGGATCTGCCTGCCATGACCTGACCGAGGTAATTACCGGCAGGCATAAAGCCCACATTTGCGCCGGTCAGGAACAATACCAGTCCGATATAAGTGTACACCAGACCGATGAGGATCTTCGCCAGTGTCTTCCCTGACAGACGCAGGGCAAATATCTGGAACAGACCGAAAAACAATACAATGGGAAGTAATGAGAGTGCAATTTCTTTCATATAATCCGGGATTCCGTGGGCAAACAGCTGCGCCAGTTCCACGGAATCCGAAATCTCCGGAATCGCTGTGGGCTGATAATCTGCACTGGTGGGCTTATAGATCAGTCCCAATACCATAACCGCCAGGATCGGACCGATGGAGCACAATGCCACCAGACCGAAGCTGTCATCCGCCGCATGGTGGTCATTACGGATGGAAGCAATACCTACACCCAGTGCCATGATAAAGGGCACAGTCATAGGTCCCGTGGTCACACCACCGGAATCAAATGCCACAGCCCGGAAATTCTCCGGTACGAGAAATGCCAGAACGAATACTGCTATGTAGAAAAAGGTCAACAGCGGTGGCAGTGCCACACCGATCAGCATACGCAGAAGGGCAATGACTAAGAATATTCCCACGCCTACCGCCACTGCCAGGATCAATGTCATATTCGGTACCGACGGCACCTGCGTCGCCAGCACCTGTAAGTCAGGCTCGGAGATTGTGATCACAACGCCCAACAGGAAAGATAACACTACGATCAGCAGAATGTTTTTACTCCGGGTCATTCTGGCTCCCACTTTTTCTCCCATGGGGGTCATGGACATCTCTGCCCCCAGTGTAAAAAACATCATGCCGGCCATGACCATCACCGCTCCCACCAGAAAGCACAATAGGATGCTTGAGGTGATAGGAGCAATGGTAAAGCTTAATATGATCACAATCCCCACCACCGGCAGGACCGCTTTCAGGGATTCTGCAAATTTTTGCCTGATCTTTGGATGTAATAACTTCAATGTTTCACCGTTACCCTTTCTTCAAGTTTGTCTTATCTTAACATGAAGTAAGGGTACGCTCCTACCGTTTTAGAACAATTTATAAAATTTTCACAGCTTCTTAACAGGGTCTTTACGCCATCAGATCCCGGCTTCTTCGATCTGTTTTGCGGTAATGTCCACCAGTTCCATGCAACGTTTTTTCTTGTTGCCGAATGCACCGGACATGCTGGACCATCCGTCGGTCAGGTCGTCCAGTACCGCATTCTTCACCACATTGCCCAGTCCCGCCACTTCCGAAGAACGCATTACCTGGTATTTTGCCTTACCCACATTCATGATCCATACCTGATTGTTGCGGTCCTGCTCCGGATATACAATGACCTGATTGAATCCATGCTTTACCAGCGCCGGTGTACCGGCTTTGAATTTGATATCTTTGATCGCCTCGTAGAGCTGTTCCATGGTCTCATAATTTCCCTTTAAGTTTAATTTTGCCACCTTTACACCTAACATTTCGCCAAGTCCCATATTGTCCTCCTTATTCTGATCGCCGTTCACGCAATCCACACATTATTTACCAGTTCGAATGATCCTCTCCGTTTGCGGCCTCTTCCCATGTCAGGTCAAAGGCACTATACGTTGCTCCGCCCTCCTGGGGCAGTCTCCGGTAAGAATAGTCCCTGCCGTGCTCCATCAGCGCTTTTGCCAGACCGAGCCGCAGCATTTTTCCGAGGTTTTCATCCTCCGGCATGTACGCATAGTAATATTCCTTGTTCTTCTTCGTTCCTTTTAAGAGGATGCCTTCCCGTATTCCCTTCCGCATGTTCCTCTCAACGGCACCGTAGTCCCCGGATGTAACCTCACAGCACTTCATGCAAGGTGCGCCCGTCGGTGTGGAAAACTGTACATAATAAGTATACTCTGTATCCCCCTCACTTTCGTACCATTCGCGTTCGCCCACTTCACGCCCGTCGCACAGAATGCTGTCAAACAGAATGTCTGCCATATACAGATCCCCGTGTCTGATCATCTCCTGTACATCCAGCTTCGCATTGCTCTCAAACAGCTTTTTCTTCTGTTGTCCCAGTGCGTCTGCCACATCTGCCGGAACCTGCCGGAAGGCAAAACCGTTAAAGTCCACCATGTGCTTCGCTTCCCGGCCGCATTTGCTGCACCTTCCCTGCACAATGGCATTGCCGCAGGAGATGCAGTAATCCATTCCTGCCTCTGTCTTATTCAATAATCCCATTGCATATTCTCCTTTCCGCCTGTTTTCCTTCATGATTCTCTGTTCTTCGTAGCATAACTACATTTTAATCTAATGTTTTTCCTGCTGTCAACCTGACTAAAGTATATGTTCCTATTTTTTCTGTCCTGACTTTCCCCGGGGGATACCTGCCTGCCTTTTGCCGCAGCTTTTGGGAAAATATACCGGTTTTCATGTATCCTTAACTACTTCTTTACACCTTGCGTTGAAAAGTAATGGTACTATGGTTATAATAAACTTACTATGAGATGGGTAAACAGACATGCGCAGCCAGGACGATGATCCGAACTGCGACTACTACCCCTGGAGGACCATACCGTGGCACAATCACAATCCGATAAAAACGCTCCACAGAAAAGCTTCCGCTTAAAACCGCCTCATACCCGCCATGCCGTCAGCGTTCTGATCTGTGCTGTCTGTATGCTGTGTGCTACGCTGGCTTCTTTTTTATATCAGTCCATTGTTCCGGACAACCACGCCAATGTAGCGCTGATCTACATTCTGGCCCTGGTGATCATCGCAAGATGGACCGTGGGATACGGCTACGGCATTGTCTGCAGCCTTTTTTCCGTAATTGCCATCAATTACCTGTTCACCTATCCTTATTATAAGATCAATTTTACCCTGACCGGTTATCCCATCACCTTTCTGCTGATGGGTGGGATCACACTGATACTGTGTACCATGACATCCCACATGACCATTCAGTCTGAGATGATCGCCGAGAGAGAAAAACAGCTGGCCGAAGCGGAAATGGAAAAAATGCGTGCCAATCTGCTACGGGCGATTTCCCACGATCTGCGGACACCGCTTACCGGCATCATCGGCAACAGTTCCCTGTTTCTGGAAAGTCAGGAGGATCTGAGTTCCGCAGAGCAGCGTAAGATCATGACAAATATCTACGAGGATTCCAACTGGCTGTTAAATATGGTAGAAAATCTGCTGTCCGTCACCCGTATCCAGGGAGACAGCCTGAGCATCAATACTACAGAAGAGCCCGTGGAGGAAGTTGTTGCGGAAGCTTTGGAAAAACTGAAAAAACGCTATCCGGATGCTGCCATTCAGGTGAAAATCCCGGAAGAATTTCTGATGATCCCCATGGATGCCGTGCTGATCGAACAGGTCACCATTAATCTGTTGGAAAATGCCATTGTACATTCCGAAAGCATCCTTCCGATTGAATTTATCGTAGAAGATCACCCTGACGATGTTTCCTTTATCATAAGGGATTACGGCAAAGGATTGTCTGAGGAGAAATTGCAGACTCTTTTCGAAATAGGCTCCTATAACAATTCCCAAAGCTCGGATTCCCGAAAGGGCATGGGGATCGGCCTGTCTATCTGCAAGACCATTATCACCGCCCACCACGGCACGCTGAGCGGAAGAAACCATGCGGATGGCGCAGAATTCTGTTTTACCCTGCCCAAATCGGATACTTCCACCGCCGAAAAATAGAGCGTGTTCAAATACATAAGATAAAAAGGGAAAATGCAGGAAAGGACATAGATGATAACAATGAATAAGATCAAGGTTCTCTTAATAGAAGATGATAGAAGCATCAGTAATTTCATTACGGCTACCATGGACCGCGAAGGTTACAAGGTCATGCATGCGTTAAACGGCAGGGAAGGCTTAAGTCTCAGTACTTCTTTCTGCCCCAATGTGATCCTGCTGGATCTGGGGCTGCCGGATATGGACGGCCTGGAGGTGCTGCAAAAGCTTCGCTCCTGGAGCGATGTTCCGGTCATCATCATCTCCGCCCGCACCAAAGAGCAGGAAAAAGTAGCCGCTCTGGATCTGGGCGCTGATGATTACATAACCAAACCTTTCGGCACAGGGGAGCTCATGGCGCGCATCCGTACCTCTCTGCGTCACAGTCACGCACAGACCCCCGGCCATGTATACAAAGCTCTGGATCTGGAAATTGATTTTGAGAAGCGGCTGATCCGTCTCCGGGGAGAAGAGATCCACCTGACACAGATCGAGTATCAGCTGCTCACGCTCCTGGCTGAAAATTCCGGGCGGGTGCTGACCTACAGTTATATCATGAATGCCATCTGGGGACCCTACATGGACAATAATAATCAGATTCTCCGGGTGAACATGGCTAATATCCGCAGAAAGCTGGAGCAGAATCCCGCTCAGCCACAGTATGTATTCACAGAGATCGGTGTGGGATACCGCATGCGGGAAAATGAAAATACCGGAAATGCGTAAGGCTGCCTTTCTATCTGTTTCTACAGGAATTGCCCACTACCAGTTCCGGTTGAAGCAATATTTTCCGCTGCGCTCCTTCCAAAGCTTCGCCGTGCAGCAACGACAATAATAGCTGTGCCGCCATCTCTCCCAGTTTTTCCTGCGGATGAACGATAGTCGTCAGATGAAAGCCATCACTCATGGCCATGTAAGAATTGTCATACCCTGTGACTGAAATATCCTCCGGCACCCTGCACCCGCTGGCCGTCAGTGCAGGAATGACCTGCATGGCGATCTGATCATTATAGCAGACAATTCCGTCCAGATATATTTCCTTTGACAAAAGCCTTCTGATTCCTTCCTGCGGATGCACCTTTCGGTCTTCCGTATGGAACCAGATCACTTTGTCCGGATCATAGAAAATTCCGGCTTCCTGCAGTGCCTGCACATACCCCCTGTGTCTGTTCTGTCCCTGAATATCATCCGCCTTGAATACCCCGGCAATGCTACGATGTCCGGTATCCAGCAGATATTTCGTGATCATATATCCGCCCTTGCAGTCATCCATCAATACCTGTGGTCTGTCTTCCATCCGGTCAAAACATCCCTGAATAAATACATAGGGAATTCCATATTCCTCCAGTCTCTCATATAAATGCAGATGCCGGCAGCTGATCTGACTTTTACTGGGTTCTATGATGACACCATCGATATCTTTCTGTAACAGTTCCTCCAGGCACCTTGCCTCCTGACTTCTGGAGTTTCTCGTATTTTTCAGCAAAATACTGTACCCTTTTGCTGTAAGCACTTCATCGATCCCCTGAATGACACGGGGAAAAATATAATCCGACAGATAGGTGGTCACCACGGCAATATTATGGGATTTATGCTCCGGCTGCATCCGCTCCGACACAAAAGTACCCTTCCCGTGCACCGCATAAATGTAACCCTCCTGTTCTAAAATAGCCAATGCCTTGCGGACAGTCTGGCGGCTCACCTGATAAGCTGCAGCCAATTGGTTCTCCGAAGGAACACGGTCTCCGTTTTTTAACTCTCCACGGCGGATCTGCTCCTGTAGGTCATGGTGCATTTTATAGTATTTCAACTGTTTTTCTTCCATATGTATCCGTTCCACCCCGCTCCTTCTCTATCCGGTTTTGTACAACTCTATTCCGTTTTCGGGGTATCGCTGCCCCGGTACATTTCATTATTTTCCGCCCTCCAGCAGGATCAGCCGCCGGATTTCTTCCGCTCCGCTGACATGTTCCCCGTCTATGGTATCGTTATGGATCACATAATCGCAGATCTTGCGGTTGCGTTTTTCCGCATCAATAGACAGGATCCGAAGCGTCTTTTCCTCGGTATCATAGTCAGAATCGATGATGTCTGCGATCAGCTTTTCCTTGTCTCTTGCCACATAGATGATATGTGTGGGAAAAGACCGCTTCATAGCGATGGCACCGCACATATCCACGGGAATCACTGCAAACTTTCCCTGATCCAGTAAGGCCTGAATATCTTCCTTTCTGGTACCGTACCGCACACCGGCATACGCCGTCTTCTCAAAAAAATCCATCCGGTCAAAGGACTCTTCGGAAACATACTGATGACCGTAACGTCCCTGTTCCGTACAGTAATTCACCGGACGGACAAAAAGACTCTCCATCTCTGTACTTCCGTTGGTGTTGTTTCCGGCGATGCTGCCACCTCTGCCGGTGCACAGTGCTTCCGTGATCTCACGTTTGCCGGAACCGGAAGGACCTACCAGTGCCAGTACTGCGGGAGCTGTGATTTTCTCCGTCCTGGAAGTGGATGCTTTCATGATCTGCTTCACCAGGGATACAAACTCTGCCATGGTATTTACAGACAAAAGTCCTGTCATTTTGGCATTCCAGGGCTTCCGCATCAATACCGGATACTCCGCCTTGCTCTCGAGAATATTGTGGATGGCATCGTCCAGTACAATATCAAAATGCACGCGGTCCTTGGCACTCCCCAAAATAATATTTTCCGGAGGCAGCTCCGGGAACTGGGTCATGATCTGCTCTGCCCGCACTCCCATAAAATGCGGAGACACCGCTGTGATAAAAAAAACGTCCGCAATCTGCATCAGTCGGCGGATCCCACGTTTCGTTTCCTCTGTGGGGATCTGCCGGCTGTACAGTTCCGGATCGTTATAAAATTCTTTGATCACCGAGGTACGTCCCTCATTGGCCCAGGAAGTGATCTCTTCCAGGCGGTAAGGTTCCTCCGGGTGATATTTTTCATTGGCCATGCGGATGGCTATACTGTTAAACGGGGCGGTAACGTCGTCCCAATCAATACCAATACTGGGTCTGAGCATGCTGTGCTTCCTCACTTTATACAGATACATTCTACTATTATATGCAATCTGTATTCAGCATAGCATAAACCGGTGCACAGCACAATCCATACATGTGGATATCACTAACCCTTCATGGACTCCTCCAGAATCTGCAGACAATTCTGCATGGAAGCTTCAAATTCTTCTTCATTATTATTTTGGAACAGGATCAGATCATCCCTCACCTTAGGATCATCCAGATTCTCCGGAATAGAGAAATCACAAGATGCAATATATTCATCCCAGTGTGTCAGCTTCCAGGTATCACGATCGGAATTTCTGGCGATCATACGCTCATGCACGATCTCCGGAGATGTTTCCACCCATACGACCACCAGCGTTGCATTTTTCTCTGCAAGTTTGGCTTTCAGGTTATGAATATAATCCATATTCCGTATCTCCTGTGTAAAAGGTGCATTGATCAGCACAATATCGTCATAATCCAATGCTTCCATAGCCAGGTTCACAACACACTCATACTCATAATCACGAATATTTTTCTCGAAAAAATCACTGCTTCTGTCATAAGGCTGTCCCGCTACTACAAAGATCTGTTTTGACAATGTGATCAAAGTATCCTTGTCCAGATATACCACATGCTGCAGTCTCTTCGCCAGTGCTTTGGAAATATAAGTCTTTCCGCAGGCGGGCGGTGATGTTACCAGGATTAATTTCTTAACCATAAAAATCTTCCTTTCTGCTATGTATTGTTTATTATTACCTGTCCCCTTTTCATAAGATATATCGCGATTTTTGGAGATTGTCAACTATTTATCAAACTTTTTTTGTTTCTCTTCTTGTTGACTCGTCAACATCTTTGTGTTACACTCCATATGTTTGTTGCTGCATCAACATTTTACAGGAGGATTATCCATGCAGGATCGTTTTGAAAGATTTGTAGTATCTATCACGGAATTGCACCGTTATCTGCAAAAATTGAAAGAACTGGAAATGGGACAGATGGACTTAAAAGCCGGTTATACCATGTGTCTATATTATCTGGGAAAGCACCCGGAGGGGCTGACCGCCACACAGCTGACAGAGCTGTGCAAGGAAGACAAGGCCGCCATCTCCCGCACCTTAAGCCAGTTAAGTGCCAAAGGACTGGTGTCCTGCGAACTGCCGGGAAATAAACGTTCCTACCGCACGCTGTATTATCTGACAGCGGAAGGCAGCACTGTTGTCAAAAAAATCGGTTCCCGGATTTATTCCGCACTGGCTCACGGCGGTGATGGTATGACTGAGGAGCAGCGTGTAAATCTCTATGATTCTCTGGAACGGATCTCACACAATCTGGAGCAGTATCTCGCTGAATTTTCTGTAGAGCATCCTACTGAAAAATGATCCATCGGCAGATGCTCCGGCACATTTCCGTATAGGAGAATATTGCATCGTTATAATTATAGTAGAAAGAACAGGAAACAAATTATGGAAAAAATACGTTTTATCACGGACTCCGCATCCGATATGAATCATCCAAGAGAGGACGTCACGATCCTGCCGCTGCATATCCGCTTCGGCGATGAGGAATATGCCGACGGTATTACCATCAGCCACAGAGAATTTTACGAAAAACTGATTGAATGCGATACCCTTCCCACCACCAGTCTGGTCTCTCCCGCTGTCTTCGAAGAAGCCTACGAAGCGGCAGTATCCAATGGAGAAACCGTCATCGTCATCACAATCTCCAGCAAGCTGTCCGGCACCTGTCAGAGTGCCCGGATCGCTGCAGAAGACTATGAAGGCAAGGTCTTTGTCGTAGATAGTCTCAACGCCACCATCGGCGAACAGATTCTGGTGGAATATGGCATGCAGTTAAAGGATCAGGGAAAAACTGTGGCAGAAATTGTAAGTGCTCTGGAATCACAGAAGCACAAGATCCACACCATGGGACTCTTAGACACTCTGGAATATCTGAAAAAGGGTGGCCGTATCTCTCCCACCGTGGCATTCATCGGCGGTGCTCTGGCTATCAAGCCCGTAGTAGCTGTCTCGGACGGTGAGATCATCATGCTGGGTAAAGCCCGCGGTTCCAAAAATGGCAGTAACTTCCTCATACGCGAAATCGAAAAAGCAGACGGCGTGGACTTCTCCAAGCCCTTCTGTCTGGGCTATACCGGTCTGAGTGACGAACTTTTGCAGAAATACATTCACGACAGTGAGCATCTCTGGAAGGATTATGCGAAGGAGCTTCCCATCAGCACCCTGGGTGCCACTATCGGAACCCACGTGGGCCCCGGTGCCGTTGCCGTTGCATTCTTCGAACATTAACCCTATCTTCCGGATGTTATGATGCGGGCGCACCACTGATCAAAAAATCCCGAAGGCTTTCACAGTCTCCGGGATTTCTTTTATTTCTTAATTTGATTTTTTTCTCTGATTAAGCAGCCTTCTTTGTTTTCTTCTCTTTCATCTGCTTAACGAAGGTCTGTGCACCTTCCACTACCAGGAAGATTGCCAGAACTGCCATTGCAGCTGCGAAGAACAGCTGGAACCAGTCACCCCATGCAGCAGTGCCGGCACCGATTGCCTTGCACTTGTTGATCACGGTGATCACCAGGCTGGTCAGGGTTGCAGCAAGCATGAATACCATAGGGAAGAAGAACATCTTGTTGTTCTTGCCAACTTCACCCAGCCATGCAGCTACTGCCATCAGAGCGATACCTGCGAGCAGCTGGTTCGCTGCACCGAACAGACCCCAGATCTGGCTTAAGGACAGACCGCCGAGGATACAACCGATCACTACCATGGATACGGTACCGAACAGAGGATGAGCGAGCACCTTACGTGCACCCTTGGCATCCTTGTAAGTAGCCTCGCCTTCCTTCAGGAACAGCTCGGAGAACATGAAACGACTCAGACGGGTACCGGTATCCAGACTGGTCAGTGCGAATACAGATACAGACAGAGTCAGCAGTGCGTAGATCGTACCGTATGCCTTGGAGGTCTCGGTACCGAACATGGATGCAATACCTGCAGCGAATGCAGCTGCGGGAGATCCGAACTCACCGTTTAAGTATTTCTGATATACCGCACCGACTGCTACCAGGGCAATGATACCCAGAGCAGACTCGATCAGCATGGAGCCGTAACCGATAGCCTTGGCATCCTTCTCATTCGCTAACTGCTTGGAAGAAGTACCGGTAGCGATCAGGCTGTGGAAACCGGAACATGCACCACATGCTACAGTGATGAACAGCATAGGGAACAATGTCTGTCCTGCCTTAGGCTCCCAGCTGGTAAAAGCTGGAATATCAAATGCAACAGTACCGGTGAAAGCACCTGCAACCACACCGATAAATGCCAGGCCGATCATAGCGTACAGCAGGAAGCTGGACAGATAGTCACGGGGCTGTAACAGGATCCATACGGGAACCAGGGAAGCCACTGCGATGTACACACCTACGAATACGATCCATGCAATACGGTTCATTGCGAAACCAACATTCAGACCAAGAACAGTGATAATTACGATACCGATGATACCACCGATGGTAGCGGGCAGGGTCTTAACACCCATTCTGTTGGTCACATAACCATAAATAACAGCCAGCACGATAAATAACAGAGAGATCATTGCTGTAGACTGATTACCGGTAGGATTGGTCACAAAACCGAAAGCGGTCTTGCCGGCATCATCTGCCAGGGTCAGGAATGTACCTGCCACAATGTTAACGAAGGAAGCGATTACCAGGATCAGCACCAGAAGTGCGAAGATGATGAAAAGCTTCTTAGCTCTGGATCCCATGGAATCCTCGATGATCTCACCTACAGATTTACCGTCATGTCTGATAGATGCGAATAAAGATCCGAAGTCCTGCAGACCGCCGAAGAAAATACCACCGATAATACACCACAGGAATACGGGAACCCATCCGAAGATGGAAGCCTGAATCGGTCCGTTGATCGGGCCTGCTCCGGCGATAGAAGAAAAATGATGTCCCATAAGTACGGCGGGCTTTGCTGCAACATAGTCCACACCATCCTCCTTCTCAATAGCAGGAGTCTTCTTGGTTGGATCGATGCCCCACTGTTTTGCCAGCCAGGAGCCATAGAACACATAGCCGATAAACAACAAACAAATAGCGGCTACAACGATTAATAATGCTGTCATTTGTGTTTCTCCTTTTCTTATACACAGATTTAATAATTTATTGCCTTTTTCACGAGCTTCTTCAGAATCTGTCCGTGGCGGTTGTGGACGATCCGACCCGAAGAAAGTTCGGCGACAATCAAACGGTAATTACTCCAGCCATGGAATCCCCAGAGATAACTCTGATAGTGCCTGCACTTTTTCACCTGCGCAAGTGCCTCCTCATCAATATGGCCGGACAGAATAATCAGGACAACATCGCTGTTACGATGATTGGATGAGGGCTGCACATTGGCAGTTCCCCGCTCCCAGGCGATCATGTCCAGTTCCAGAAGACGTTCCTTTGACAGAGACTCTTCTGTTGCAAAATACACTTTTTCGTTGGTGTCAATATCTGCCACTTTGGCTTTCTTGATCAGAAAATACTGTTCATTATGAGATCCAAAGATTGCTTCGGCTGCGAATGGCGGTTCTACAGCTTCTGTTTTAATGTTGTAGTAAGTCTGATAAGACCGCAGGATGTGCGTTAACGCCTCCGTGGGGGTAAGTGTCTTTTGTAATTCCATTCTGATTTCCTTTTAAGCATGCGTAACCGATTGTATTTACGTCTACGCTGTTTATAACTTTAGCACGCCGAAGTGTTGAATGCAATGGATTTTTTAGTATTACTTTACACTTTTTTAACAAATACGTGCTTTATCGTTATATAATAGTCCTCCGGAAGCATTTTTCCAAGGTGCAATTTTAACCTAAATACCATGACAAATTTAATCTTTTCGTACCAGTAAAACGCAATGTCTGCTTATTCTGTCATTCTTCCAAACAGAAGACAGTTTTCCGAAATATAATAAAAAAGGCAGATACCCGTCTCATTTTCATGAAATCAGTCTCTGCCTCACTGTTTTATGAATGGTTCTTCTCTTCCTTGATCTCCCAGTGGATCAGGAATGTCAAAGCTGCCCGGAGTCCGATGATCCCTGCTACAGTAACAATCTCCTTCCAGTCTCTGACAATAACTGTTTTCAAAATCTCACTGCACAGCTTGAATTCCAGACCGATCGCAAGCCCCTGCGCCAGAGTGATCTTCATATCCGGCAAACGGCGGATATATGCATAGACACCTTTTAACCCTGATATGATGATCACAATAACACCAACAAATTCAAAAAATAAAATTGCAACTTCAACAATATGCTTTAAAACCACTTCCATAATTTCAATCATTGTTTCTTCCCCCTTTTCACCTGCAGGCTACTCTGTTTCCTCGCCTTCCATAAGTTTAAGATAATCTCCCTTGTCAATATGCATCATGGATATCTGATTGTGATATCTTCTAAAGCCGTATACACAGTCAACATTACGGATCAGAGACTGTAAACGTTCATCCGGTACACAGACAATGAGCTGTAAGTCCATCTTACGCGCGTATTGCAGGCAGACAGCACTTCTCTCCTGATCCATCTTGGAAAAGGCTTCATCCAGCAGCACCAGTTTAATCTTGGAATCCCTGTTACTCTGCTGCATATAAAGCATTGCAAAACCAGCCAGCAGTGCTACATACTTCGG
>ENA-ORNF01000673-ORNF01000673.1-human-gut-metagenome-genome-assembly--contig:-NODE-673-length-33677-cov-10.205937_pt1 | contig 33677 bp, 35 predicted proteins | sample MGYA00242110_ERZ509012 | MGnify/ENA primary metagenome ERZ509012 (study PRJEB26280, sample SAMEA2338714) | human gut metagenome | biome: human gut; feature: human-associated habitat; material: faeces...
GTAGAACACCAGCCTTCCAAGCTGGATACGTGGGTTCGATTCCCATCACCCGCTTTTAATAACCCTTGATTTTCAAGGGTTATTTTTTTTTGTGTCTTTTGAATATAAAGTAAAAGACACCCATACAATGACTTGTACGAGTGCCTTTCAACCGTAATCAATACGGTTCGCTCTGTACAAGTATACTACTATAAATAAAAAATTATTACAACACTTAAAATATATTTTTTTTGGTATTTTAATGAATATTTTTGCTATATTATTGATTATTTCACTATGCAAAGTCATAAACAAGATTAGTAAATACTACTTATCAAACTTATTATATTCGATATCATCTTTCTGGAGAGAAACAAGTCTGTCTAGGTCAGAAATGTCCCTAATTCCCATCTGACCGCGAATATATTCGAAAGCATGCGGATGTATTTTAGCGCTCAAGCTGTTTAACATAAACTTTAACTCTGATATTAATTGTTTAAATTCATTTTTGGGAAGATAGTATTTAAAATATACAAATAGATCAAATAACTTTTGATCTAGGTTTCTCGAATAACTTGGACTAAGTAATCGAAAATATTTCTCCAAAATTCTTCCCGGTACTCTATTGGGATCAGTGTGTCTCTGTAAACAATAAACTCTTTCATTGTGTGCACAGGAATTCCGTACTTTTCGCATCCAGTGTAAACTGCCTATCAAAAGTTTGACATTTGGTCGCCCCTGATCATCCTCTATACCATAAAGATGGCACAATGCGTGAGAAACATCCGTTTTCCCACAGTGAATAACATCTATAAATGTGGAAAAATTCACAACTTTTAGCATTATCCATGTCGGAATCTGTTTGTGATTATCCATGTAAAAGCGGACATAATCAAGCTGACTCTTGCTAAGTTCATTGTAAGCGTTGGATATGACAGACATTTTTTGTTGCATGGATTTATTTGGATTATAAGCATCTGTATTATACCAAGGTATTTTCCCGTTATCATTACATTCATCAAACTTGTAGGCTGTAAGAGTTCTTGTCTCTTCTTCAATTTGGGTAATGTATCTTAATAAGAACAATCTTAGTTGATCATCAAACTGCTTCACAGCTTGTAATTGACTAATAGATGTCCCCGATATGTATATGTGATTACCATTTGGATCCTTTCCGCTTACAAAGGGAGTTTTATAGCCATTTACAATGTTAAAATACCCGGCTCTCACAAGAATCTTTTTATATGTTGTACCGTTACAGTCAATATTCTTATGATTTCTCAATTTTTTCATCTGCTGATTATAGGTAAGAAAAGGTTTGTTATCATCCATGTTGCATGTCCTTTCTGTTGCACCGGTGTAACCTCTTGGCTGGCTTCATCAGCCATGATTACATAGTGATCAAACCTGTGCATATAGTCAATAATTGGTCTTGGCAAGTGTCTGTAAGTACAGTATAAACAAGAGAGTGGCTGTATTCAATAAGAAAATCGTTTTATCGAACGTGATATTCCGAAGAGTCGAAATATAGAAGGGGAGACTGTAAGTACGATTAAGCTATTGGCGGTTCTGAGATTGACTCCATCTGAAGATAAGGATGGCAATGAAAAATTTTTTTCTCAATTGTACAAGCAATGCAAGCAAAAAAAGATTTGACATATATCATAAAGTATGATATTCTGTCAGAGTTGTTAGTGAGTGCTTGAGTGTACTACAAATAGACATGCGCGAGTGGCTCAGCGGTGGAGCACCTCCTTGCCAAGGAGGGGGTCGCGGGTTCGATTCCCGTCTCGCGCTCTAAAAAAAGTATCCTGTCGGATACTTTTTTTGTTGCTCTTTTTTTTTGGGGGTGCTCCTGTATCCGCCCTGCCTCATGTACCGCCGCCGGCGTTCTTGCTACCTCACTTTTCTGCCGGTTTCCGCTCCGCGCCCTTCTTCTGTCATTTTCCTGCTTTCCAAGGGTACAGATTGCCACTTTCCTTCTCCTGTACCCGGCCGGCGCCTTTTTTACCGCTTCCCACGGGTACAGATGACCACTTTTCCTCTCCTGTACCCGACCGGCGCCTTTTTTACCGCTTCCCACGGGTACAGATGACCTCTTTTCCTCTCCTGTACCCGGCCGACGCTTTATTTTCCGCTTCCTACGGGTACAGACGACCACTTTTCCTCTCCTGTACCCGGCCGGCACCGAGCAGCCCCCAGACGGCGCAGAAATTTGACATATGGGTAAAGCGACTTGGCAGCTCCTACCCCAGTGTTTCTGCAAAAATTCGTTTCAGCGTTTCGGTTGGTATGTCCTGCTTCAAATAAATCTGCAGCATGCCTTTCGGCGTGATCTTATAATCTGCCAATTCCTCTCTATGCAGGGTGACTGCCCATGCTTCGATATTGAGATGATCCTTGAAGGGGATCAGTCTGACAAAGGATTCGCCCACACAATAGCTCGGCAGCTTTGCCCATAACACTTCCTGAATTTCTGCCGGAGTGCTTTCCAGAATCATTTGCCTTAAGGACTGAAACAGCTCCGCGATTGCTTCCGGACATTTGTCCACATATTCTCTCACCTGTGGGTTTATTTCATTTGTTTTCATTAAAACCTCTCACTCCGCCTTATTAATCATAACGGTCTTTTCCTTCATGGATATTTTCCCCACTTCATATCCGTATTCCGCAAGTTCCTTTTTGTACTTCAGAAAGGAATGGTCTATGGGGATTCCCAGAATATCCTGTATTTGATCAAAAGTCAATTTCAGCGTATCCCCACCGTTTTCCTGTATATATTTCCATAAGGGATCATACTTGCTCATTTGTTCTTTCCTCCTCTGAATCCGGTGCACTACTTGGACGCATACAGCGGGTTTGCCTCTCTTGTCCGGCTCCCATATACCCGCTTCAACTCCTCAAAAGCGGTTATTACCTCTTTGGGAATATCCACATGTGCGATATAGCCCTTTCCTTTTGGACCGTATCCGTTCAGATCATCCGTAAGCCGCGGGATCTCCCCCATCAGCAAATCAACATAGCGCTCTACCGTCCACATTCCGTGAGGTTTCCTTACATAGTCAAGTCCCTCATCAGTTTCCCGGATCTCCACCGCATAGGTATTCTTTCCTTCGTGTCAGGACAATTCCTGTTATGCCGCCAATCAGAATCACCGGTGCCATTCTGACAAACAAATACTCAAATACATGGAAAGTTGCCCCGAAAACCGCGGTTTCAGGGTCGGTATAATCCCACCCCAGGTATGGGCTCTTCCATATGACCAGAACAGCAAAGGTTACAGCGATCATCACACACAGCAGAATAAGCAGCCATTGAAGGATTCTTCTTCTCGCTTCTTTCCTTTGCGCAAGCTGTAAATTGATCACCTCCAGCTTTTCGGAAATGATTTTCAAATCGTCAGCCTTCTCCTCTGTGATGGTTTTCCCCAGCAGGGTACTTACCGGCGTTTCGAGCACTTCTGAAATGCGGATCAGCATATCCGCATCCGGCACGGACAGCCCCGTTTCCCATTTAGAAATCGTTTGCCTCACCACATTCAGCTTAACGGCAAGTTCCTCCTGTGAAAGCCCCTTTGATTTTCTGATTGCTTTGATGTTTTCATTCAACATATCGGTCAACGTCCTTTCTTTTCATTGATACTGCAATTATGTAAGGAACGTCCCGTTGCGGCAAGCAACGCATCTTAACAACTGCCCCCTCTGCCTCGCCACGGGTACAGAAAGGCAAAAGTGGCCTTCTGTACCCGGCAATAGCTGAAAATCATGCTCCGGACGGGTACAGCAGAGCAAAACCCGGCTCCTGTACCCGACAATAGCTGAAAATCACGCTCCGGACGGGTACAGCAGAGCAAAACCCGGCTCCTGTACCCGGCAATAGCGAAAAGCATCATAGCAGAAAACACCACAACGGAAAGTGGCGAATGAGTATCACCTATCCCCGCCCATAATACTGCAGCAGCAGCTTGACCACCCTGCTGTAGCTGACCATGCCGTCGCTAACGCCGTTTAGTTTGAGGGAGGTCTCCGTCACACTGTCGGAGACTGCCTCCACCACCTCGGTATCCAGAATCGCCTTTCCGTTGATCCGATCCCATTCCTCCTGCTTGACAAAAATGTTGTCGGCATGAACCTGCGGAAGAATGACGGGCTCCGCAAGATAGCGCTCTCTGTCCTCTCCCACCGCCGCGTAAAAATCGTTGTCCAGATAGTACAGCACACTCAGATAACCGCTGTATTGAAAGAACTTATCCTCGGAGGAAAGGCAGGCAAGAAATCCGATGAAATTCGCCTCATCCTCATAAATATATCCCTTCAGATGCGCAAGCTCATGGCAGAAGGTTGCCGGCTTGTTGGTCAGATACATGACGTCGTTGTAGTTTGCCTCCATGGAAAAAGGAAAATAGTAGCCCTGCATATATTGCTGGCACATGAGGTCGGAGAGCAGAAGCGCCTTGGGGCGGGGATAATAGCCGGAAAGCCCGCCGTAGGTCTCACCCAGAGACTGCATGTAGCGGATCGCCTCCGCTTTCATGTCCCCCTCATAGAGGATGTCGCCGTTCTCCGCCCGATCCATCTCGCCCGCCAGACGGTTGCACTGCTCCACCACCTCATTGCGCACGGCAATCAGATCCTCCAGCGTGTAAGTGTCCTCCATTTTCCCAAAATACTTTTCATTGAATGTTGAACCGTGATAGAGCAGTGTGCAGTTGAGGGTCATAATCAGCAGAACAAAAAGAAGGATCCATGCGCAGACCCGGTAGAACCGCCAAAGCCCTTCCATGTTGCGGTGTCTGCGAAGCAATTTCCACAGGCAGACCGGCAGCGAGAGCAGCACTGCCACCACAAGCAGAACCGCTGCCACAAGCATGAGCTCCCCCACCGAAAAAGGAAACAGTGCCGTGAATCTGCCGTAGGTATTGACCCAGATGGGAAAAATCTTTGATATGTAAAAATCACAAAAAGGCGTGGATAACCACGCCGTTATGTTGAGCAGGATCACACCTGCCAGTATTGCAATATAAATATATAAGTACCTTCTCTTATGTTTCTCTGTTTTTTCCATTTACCCCTTCACCGCTCCTGCCGTCATTCCGCCCACAAGGAATTTCATCAGGCAGAAATACAGAATGACGATGGGCACCGCGATAAACACCGCTCCTGCGGCAAATCTGGAAAACTCCGTATCCCCAAGGCTCATCAGACCGACCGCCACCGTGTAGAGGTTCTTTTCCTTCAACAACAGCTTGGGCAGAATAAAATCACTCCACGGGAACGTAAAGCTGGTCAGCGCCGTGTAAACGATGATCGGCATTGACAAGGGCAGGTTGATTTTCCAGAATACCTGAAAATTTGTCGCGCCGTCAATCCGCGCCGCCTCATCTATTGATGATGGTATCGTATCAAAAAAACCCTTCTGCGTCAAATACCCCATAGGCGCCCCGGCACTGTAAATCAGGATAAGCCCCCACATTTTATTGATCAGTCCGAACTGTGTCATAATGATGTAGACCGCGATCATACCCATAAAGGAGGGGAACATACCCAGTACAAGGGTGGTTTTCATAATCAGCTTTCTTCCCTTGAACTGAAAACGCGACATGGTGTATGCGGTTAAAATTACCAGAAAAGTGCCGATCAGACAGCTCATCACCGCAATGAACAGGGTATTCAAAAACCACTGCGGATAGTTATACATTTCCGTGTCCGTAAACAGCACCTTAAAGGTGTCTAAACTGTACGCGCTGGGGAAAAATCCCTCAAAGGAGTAGATCGACCCCGATTTGCTGAAGGATGCCAGTATCAGCCACAAACATGGGAACAGAAAAATGAAACAGACGATGATTAATATCAGGTATGTAACAACGGTATCCAGCGTCCGGACTGCTTTCATGCTTTTCATCGGAAGGTGTCCTCCTCTCTGTAGGATGAACTTCTTGTGTATATGGTCAGTGAAATCAGGGAAGTAATCAGGAAGATCACCAGACTGATCGTCGCACCGATATTGTAATAATTGTTGTTGATGGACAGGTTATACAGCCAGTTGATCAACAGATCCGTATCGCTCGCCAAAAAGTAACCGTCTATGTAAAGACTGCCTCGCAGGAAAAAGAAAATACCGAAATTATTGAAGTTTCCGATAAACTGCGAGATCAACACGGGCGTGGTGGAAAACAATACAAAGGGCAGCGTAATATGCTTGAACCGCTTCCATGCGTTGGCGCCGTCGATTTTTGCCGACTCCATCTGGGTCGTATCCTGATTGGACAGGATTCCGGTCGCCAGCAGCATGATGGATGGTACGCTGATCCATGCATTGACCAAAAGACCGATGATCCTTGCCGTCCACTTCGCATCGATGTCCAGAAAACCGATTGCCTTATGCCCCATGCCTGTAATCATCTGGTTAATGGGGCCGCCGTAGGAGAACATGAACTTGAAGCCCAACAGCGTGATGAATCCGGGAACCGCATACGCCAACACCGGGAATGCGCGCCAGAACGCTTTTCCCTTGACACATCCCTTGTTGAACAGCAGGGCAAGCCCCAGCCCGGCAAAATAATTGAGTGTGGTGGAAAGCACCGCCCAGAGCAGGTTCCACACAAGAATCTTGCCGAAGGTCGGCGCAAACCGTGAGAGGGTTGCGATCTGCACAAAGTTTTCAAGCCCGACCCAGTCTACCAGCTTCGGCGGCACAATGCTGCCTCCGTAATTGGTGAACGCGATGGCGATCATGAAAATGATCGGCAGGATATTGAACACACAGATGCCCAGAATCGGCAGAAACAAAACCGTCCGGTAAAACTTTTTGTCCAAAAGCTGCTTGAGTTCCTCCGTAAAGCGCGCCGGTCTCCCGCCTCTTTCGCACTTCTTCTGCGTCTCGTAAACATCCTTCACATTGGACAGATAGCATGTGCTGAGAAACAGCAGCGCGATCACCGATAGAATACCCATCAGCAGCATCACCACGGAATTGTCTCCCGCCACGCCCAGCCAGGTGTTTGCCTCGGTGGTGCCAAGCGTGAACAGCCCCACCAGATCAGCGCCGCCGCGGTACACAAAATATGCAATTCCAAGCAAAAGCACTGCCAGGTAGAGGAGACCTTTGCCGATCTGTCCGTACATAAGCTGTCCCAGACCCATCAGGCACATGCTTGCCTTCACCCGGGTGCCGCCGTCCTTGAAATATATTGCAATACTTCGGTCAAACCATTTTTTCATTCTGTTTGCTTCATTCTCTTTCATGGAATCCCTCTTCCCTGACCGCTTTTCCCGTACCGGTAACTAATTGCCCGCCAACGTGTGCACCGCGTCATAGATCTGTTCGTCCACTGCGGCAAGTCCCTTCTTGATTTCCTCCAGAGAGGTATACTTCTTTTCTCCATCCTCGCGGAAGGCGTCCTTTGCAAGATCCTGGAAGAAGGTCTCCGCCGGCGTCCAGATCTGCTCTACCGCACGGATGGAGGGCATAACCACAATGTTTCCCGCATCCAGATTCTTATAGATGATCTCGGAGGTTCCTCCCACTGCTGCCGCTGCGTCGCTTCTTGCGGGGACAATACCTAACATCTTGTTTCGTCTCATCACCATATCATAGCTTGCCGCAAATTCCACAAATGCCAGACAGGCGTTGGGAGCCTTCGTGTACGCGCTGATCGCATAGCCGTTCACACCGCCCATTGCCTTTAACGGGATCAGCTCCGGATTCTCCTCCGTCAGATCACCGCTTGCGGGAAGCTTCGGCACATCCGCCATCACAAGATTCTCCTCCGCAAGGGTCTGCGCCTCGTCCGCGTCCATGCCCTGTGCCTTGTATGCCAGCACCAGTTCCTTTAAGTAGAGCGTGTATACATCCGGCGTGGTCATGGTGGCAAAGTAAGTGCCGTCCGCCATCTTGCTGGGTGCATTCACCGTAATGGAATCGTCAATACATCCGTCATACATCAGCCCCGCCTGCTGCAGCAGCACGTTGGCGCCGATCTCGGCATCGCCTGCCGCAAATCCTACATCATCCGCATTGGTGTTATGGTCCCCGAACACATAACCGCCGTAGGAAAACAGGAAACCGGAGGAGAAATACACATCATACAGAGAACGCACATATCCGTATTTTCCCTCTCCCCTCTCCACAATTTCCTTGGAGTAACGGTACATATCGTTCCAGTTCTCCGTCATGTCGGGAATCTTGTTGCCATCCTTATCCCATGTGGTCTCCCAATCCTCGGGAAGCAGGTCTTTTCTGTAAAAGAGCATGGAGGACTGCACATTTACGGGAACGCCCATGTAGTAGGTCGCACCGTCAATATCCGCCTCGTATGGGCTCCACGCGTTTTCCGGAATCTGGGAAAAGCACTCCAGCTTCTCCGCCGGGATGGGGTAAATATGCTTTCCCTCCACATATTTCATCAGAATATCATTTGCCTGATAAAGAACGTCCGGGCCGTACCCATAAGGGCCGTCGTCCGCAAGATTGCTGTACTGGTCCATATTCGCGTCCACGGCCACAATGCCATACTCCGCATACTTCTCGTTGAAGGCATCGATCAGCTCCTGAAAATACCCCTGTTCGATGGCAGTGTCATTTTCCAGCACCCGGATCGTCACATCCCGCTCCAGCTCCCCGCTGTAAATCGCGCTCAGATCCGCTGCCGCCGCACTGCCCGACGCATTCTGCTCCTTCTCTCCGCAGCCTGCGAGGATTCCCGCACACAGTACAGTTGTCAGCAGTAAACAGCCTGTTCTTTTTCCGTTTCTTTTCATTTCTGTTCTCCCTTCCGGACATCTATCAAAAATCCATCTGTCCCAAGCGTTCCGCCGTCATACCGGCTTCCTATAAACAGCGTCCCTTCCGTCTGTACGGAAATAGGATTGCCCGATTGATTTGCCACAAAAAGAATTTTCTTGTCCCCATCAGACCTTTGCAGTACGAAGAGATCTCCATCTGCAAAAATCCGGATTTCCCCGTGCGTTACCGTCTGATCCCGCCGCAGTGCCAGCACTTTTTTTACGGACTCCATAAACTCTTTATCCCAGTGCTCCTGCTGCCAGTCAAAGCAGCGCCTGTTGTCCGGGTCATATCCCCCCTCCATCAAAATCTCCGTTCCGTAATAAATGCAGGGAGCGCCCACGAACATGCACATAACCGCCACAGCAGATAATAATTTGTACGGATTCTTTTCCACACAGGTAAAAAAGCGGTCCGTGTCATGGGAATCCAGCAGGTTCAGCATCATGTGATTGACCTGCCATGTGTTGCGCATGAGCAGCTCACTCAGCTTCTGCGCAAATTGTCCCGCCGTAAATGTGCCGTTCGCATAATAGTCCAGACACGCCTTTGTGAAGGCATAATTCATAATACCATCATACTGGTCGCCATGCAAAAAGGTATTGGCGTCGTGCCAGTTTTCGCCGATGATGACGCTGTCGGGCTTTACTTCCTTGACCTCCTTGCGGAACATCCTCCAGAAGTCATGGGATACCTCGTCCGATACGTCCAGACGCCAGCCGTCTATGTCGTACTTGCGGATCCATGAGGTCGCAATATTGATCAAAAATTCCTGAAGCTGCGGATTGGAGGTATTGAACTTCGGCATGTAATCGCAGAACGCAAACACTTCATAATTGAGCGGATCCCCGACCGGCATATCTCCCCTGATCATAAACCAGTCAAAATACTGTGATTTGCTGCCCTTTTTCTTCACATCCTGAAATTGCGGCAGAAGCTCGCTGCAATGATTGAACACCGCGTCCAGAACAATGCGCATCCTCCGCGCATGCGCCTCCTTCACCAGACGGTCAAAATCAGCGTTGCTGCCAAACTGCTCATCTATGACATGATAGTCGGAAATGTCATATTTATGGTTGGAAACCGACCGGAATATGGGCGTCAGGTAGAGCGTGTTCACGCCGAGATCACAAAGATAATCCAGCTTCGCCGTAATTCCGGGAATGTCCCCCCCCGCAAAGCTCTTCGGCGTGGGCTTATCTCCCCACTCCATGTTGATGTAGCTGTCGTCTTTCCGATTCTTTCCCCTGAAAAAACGCTCCACAAAAATCTCATAAAAGACCGCGTTCCGCATCCACGGCACTTCCCTGTGTACGTCCGCCGCATTGATATACGGCATCTGGAAAAAGTTGAAGTATGCTACGGAAAAATCATATTCCTCCGTCAATCCATCCTCAGAATAATACAGACCGCAGCCGTTCTCCCATATGCGGAAGATATATGCAAACCGTACATCGGAAAGCTCCAGCCTTGTCTCATACCACGCATAGTCCCTGTCCTCATATTTTTTCTCCATAAGGAGCGTATTCTGCTGTTGCTGGATTCTGTATTTGGATTCGTAGATCAGTTCAACCTTTTCGATCGCATCGCGTTTATCCAGTCTGAGTCTGAGCACCAGCGTCCGTTCATCCAGAGGGAAGCAGTATTTGGAATCCGGTATGTGCAAAATCCCCTGTCTATTCATGGTGTTTTCCTTCCTTGTCTATTTTTCTGAGTGGCGCATTGACAAAACAGTGGCATAGAGTATATAAATAAGCTATGAGCAAAAAATATACCATCCGAGATATCGCAAAACAGGCCGGCGTATCTGTCGCCACGGTCTCATATGTCATTAACAACCGCGAGGATCAGCGTATCAGCGAGGAGACCAAAAAGAAGGTTCGTCAGATCATCAACCTGTTGGACTATACTCCCAACTCCTCCGCGAAGTCGCTTGCAACAAGCAAAACCTACACGGTTGCCCTTTATCTCGTGCCGGAAACTTCTCTGTGCAAGCGTTCCGAGCAGCTGCTCGTGGTGGAAACCCTTGCATCTGTGTTAAAACGACACGGGTATCATCTTTTGGTGGAGGACTGTGCCTGTCAAAATCAGATCGACTACGCCGACGCCATTCTCTGCTACGACACCACCACGGATTTCTTCTGTGAGATCGGTGACAAAAACCTGAAACCCCTGATCGCCATCGATGTACTGATCGACGCGCCCTGGCAGATCTTCTTTCAGGTATGTACGGATTACGCCCGCATCAAAGAGCAGGCGGATGCTCACTTTGGTGACACCCCCTATACCTACCTCTGCCTCACGCCCAACAATCTGGATCTGCGCGCGCTGGCAGAAAAGACCATTCCCCGGATCTGTTTCGTGGATGACACATCTGTCAGTATTGACGGAGCCTGTGTGTATTCACAGGACTGTCTGCGCTCTGTGGCACCTTCGGGATCTCTTTATCTCCCCTATGACATGCAGTCGAAAATGGAGCAGGTTTTCTCCTGTATGGAGCTCGCCCTGAACCGCATTCCCGACTGCACGCACATTGTTTATGTCTGATTCTTTCTACTGCATGGAAACCGTCAATTCGGAAGTCTCCGGATTGTAGGTGAACACATAGGTGCCGGATGACTTTGCAATGATATTTGCGCTTTCGGTTCCGTCAACATATCCCAGAGAAGCATCGTCCTTGATGTTGGTGTAACGCACATACTCCGTTCCTACGGAGCTGTTGCCTTCCTCATCCGTCACCAGAGTGGTGAGCAGGAACTCATCTCCCTCTTCCAGATTGATGGTCAGCGTATGGATACCGTTCTCCTCAGTGAACTTATACATATCGTCATATTTGTCTTCCCAGCCCGTCACGATTGCACCCTTGATGTAATAGGTCACAACAAAATCTGCTGCCGCTTCCTTCATTTCACCATTGTAGGTAAAGGTAATCGTGTCAAAAGGATTGGAGCTGAAAGAATCGCTCTCGTACACATCCGCACCCGGATAAGTCGTAAGTGTCAGGGTATAGTTACCGGAAACCAGACACTTGATGTTGGACTTGATATTGGAATCGGAAAGACCACCGGATACGCTGAAATAGGAAACGCCATCCTGATCGGTCGTCTCAAGATATCCGCCGCCCTTCTGATTGCTCCATGAGGAATCCAGTGCAAACTGAAATTCATCGCCCTCGCACAGATCCAGCGTAATGGTATAAACATTGGCATCCGGATCCTTGGTCAGATAGTGCTCATCATTGATTACATTTCCCCAGTTGGAAGCTGCCAGCAGAGCACTGGTTCCGTTACCTACAATGGCATAGGATCTGGTGTCCGCCACATTTTCCATGAAACCTGCGAAAATATCGGTGTCTGCCGTAATCGGTTGTGTGAAATCAAACTCATGTGCAAGGGAAGGGGTTCCGAACCAGCCCATAAAAATCTGGTTGTCTTTTTCGGGCGTGTATTCTGTTGCAAGCTCGCCGCTCTTTACCTCCTCCGTAGACAAAACCGTGGTTCCGTCCGTATCATAGAAAGTAACCTTGCAGGCTGCCTCGCTGCTCTGTGACTCTGTGGATGTACTTTCCGTTCCTGTGCCGCTGCCAGATGTCCCGGCTGCATTCCCACATCCGAATAAGGTAAGGGAACACAACACCGTAACTGCCATTAAAACTCTTGCTGCTTTTCTCTTTTTCATACTTTCCTCCGTTTCTGCACTTTATGTGCTTAACTGGTTAAGCTGACAGATAAAAAAATAATGTGTTGCTTAACTGGTTAAGCATATTGTAATATTTAAGTCCGCCTCTGTCAATTTCTTAAATTAACAAAAGCGGACTTTCAATTTTGGTAAATATCTACAAATTATGTTTGACAGTTCTACTGAATCTCCCGAATCAGGCAATACTGCTTCAGGTTAAAATGCTTTTCCAGCACGCCGAACAGCTTAAATCCGAACTGCTGATAAAACGCCACATTCTTCGGATTATGCGTCTCCAATGAGATCATCAGCCTGTTTTCATCGGCAAAGCGGATCGCCTCCTCCACCAGCTTAGCGGCGATTCCGTGATGCTGCGCCTTGGGATCCACCGCCAGATAAATAATGTGAAGCCTTTTGTTCTGGTGAAGCTGATCCGTCCAGTGGGAGTTCAGGTAGTCCCTGCCCAGCGCAAAGTTAAAAAAGGTCTTTAAGGAGGGATCCTCCTTGATCAGATACCCGTCCGTCCGAAGCTGTGCCTGCACCTCCGATGCATAGTAATGAATAAAATTGTACGGCTCAGACTCATCCGATACCACCAAAATTCCCTGCAATTTTTCACTGTCCGCAAAAATTTCGCAGGTTTCATAAAACTCTGTCATATCGCAGGCAAACAGCTCCGGCATAAGCCGTTTTCTTACATTCTCGTCCGGTATCAGCTCACAATACAACGGATCCGCTGCAAAACATTCCGTCAAAAGCCCTTCCAGCCTGGGCAATTCCTCTTTCTGTACCCTATACAATATATCGCTTTCCATCATTCTTTTCCTTCCGAAATTTTTTCACCCTGCACACAACGTAAGACATTCTTCCAAGGAGCTTTCCATGCAGCGGACAGCCTCCCTCAGCTCGCCGATCCGCCGCCGGTAAAGCTGTTTCTGATTGGCGACAGCCTGATCCAGAAAGGCGATTTCTCCCGCATATCCGGCTCCCGCATCAGCCCCGGTTTCCTTATTCCGCAGAAGGCTTTTCACGATGCCGAACAGGTTTACATAACCTTCAATTCGCCCATACCCCCATTTCAGTCTGTCCTTGGGCTGCTCCAGCACATAGGAGGTAAAATGTCTGTATACCTCCTCCTCAAACATAAAGGCATACCGGTTATTGTCCACCTCATATATTTTGCGCAGTGCCGCGGAGACATTGCCCCGGCGCAGGCTGTCCGCCGCCCCGGTCAGCAGGTCAAGGCTCTGCTGCAAGACGGCATGGGGAAACAGCACGTTGCCGTACCAGTCGATCCGCACAAACTCGTCCTGCACCTTGGCAAACAGCGCCAGAAGTTTCTGTTCCAAAAGAGCTGTTTGTTCAGCATCTGCGGTTTGTCCTGCGTTTATGATCTGCTCCGCGCTCCGGCAGTTGCAGCGCTCCACCGCCGCGTATACCTTTTCCGCAGTCTCCGCAGCCCGGGTCAGTTCTTCCTGCAGGCCCGCTCCGTCCGCACCGAGTTCCTCACACCATTCCAAATCCAGTGCCTCTTTTGCCTTTTCAAAGACCCTCGCAAAGTTGAGCGGCACGATCTTCGTGCGATCAATGGCAAGTAAGAGCAGACCGAAAAGCTCATGGTGCATCCGATAGACGTCCTTGTCGTAGAAATTGTCATTGTCAAACTGCGAATGGTAGTGGGTCTCCATAAAGCTGCCCCCGGTAAAATCATTTACCATGGAGGGGATTCCCGCAATGGCAATGGAAAAATCATCCGACCATGTCTCAATGGGCGCCGTCACCCGCGTCTCCTCCGGGTAGCCTTGGGTCAGCTCCGGCAATTCCTCCAGAAAATGCTCCAGAAAATCCACATATTCATAGGTGCTGCGGATGCGCGCCCGGGTGCCGTGCGCCAGCGCAGGCAGTTCAAAGTTTAAGTCGGCAATGACCTTTCCCCGCCACTCGGGATGCACGGTAAACACCTGCTCGTAGGCTCCCGTAGACCAGTCAAACTGCGAATCCGCAACGCCCCATTCCTCCGCCGCCATAGCGCAGAACAGAATGGTATTCTGCGGCTGCCAGCCCGTCTCAATCATTGCCTTGCCTATGCCGAGCATCATGGAAATCGCCGTATTATCATCCTGAAATCCGTCAAAATAGGAATCATAGTGTGCGGAGAGCATGATCTTCCGTTCGGGATTTTTTCCCGTGATCTCCCCTATGATGTTGTAGGTGGTTTTGTCGCGCTCCACGCGGGTATCCGCGTCAAAAACTACCTTAATCTCTCCTCGGGAAGCCAATACACGCTTCAGCTCCTCCGCGTCCTTCTGAGACACAGAAAATGCCGCCGCCTCGGGAGGGCCTGCTATGTCCTGGGCATTCAGCGCCGCTTTGTCCACTTCTCCGTACCCGCCGGTCTGTGCGGCAAGCACGGCGGCTGCTCCCTTCAAATGTGCCTGATATACCGGATAGTTGATCCACCACTCATCACGCTGGTTGATGTCAACCAGCACAAGCTTTCCCGTGACATCAAGCTCCCGGTAATGCTGTTCCGTTCCTTTTCCTGCATAAACCAGACTGTATTCCTTCGGCCCGTCCGTGACCATGGTGGTCTGATAAGCGCCTAGCTGCAAGGTCTTGCGGATGCCGTTTTCATCCTCATAGCAAAGCTCCGCCTTTTTAAACTCCCACGCATCTACCTGTATGGCATCCTTCCATACCTTGGAAAAGCCCAGCCTGCGCATTTCCGCCGCCAGCATGTCCCCGGTGGCAATCTCCGCCGCCGATCCGGCTGTCCTGTATCCCAGCACAGGGTTGGTGCGGTGTTCCTCCATCCGCTTTGCCAGCCGATAGGAATATTCCGTGTCCAGTCCTTCCAGATACTTCTCTGCAATGCGATCCACAATCATCATCTCCTATACAGAGGCATTGTAGCACACTTGCCTGCAATTTACTACATGCAGAAAGCAATTTATTCCATTGCGGAATCCACCGGGCTGCACCATAATACAGATAATTTCACCTGAAAGGACGCAGAAAAACATGACAAAGCATAACCCTTATAAAAGAACCCTTACCGCCTGCTTCATCGGCTATGTCGTGCAGGCCATTGTGAATAACTTTGCACCTCTTTTGTTTCTGACTTTCCAGAGCACCTACGGGATCCCTCTTTCCCGTATCACGCTGCTTGTCACCATCAATTTCAGCCTGCAGCTTCTGATCGACCTGCTCTCCGCCGGTTTCATCGACAAGATCGGATACCGGGCAAGTGTTGTTCTTGCCCATATTTTTTCCGCAGCCGGGCTGATCCTGATGACGGTTTTACCGGGGCTTCTGCCGGATGCTTTCGTGGGACTTCTGATTTCCGTCCTTGTCTATGCCCTCGGCGGCGGTCTGTTGGAGGTGCTGGTGAGCCCCATCGTGGAGGCTTGCCCTACAGACAACAAAGAAAAGGCGATGAGTCTCCTTCACTCCTTTTACTGCTGGGGACATGTGGGTGTGGTTCTTCTGTCCACCCTCTTTTTTGCTGTCTTTGGAATTGAAAACTGGAAAATACTTGCGCTCCTCTGGGCGCTTGTTCCCCTCTGTAATTTGCTTTTGTTTGCGACCGCGCCGATCTGCACACTGAATGAGGAGGGGGAAAAAGGCATGTCCCTCTCCGGGCTGCTCACCTCAAAAATATTCTGGATCCTTATGCTGCTCATGGTTTGCTCCGGCGCCTGCGAGCAGGCTGTGAGCCAGTGGGCGTCCACCTTCGCGGAAAAAGGACTCGGCATCAGCAAGACCGCCGGCGATCTGGCAGGTCCCATGATGTTTGCCCTTCTCATGGGCACTTCCCGTCTTCTGTACGGAAAATGGGGAGAAAAGATGAATCTGCAGAAGTGCATGGCGTACAGCGGTATTCTCTGTGCTGTCTCCTATCTGCTCATCTCGCTCTCCCCAAGCCCGGTTCTCAGTCTGATCGGCTGTGGTATCTGCGGTTTTTCGGTTGGTATTTTATGGCCCGGCACCTTCAGTATGGCTGCGAAGCAGCTTCGGAGCGGCGGCACTGTTTTATTCGCGCTGCTCGCCCTTGCAGGTGACTTGGGGTGCACCGGAGGCCCCACTTACGTCGGTCTCATATCCGGCGCCTTTGGTGACGATCTGAAAGCGGGCATCCTTGCCGCGCTGATCTTCCCGGCGCTCCTTCTGGTCGGTTTGCCGCTGTGCCGCGCCAAAACCCCATCCGTTCCGGATTGATCTTACTTATTTTTTATAACCGGTACCGCCGCATACGGTACACTTTTTGTCTCCGTGACACAGGATGCAATCGTCGGAAATAACGCCCTTCCCCTTGCAGATCGTACAGGGCTTTCCGTGTGTTCCGCCGCAAAGCTCACATGTGATCTTGCCGCTTCCGCCGCAGTATTTGCAGGTACTGCCGTCGGTTGCATCCGTGCCGCTTCCCTTGCATCCGGGGCACTTCTGCTTTCCGCTTGCATCACAGTTGCCGCAGGTTTCCACCAGCGTACCGCCGCAGCGCTTACAGGGAAGCGTACCTCCGCCACATTCTGCGCAGATTCCGGTACCGCCGCAGGCAGAACACGGTTCGGCATCCTGATTCCCGGCAGAGCCGCCATCTCCGGTCGTGTCATTCTCTTCGGCAGCACCGCCATCTCCGGTCGTGCCATTGCCCCCGGCTGTGGTCTCTCCTCCGCCGTTCTCCGGCTTCTCTTCCCCTGCTTCCTGTGCAGTGTCCCCGTTGTTGTCCGGATTCTGTCCGTCGCTTGTGTCCTTGGGCTGTACCGCAACCTCACGCTCCGGCTCTCCCGCAACAGAAATAGCAAGCGTTGCACCCACTTCCTTCTGTGCAACTGCCTCCTGCACGGAGGTTTCAATCTGTGCCGCCATCTCCGCTACGGAGACCATCTCATCACTCTCCGCCACATCCACGGATACGGTCTTGCCCTCGGTCAGATATCCCTCATCCACGGCAGTCTCCACGATCACCTTCAAAGCGGCATCAAAGCGCACACCCTGCATGTCAATGCCGGCATAAGCATTTTTCGCATCGTCATTGAGATATTCCACAAACACCACATTCTGATCCGCATCCAGATAGAGCGCCAGATCCGGGTTGATGGTAACATGCAGCTTTGCCACATAAGAGAGATCCTCCGGCACCGTATTTTCCTCCGGTTCCGTCACGGTTTCCGTGCTGCTCTCCGTCATTTGCTCTGTCGATGTGTTTCCGGCATCCGTATTCTCCGCCTTCTGTTTTCCGCAGCCTACGGCAAGCACCATGATCATCAACAGCATAATCCACGCTTTTTTCATAATAACCTCCATTTCCGGATAACCTAAGTCTTTTGTACCATAAACGCCCTGTTTATGTAAGTATACATATGTTTCAATCCGACAATTTTGGCAGATTCCATCCGTAATAAAACTGAATCAGGCCGATTCTGGATTTTGTGCCCGTCTTTTCGTTCAGACTGCCGATATGACGATAAAGAGCCGCTCTTGAAATATAAAGCTGCTCCGCAATGTCCTGAATGTTTTCATCGGAGGACAGCAAAATCTTCAGAACCTCCTGCTCCCTCTCCGTCAGGGAATAATATCTGCAGAATCCCGAAAACTTCTGATCCGCATCCTTGTCTGAATCGTCGTGTTCCTCCGTTCTACTCTGCCCCGCAATCAGGGCGGAATAGAAGAACACCACAATGCTGATCAGCACAAACAGCAATATGACAGTGATGATCACGGAAAGCGTGCCGCGGGAGGTAAACAGCACCGTATCACACACGCCGATGATCGCGGCACAGAAATTGTTCACGCCGCGCCCTAAGCCTGCCCACAGCTCCGGCAAGCCGGTGTGGTAGGAAAGTTCCATAAACGCTACGGCAAAAAACACGGCGAAAAACCCGGCAGACAGGTAGAACACCACAAGTCCCACAAGGAACGGCCCGCCAAAAGCAATCACCGCCACACATACCGTGGACAACAAGGTAATGCAGTACATCATGATGTGCATATAGCGCCGCTCTCTGATGTCAAAAAGAAATCCCGCTCCCAGACCGCTGAGCGCCAGCAAAAGTCTGGGCCACTGTCCAATATCCACACTGCCCGAGGCATGTACCAGTGTAACTGCATTATCCAGAGAGGCAAACACAAAGGACATGAACACCACCATAACCACCAGTGCGATGCCTGCATGGACAGGGGAATAGGAATTGACCCTTGACTGCCGCACGGAGAACACATTTTTTTCTTTCAACAGATAGGTGAAAACAAACAGCGCCACCAATGCAACCGCCAGCACACATGCCTCCGCTCCACTTTTGCGGATCAGATTATGATTCAGAAACTGCAGCAGTACACCACATGCATAGGCCATTCCCACCATTGCCGCGGGATGCACGCTCCTTGCCAGCGCGCCCGCCGCCATATAGTGAACCTTGCTGCCCATGATGCCAAGCAAAATAAACAGTACACAGCCGGAAGCCATAATGGACGCATAGGATTCGTGCCGCACGATCAGAAACAGGCTTCCGACGCAGATCATAATCGACACAACTGTCACAATTCTTTTCAACCTGTTCTTGAGGAATCTGTTCAACAGAGGATACAGAAGAAAACCCGCCACGCTGATTCCCAAAATGCAGCTCTGTGCAAACACGACCCCTGCGGAATCCGTCACATACATCATCATCCCGTCAAACAGGTATTCACTTCCAAGGAACACAAAATGAAAAAGCGCCAATGCGGCTATTATTTCCACAATTTTTCTGTTTTGCAGTTCTTTTCTCATAGTCTGTCTACCTGCCTCTGCTGTTTTTCCCCCGCCATTTGTTTCATTATATTACACGGCAATTCTATTTCCAACATATTTCTTTGTCATTTGCCGCCGGGCATGTTCGGGACTTACACCCATTACAAAAAGAGACCGGTGCTTTCCGCAATCCGGTCTCTTCAGAATACCGCTTAAATTTTGAATCTGGACATCGCCTTTTCCAATTCTCTGGTCTGGCTCTGCAAATGCTCCGCATCCCTGGTCAGCCCCTTCAGGAAGCCGACCTGTTCGCTGATGCTTGCCGTCACTTCCGTGGTCGCCGCACTTGCGCTCTCGGACGCCTGAGAAACCGCCTGAATCTTGAGCAGAACCTCGTCCTTATCCGCAACCAGCTCCGTCATGCCACCCGTGATTGCCTGCAAATTAGAGACAAGGGACTGCACCGTCTCATTGATCTCATGGAATACAGCTACCGTCTCTTCCAGAGCCTTCATCTGGTAATCCACATTCTGCTCTGTCTGTCCTGCGGACTCTGCCGCCGTCTTCGTAGCCTCCTCAATGGAAGCAACGATCTGGGTAATCTCATTACCTGCGGACATGGACTGGGCAGCCAGCTTACCGATTGACTGTGCAACTACCGCAAATCCTCTTCCGCTCTCGCCCGCTCTTGCCGCTTCAATGCTTGCGTTCAGGGACAACAGGTTGGTCTCCTCCGCTATGTCATTGATGGTCTCTATAATTCTGGCGATCGCCGTGCTCTGTTCACTTACGTTTTCCACATGGTCAACCAGCTCCCGTGTGATCGTGCCGGTTGCCGTAGCAGTCCGTTTCAGTTCGTCCACCATGGTGGTTCCGCGTTCAATGCTTCCTATAGTGCTCTGCATCATGCTTCCCATAGAATCCACCGTCTCGTTCATCCGGTTGATCTTGTCGCCGAACGCCGCCATCATCTGATAGCCGTCGCCCGCATCATGTGCCTGACTGACTACATCTGCCTCCACATTGCTCAGCGCAATGTTTACTTCCTCCATGGAGGAAAGAATCTGGGAGGTTGTATCTGCCACCTGCTCCGCCGAGGTATCTACATCCCCGCCGAATTTCTGAACCTGCTGTAAAAGCTCTTTCACACCGCCCAGCATCTTACCGATGCTGCTGGACACCAGTCCGAACTCATCCCGGCGCTTCTTGGTAGGAATCTGAACAAGCAGATCACCCTCGCTCGCCACCTTCATACACTTGGAGATCGTACCCAAGGTTCTGCGGATGTCGTTGGATAACAAAATGCCGATAAAGATTGCTATGGCAGACGCCAACAATACAAATATGATGGTCGTCCTTTTCAGACCGGCTGCCTCATCCAGAATACTGGACTGGGGAATCAGTGCACAGACCGTTATCTGTGTTTCCCCGACAGGTGAAGCCAGAAGCAGATACTTCTTGCCGTTCATCGTGACATAGCGGGAAACACTCTCCGCGTCTCCTTCCGGTGTCAGATCAATGCCCTCATACAATACGTCCTCATTCACTTCGCCGCCAACGATATTGATCTCACGCCCGTCAGCCGTCACAAGGGACGCATAGCTTCCGGTACCGAAATCCATTTTGCCCAGTACCTCGGAGATCGTGTCCATGCGGATATCAATGGCAATAAAACCTTTTCCGGTGACAAAGCGCTTCACATAGCTCAGGGAATAATCCGCCGTCGTAATCTCTGTCATTTCGTCTATGTAGGGATGTGTACCCATCCAGACACTCTTCACGGTAGAATCCTCGAAGACAGCGCCCTCCCGTTTCTGGAAGTCGTCGTATGCCGTATCGGGAAAAGCCACCTTCATGGGCGCATCCTTCGTCGTGGAGGATACGGAGCGTCCAAGCAGGGCAAACTCATGCACATTCGCCGTGTACTTTGTGGAGGCGGTCTGCTTCAGGATCGCATCCTTCATTTCATTGTAGGAGGATACTTCCTTTGTCTTGTCCTTGCTGTTGGCATTCACACCGAAGTAATTCTTTACCTGATCCGAGGTCAACAACTCCGCCGTTCCACTCTCTACGGTCTGGGTCAGCAGCTTCATATACTCCGCAACGGAAGCCACCGTACTTCCGGCAGACTGCTCGTACTTTTCCATGGTTGACCGGGACGCCGTCTGATAAGAAAACATACCGAGCCCGATCATCATAATTATGGGAACCAGAAAAGCTCCCAGAAGCTTCACAAAAATATTAACCTTTTTCATTTGCAGACCCCCGATAAAGTCGTCAGACCAATGGTTTCCAATTACTCTTATTATATGACAAAAGCCGCTTTCTGTCCATTGATTTCCGTCGTTTTGCGCAACTTTTTTGCAATGTTTTTTGCCCATTTTCCCACTTTTTGGGGGGGATTTTTTGCTTAAATTTAAGCAGTCTTGCCGAGGAGTGCGATCCCTTCTATTATTTCAGAGCCTTGCCGTCCTCAAACGCCTTCCCGACCGTCTTCCCCAGTGCAATATAGGTGTTGTTGACAGGGTCGTAGGTAATGGGTTTCAGTTTTGCGGGGTCAATTTTTCCGTTGGTCAGCACGCTTTCCTCTGCGGACACATTCACGATCTCTCCGACCAGAATGCCGTTTTCAAAGCTTTTCACCTTGCATTCCAGTGTCATGGGCAGTTCATCGATCAGAGGTGCATTCACGTACTGGCTCTTTGTTGCATGGAAGCCTGCCTTTGCAAACTTGTCCGGTACCCTGCCTGCGGACTCGATTCCCACATAATCTCCGGCAACAACGGTGTCCTCCGTGGCGAAACTTACGGTAAAGGCTCCTGTTTTTGCGAGGTTTTCCGTTGTCTTGTGGTTGGACATGCTGATGGAAATCTCATTCATATCCGTGATGCATCCCCATGCGGCGTTCATCGCATCGGGCACACCGTTCTCGTCATAGGTTCCCACGATCAGCACCGGCATGGGGTACACATAAGGTTTTGCTCCAAAATTCACTCTGCTCATCTCCTGCATCCTCCTTTTAATATCACCTTTTTTCCTATTAGTATGACACAATAAGCTGCATCTTGAATCTCTCTTCTCCGTAAACGGCATGGGGAATGTCCTTTGGCATAATAAGGGTTTCTCCCGTCTCCAGATAGAACACCTCGTCTGCCACCGTAAATCTGCCCTTTCCTTCCAGAACCGTCACCATTGCGTCGCCGCCGGCGGCATGGGTGGAGATTTCCTCTCCCTTATCAAAGGAAAAAATGGTCATGCTTATGGAATCATTCTGCACAAGCGTCTTGCTTACCACCTGTCCGTCCTGATATTCCACCAGATTCTTCAATTCCAGCTTCTCCTGTTTGCTCACGTTCTTATACATGGCTCTGTCCCTTCCTTTCTCACATCACCTTTCGCATCAATCAGCCCTGATGCTATTCTAAGATTCCCCATCAATGCACATATTATGCTGATGTTCTTATCATACACCCTTTCAAAAGATGCATTCCGCGATATTAACCCTATCCCTCATTTCTAACTACTTCATTCGCCAACATACAGATACAGGTATTCGACAACTCCCTCCTGTCCTAAATTAACCACTGAATAGATAGGGTTTCCAAGGAAATCTTCGGAATAAACACTACATGCCCAATAGTCCGTTCCATTAATTTGTGGTACATTGTCTACAATGTAAGGGGTATAACTAACATGATCATAACTATACAGTTTTTCTCCTTCAATTTCTTGGTAATAACCATATGTAGACCGGTCTCCATTCGATTTATACCTAGTTACTTCATGCTGCTCCTCGTCATATTCATATGACCACCACCCTTCTTCCCTGCGTCCAAAATAATTATCAATTACATTATAATATACACCACTTGGTCTGCCTTCCGTGTCATACTCATATTTGGTGTAAAATTCAAAATCATAATTGTAATCCTCCCCTTTGGCTGAAGCTTTGCTATTAACAAGGCGTCCACTTTCATCATATTCGCATTGACATGCTTCTTCAGCATCAGGGGAAACATACTGATATGTCAACACTCTCCCTGCTGTATCATATTCGTAAACACTAGATCTCGATTTCCTGTATTCTGCCTTTCTAATTTGATTCCCGTTTTCATCGTACCCATATTCGCAGACACGAATCTCTTCTCCGTCTGCATCGTATAGTGTATCCTTAATTTTATTTCCCATTGTGTCATACTCATAGATATAAAAATATGACATCTCTCCACTTGATCGGTATTCTGTGGCCCTAATCAGGTTTCCGGCTTCGTCATATGTATAGTCATAAGATTGTGCTGTCTCTCCACTTGGGTAATACTTTGTGACCCTAACTGGATTTCCATCCTTGTCGTACTCATAGACGTAGAAGGATATCACTTCTCCACTTGACTGATATTCTGTAGCTCTAATCGGATTCCCAGCTTCGTCATAATCATAAATTACATATGCATCCTCTCTTCTCTGCTCATCATAATGTCCCTCACGAATTAGATTTCCTGCCTCATCATATTCATAAATGTAAGCCTCGTACTTCTCACATCCCACACAAGTTCCATCCGAATAACTCGCCATCCGAATCTTGTTTCCTGACGCATCATACTCATAAATACGATATTCTGGACCACATATCTCTTTTTGTGGCAAACTGAGAATATGTTCTTTTACATAGTCTATTCGTTTCTTTAGCGCTTTATCTCCTGTCTCTGCCTCACCATCTGCCAGAAGTTGCAATGCTTGAGCATAATCTCCTTCATCAAGTGCCTCGTCTGACTTCGAGCGATATATCCTTGCCAGTAATGCATATAGGCTGCCATCATCGTCGTTTGTAGCAGAAATCCCATCTCGAATAACATCTTCTGCAGAAGCCATACTTCCAGATTCCATGTAAGCCTCTGCGATATAAAGGTATACCTCCGAAAGAGATGAATCCAGCCTTAGCATTTCCTCATAATAGTTAATCGCTCCGCTGTAGTCTTCCACCCGCATACAAGACTCTGCAAGTTTTTCATTCTTTTTAAGTTTATAGTGATTGCTGGTAAAATAAATACCCGTCCCAGCAATGCACCCACTAAGTACCACCGCTAGTGAAACAATCAGTCCCGCTTTTTTCCCTTTTTTCTTTTTCGGCATTACCAATGGTTCTATCTGTTCATTCTTTACGGATTGCTCCCCCAGCATTGACACAGGTGTACCGCATCTTTCACAAAATTTTGTACTCTCTTTCAATTCGTTACCACAGTTGCTGCAAAACATTTTCTCCCTCACTTTCATGCATAAGTCGACTCCAACAGAATAACAACTTTTTATCAAAATCACACATATAACATGTTATAAGTTTTTTTATTAAAAGTCAATCTACCATTGCCTCAATGCCTGTTTACTTTGCAAGCAGCGAATAGACATAGGTGTCCTTCCAGATCGACTTGCCCTGCCTGTCCGTCCAAAAATACACGTTTTGTCTGAAATGTGCCTCGCGCACAAAGCCAAGCCTCTCCAAAAGCTTCCACGAAGCCGTATTTTCCGGGGCACATTCGGCATAGATCCGATGCGTCCCGGCGGAAAGTGCAGCCTGTATCACCGCCGCGCAGGCTTCTGCGGCAAACCCTTTTCCCCAGTAATTTCTGTTTAGCACATATCCCAGTTCTTTGCTCTCAAAATCTCTGTTTCCGAGATACACATTGCCGATCATCCTGCCCGTTGCCTTTTCCTCAATGGCAAGCATTTCCTCCGTGGACATACGCCACGCAAGATTATCCCTGACTTCGTCCTCCGCCATGGGCTTGTACGGTTCAAAAGCGACCACCTGCGCATCCGAAAGATACGCAAATAAGTCCTCCAAATCCGTCTCCCTGTATTTTCTCAAGATCAATCTCTCTGTCTCAAGCTGCATAGCTTCCCCCATTTCATTTTCATTCAAAGCAACCGGATCAGCGTTTTTTCAGTATCAAATGGTGAAAGAATGCAATCCTCCTGAAAGCGTCCATTTCCGCCACACGCATTTCAAGCTGCTTCATTCTTTTCTGCCAGTCTTCATCGCCGTGTTTTTCCTGATTCTGTTGGAGATCCCAAAACGTTCTTATCCCGTATACCTTTTCAATGCACAGGGTCGGCTCCCATCCGGGGATGTCCTCGTCCTCGTAATAGCGGATTGCACCGAATTTTGACGCCATGCTGTCTTTTCCGTCCAGCAGTTCGTTCGCCTTGTCCACATCATCCAGCAAGACAGCTGTCTGCATCACCCTTCCGTATCGGTTATGCTTCATAACGGACAGCTCTCCACCCGGTTTCAGCACTCTTGCGAGCTCTCTGATCACGGCTTCCTTATCGTCAATATATTCCAGCACATTATGGCAGATCACCCTGTCAAAGCAGCCGTCCGGGAACTGCCTGAGCGCCGACAAGTCCCCTGCGATCTGCTCATAGGGATAATCCTGCCACCGGTTTTTCAGCATCTCCTCCCACGGTTCCACCGCAGTCACGCGGTTTTCCCCGGCAAAATGATTTGCCGTAATGCCCTCCCCGCTGCCAAAATCCAATATCTTCTCCCCTTTCGGGAAACCCATCTGCTCCCACACCATCCGCTTCATTAAGCGCTCCCATGCCGGAATCTCCGTCAACTGATGCATTGTAACTCTCCTCCCTCTTCCCCTGCGCGACCTAACTTGTGTAGGTTGCGTACATAATGTTCTGTCCTTCCGCCTTCTCAAAGCCTGTCGCTTCATAGATCCGGATTTCATCAAATGCATCCGTATCCACCAGCACCATCATCCCAAGAGGCTGATTCTGTCCCAGCGCCTCCCGCAAAAGTGCCTGTCCGCAGTCGGTATTTTTATACTCCTCCCGTATCCAGAGCGCATACGGTTCATTTTCCTCAAAGCAGTACGTAACATCCAGATATCCGACGATTGTCATACTTGAGCTGATACGCCAATCATGCAAGCATGTTGGCTTGCTTGCGCTCATTATATCATAGGCTCACGAATCCGTGGTTTTAACTTTTTATTAATTCCTCATTGACTTTGCCGGTTAGACAGGTTATATTTATAACAGTTGTTTTAGAACGATAGATTTAGATTGGAGATGGACATTTATGCCACCAAAAGCAAAATTTACAAAAGAACAGATCACGCACGTTGCTCTGGAGCTTGTGCGGGCGGACGGAATCAGCGGATTAACCGCGCGAACACTTGCATCGAAGCTCGGCAGCTCTTCCTGCCCGATTTTTACCGTATTTGAAAATATGGAGGAAGTGCATCAATCTGTCCTCGATGCCGCCAAAGCCCGCTATAAAGAATATGTAGAAAAAGGGCTTGCGGATACCCCCGCATTCAAGGGCGTGGGAAAACAGTACATCCTCTTTGCCATTGAGGAACCGCAATTATTTCAGCTTCTTTTCATGAACAGTCAGACCGTTATCCCGAATATCGGTAGCGTTCTCCCCCTGATTGATGAAAACTACGAGAAAATTCTGGACTCCATTACGGAGGGCTACGGCGTCGGCAGAAAAATTGCCGAAAAGCTGTACCGGCATTTGTGGATCTACTCCCATGGAATCGCGACCCTCTGTACCACAAAAATGTGTCGGTTTACAGGCGAAGAAATTAATCAAATGATCACAGAAGTATTTACAAGTCTGCTGAAGGAGGAAACAGGCAATGATAGAGGTTAAGGAAATCACCAAATTCTACGGAACCGGGAAAAGCCGTTTTCAGGTGCTGAAAGGAATCAATCTCAAGATCGAGGACGGGGATTTTGCCGTTATTTTAGGTGCCTCCGGCTCCGGAAAATCTACCTTGCTGAATGTCATGTCTGGACTGGAGCGCCCCGAAAGCGGCGCTGTCGTTTACGATGGGAATGATATTGCTATGCTTTCCGACAACAAATTGACTGTTTTCCGCAGGGAAAATGTGGGATTTATTTTTCAGCAGTATTATCTCCTGCCTGATATGAACGTCCTAAAAAATGTGAAAATGGGCGCCGACTTGGCTAAAAACAGAGACTATGAGGCAGTGATCGAAGCCGTGGGGTTAAAGGACAAGCTTCATAAATATCCCGGCGAATTATCCGGAGGAGAGCAGCAGCGTGTTTCCGTGGCGCGTGCTCTTGCAAAAAAGCCCAAAGTGCTGTTTCTCGACGAGCCTACAGGCGCTCTGGATGAGGCCACCGGCAGGCTTGTTCTTGATTACATAGCAAAACTTCAGGCGGAATACAGCTTCACAATTATAATGGTAACGCACAACCTGAATATAGCAGAGATGGCAAAAACCGTAATTAAGATGAACAGCGGAAAAATTTTTGAGGTGTATACCAACGAAACGCAGAAAACCGCCTATGAGATTGGATGGTGAGAATATGTTGATCGGAATAAAGGACTTAGCCAAGTTTTTTGCCATTACAATCGTGACCTGCTGCGCGGTTTTTGTCTGCGCCTTATTTCTGAACTACACGATGGATGTTGTGGGAATCAAGAATGATATTGCAACGCCACAGGGACTGGTTCTGTACGAGGCGCAGCTCTCCATATGCAAGGTCATCGTCGGTGTTTCGGGCGGCTGTCTGGTTGCAACCACCATTGTTCTGCTGATTTTCTATGTAAAAAACTACATTGACAGTCACAAAAAAGAGCTTGGGATTCTGAAGGCGCTGGGCTATTCCAGCCTTCAGACTGCAAGGCACTTCTGGGTGTTCGGATTAACGGTTCTTTGCGGTTCTGCCCTTGGCTTTCTGGGTGCATCCTGCTATATGCCCACCTTTTATGAGGTGCAGAACGCAGATGGGCTTTTTCCGCACATGGAACCGCAGTTCCACATTGGCCTTTGTCTCTCCATGCTTATTATCCCAACTGTGTTTTTTGCACTGTTGTCCGTGGCATATGCATTGATCAAGCTGAAAACCCCTGTGCTTATGCTGCTGAAAGAAGTACAGAAAAGCCGTGTCAAAATAAGCAGGAAAGAGACCAAAGATTTTCCTTTTTTAACTGACTTAAAGAAAAATACTCTGAAAGGCAGAAAAACCCTTGTGTTTTTCGTTTGCTTCTCTGCCTTTTGTTTTTCTTCAATGATACAAATGGCAATGTCCATGGATGATCTGGCGAGCGAAAGCGCTGCCTGGATGATGCTTTCCATCGGTCTGATACTGGCATTTATGACTCTTTTTATGTCGCTTGCCACCGTAATAAAAGGAAACACCAAAACTATCGCAATGATGAAGGTTTTCGGCTACTCCGAAAAGGAATGCAGCGCCTCCATTCTTGGCGGTTACCGCCCTGTCTCCTACATCGGCTTTGTGTTCGGAACTTTATACCAATATATTCTGCTCAAAATCACCGTAGAGGTCATATTTGCCGATTTTGAAAACATACCGGAATATCACTTTGACTTCAAAGGCATGGTATTTACGCTCATCCTCTTTGTGGCAACGTATGAAATCGTCATGTACTGCTATGCAAGGAAGATAGGGAAACAATCCATCAAGGGAATTATGTTGGAGTAATTCCCAATATACTTTTTTATCCTATGGTAGACTTGACCTTATCGATCCCCTGTTTATGCCTCTATAAAATTTTTTTACTTTTTTTGTTACGTTTTGCCAACTTGAACACATTAATATAATAGAGGGAGATTTTATATTTTACACAGGAGGATTATTGATGGATACCGTAGAAAAAATAATATTTGAATACCACCTTGCGTTATCTCAAAAAGAAAACCAGAAACGAATTAAACAGTATCAAAAGGAAGATCCACTTATGATGGCTTATTTTGTGTTGTGTACAGCCTTATACATGTACTTACTGAAATGGAGCCCCTTTTCAACCAAAGTTAATTTTATTCTTATCGCAGTAATTATCATTTCACTGTTTGCTTTTCTTTTTTTCTTTCTGGGACGTATCGGAACACGAAAATGGAAGGCCAAAGTCGCTTATAACATGCATGCAATTTTCTGTATCAAAAAAGAAGTGCTTCTCTCCATCCTCAAACAGAAGAACTTCTCTCCCCAATTATTTTATAACAAACTGCAAAGAAAAGAACTCAGGCGCACTCCCTTCCAAAATGTCTTGGCTATTGTTGTATCAATATTGTCTTTGGCAACATCTTTCCTAGCCTTGCTTACAAACAACGTAGATTTTAGTATAGCGACCATAGCAGACTACATTATCCATATTTTCTTAATGGTTATGCTTATCATATATACCGGTATGATGACTTATGCCGTATATATAAACAAGGCATACTTCGAATATCCTTCAATGAGGATATTTGAAAAAAAACAAGTCCATAAAATTCTTAAGCTGCTTGAAGACGATTTAAAATATTAACTAAATTAGTTCTCCCTTCCAAACCAGCCTTCTGTTTACCCTGAAGGCTGGTTTTCCCTCTTTGTAATATACCTAACTCAAAGCAGCACGGCAAACAGAATCGCGATCACCAGCGTGACAACTCCGGCTGCAAACGCCAGTAGGATTTTCTGGTAAGGTCTTTTTCCCTGCTCTCTTGCCTTTGCGATCTCATCCAGTCCCTTCCCCTCCGTAAACGCAATAATTTCCCGGTATGTCTGAATGTCGAATTGCTTCTTTTTCTTTTCCACCAGAACGGCAAAGTACATGGTCACCGCGAACAGCAACACCCAGATTGCGATCCCCACATAATTCAGAAAATGTGCCAGCGGAATAGGGCTTATCATTACCAAAATGAACATGACCGCGAACACCTGACTCAATTTCTCAAATTTCTTTTTGTCCTCACTTCTGACTTCCTGTTTCATAATTTCTACATCTCCTTTGATTAAATTATCAATGGAGGTTTGAAATACTTCGCTCAAAAGGACGAGGCTGTTCACATCCGGATAGCTTTTGTCATTTTCCCAGGATACCGATAGCTTTTTTTAATACTTCAAGAGCGTCCTTTGTATCTCGCAATTCTCGCTGGAGTCTTGCAATTTCCTTCGCCTCATCACTGGAATAATTGCCGGATCCTCTTGTTGGAACAGCCCCTTCATTATCCAAAGCTGATTTAGTCCAGCATTTGAGGGCTGATTCACTAATACCTAGATTTGTGGCAGCACTGCGTAATGATAATTCAGGATGTTCTTTCCTGTACTTTACAGCATCTTCCTTGAATTGTTGAGAGTATTGTTTTGACATGATCATTTCTCCTTTAACTATAGGTTTATCATATAATATTTATTGAAAATGGTCATGTTTATTTTGCACTATTTATATACTAGCACTAGTGAAAACGCTCCATGTACATCAGCTCCTTTCTCTGAACTTCAATCCCTAAAAAGTCCAACGCACATTCTTTTATGTTAGAAGTATTAAGGCAAAAATACTGACGTACTGAATTCACATTATCATGCCCTAAATCTGTGCAATGGATGTTGAGGGTGTTCCCGAATCAAGAAGCTTTTTGGCAAGTCTTCTGCGAAGTTCATGATAACCTTTACCATCCAATGCCTGTCTGCTTAGCCCGGCTTTCCGCTGATATCTCTTAAACATATCTCCAATGATGGATGCATCTGAGATTGGATAGTAGGGTGGCAATGCTCTTAAAAACAATTCATCATACTCACTATGCGGTCTGCCGTTTAACAGACATATCGAGTTCAGGGCGATTAGTTAATATCTGATAAGGAGACTGTCTTTGGGCTATCAGGGGTGAAATCAGCTGATTCTTTACTGAGTTCACATTTTGTCATGTTAATACCACTTCGGGAGTCCTTTAATACTTCCTGATATTTGCGGTCAGCGAAAGCTGGATCATAGGTATATTTACAGGCAATGGTACAATGATTTATCTTCTTGCTGCATCCATTACATACGTAAGGGGCATGGTCCAGACGGTTACAGTGCTCCCTTTCAAAGTCAGGACAGGTCTGGTTACAGGCTGGTCAGGAGATACATTTAATACCACAGACAATGATCTTTCCACAGGCATTTTTTTTCTTACAATGCTACCGGTGAATGCAGAAGTTCTTGGCATTATAAAAGGTTCCCTTGTGATACCAGTTCGATAAGCGATGTGCTTTTACCTCTTTCGATATGGTAGTAGGGCCTTTACATAGAAAACGGGATATATCCTTAAAAGAGGTTCCTTTATTCAGTTCATCACGGATATAAAGGCGGTCTTCAAGTGTAAGGTGTTTCTGGTTACCAGGAATATATTTGCTCATATGTATGCTTCTTCTACTGCTGTCAGAAGGAGATATAAGCATACAATCTCAGTATAAAACAGTAAACCTTAACTTTGCAGAAGTAAATTCCCCCCCTTTGAAAAAGTGGAATTTAAAAATTTATTATAGTTGACATAAAGATGTAGGTTTTTGTCTTGACAACTGAGCTACTATAAAGTATTCTAGATGCAAATTGTACGATAACTTTGAAGGAGCAGACATGAAATTAGTGGAAAAAATCGATGAGGTAGAGTTACCTGAATATGTTACAAAAACAATGTTTGATTGCTTTGAACAACAGATTTTTACTATCTGCCAATTCTATAGAAATGAGATTTGGAAACTATTTCTTAAGCAGGAATTCAAAGCTAATGATACTATTGGTTTGAGATTAAACAATGCATATACATTTAAACCACATGTTAGATTATGTGCAAAGGATATATATAACATTTCAATTGAGCCATTTACTGATAGTAACGAAAATATACAATCTAATTCAGGGCTCACGTTAATAGAAATAACAAGCAGTGCGTATAAGTACACGGCAGATATTGAAAAAGAGGGATCACACAATTGCATAATATGCGGTGAGAAAAATGATAGTTATGTTATTAATGATAATTACTACAACGTAAAGAGTGAGTTGTTTGACAAAGAGTCAATTGACAGAGGAATAACTCTAAAATATGGCCTATTGAAGAATTAACAAAAGCACCATACCAAATATAAAAGCTATTATTATAAAGATGCTGTTTGATGAATCTATATTATTTTTTGTATATTTTTCAAAAATCATGTCTGCACTTATCCAATCAACAAATATACATACCAGACTTGGTATCATACATTTCAAATATCCCACTATTAATTTTACAACTTGAATTTGTAGTTTATATTCCTTTTCTATATTCCCTCTTCCCTCTGTACATGGAACAAACGTAGATACAACTCTATACAATATAACAATTATTGATATATGTAGTGCAATATCTCCCACAACTGAATTTACATTTATATCCTCATTTTCAAGAACTAATATAATTCCCATATATATGGCTGACATTATACAAAGTCCCCACCCAATAATACTTCGTATATTTCCTTGCACCTCTTTTTTTGATCGTTCCCAGTCAAATTTTAAAAGCAATGCAAGATATTCTATTAACTGTTTTTGCTTTAATCGCAATAATTTTTTTGAACATTTCTTTTCTTCTATTTCTGCTATCACTTTCCATATATGGGCATCATACATATACAGATTGTCTTTTTCTTTATTTCCAAACGCATTAATCCGCATTTTTAATCTGACTAATGCATCAAGTGTTTCTTTATAAGACGCACCATTCAATTCCTGTGCTATCGTTCTAATTTCCTCTCTCCACACTTTTCTTTCCCCAGTTATGTATTGCAGATTATTCTGTCTTTTAAAATTCAAAACCGCAACACACCCTGATATGACTGCTGAAATAACAGCTGAACTTAAAATTAATTTTATATCCATTTTTCATCCTTCCTTCCATAGTATTCTTGTATGATAATTAGGAAGTTAATTATCACATATTTCCTTTCTTTTAATATCGTGGTTCAATACAATTCAGATACTATGGACTTTTGATTTGTTTTCTGTAGCTTGACTACTCAACTGGAGTGTATTGCCACTACCTTTATCTGAATTGTTTATTAGCTGGATGTTGCCGGAGTGTTTTTCACTCAGAGTACTTATTTCTATCAAGTCTACGATGATAATCGTTGGTGGACATCATGGTATCAGACTTTAGGAAAGGGAGGTACAACCTCATGAAAATTTACGTAGGCATTGATATTGCCAAACTTAATCATTTCGCCGCTGCGATTTCTTCCGACGGTGAAATAATCATTGAGCCGTTCAAATTCACAAATGACGCTGATGGCTTCCAACTGCTGGTCTCTAAACTCGAATCATTCGATAAGAACAGCCTCATCATCGGTCTTGAGTCAACGGCACACTACGGTGACAACCTTGTTCGATTCCTTGTTACTGAGCTTTACCAAGTGTGTGTGTTGAACCCCATCAAAACCTGTCAAATGCGAAAAAATAACGTTCGCAAAACTAAGACAGATAAGGTCGACACTTACGTGATTGCTAAAACTCTTATGATGCAGGACAACCTCAGATTCGTCAGCTTCTTCGATCTCGATATGATGGATCTTAAGGCATTGGGACGTTTCCGTCAGAAAACCATAAAGCAACGTACCCGATTGAAAATTCAACTGACAACCTATGTTGATCAGGTCTTTCCGGAGATTCAATACTTTTTCAAATCCGGTCTGCATCAACACGCTGTCTATGCTT
>ENA-ORNF01000677-ORNF01000677.1-human-gut-metagenome-genome-assembly--contig:-NODE-677-length-33600-cov-6.296020_pt1 | contig 33600 bp, 22 predicted proteins | sample MGYA00242110_ERZ509012 | MGnify/ENA primary metagenome ERZ509012 (study PRJEB26280, sample SAMEA2338714) | human gut metagenome | biome: human gut; feature: human-associated habitat; material: faeces...
CACGCCTCTTAGGATAGAATTCCGTTCCGGCAAAAATCCGTTTGCGAAATAATATGGCCGGAAACTGAAGCAGGTCATATCTGCAATACTGCCTACCGGCTGGCCTTTATACGTTGTGCCAATGGCATGAGCAGCATCTTCAATTAACAGTAGATTATATTCTTCACAAATTTTGCGAATTTCATCCAACTCAACCGCCTGGCCTGTAAAATCTACTGCAACAACCGCCTTAGTTCGCGAAGTAATCAGTTTACGAACAGACTCCGGATCAATATTATAAGTTTCCGGATCAATATCCGCAAACACCGGCTTTGCTCCCGCATACAAAACACAGTTAGACGATGCTGCAAACGTGATGGAGCTGACGATCACCTCGTCTCCCTCTCCAAAGCCTGCTGCCAATGCCGCCAGATGCAGTGCTGCGGTCCCGTTGCATACAACAACCGCATATTTTGCATGCGTTAATTCACATAAATGTTTCTCCAGTTCTTTTACTTTAGGTCCACAAGTAATATAATCACTAGTTAAAACTGCAGATACTGCATCTACATCCGCTTGATCAATATATTGTCTTCCGTAAAAAATTTTATTGTCTCTGACAGGTTTTCCCCCAAAAACAGCCAATTGTTCCATAATTTCCTCCTATTCTATGGTCGCCTCATTTTTTTAAGTTTATTGCCTTTATTAATTTAGGTTCGTTCTCATTTCTAAGTATCTAATATTTAAAATCCCTAATAATTTACGGACTTATCTTATCATATTGCAGGAAGAAAAACAACAATGGTGTTGGCACGCCCCGCCCTGTGCGGTATAATAAGTCCATCTGAAGAAAGGATTTCACATCCCATGAAAAAACAAAACTCACACAAACAATCTCCTGTAAAGATACTCCTTACGGTATTTATTATCATCGTTTTACTCGGTATTTTATCAGGGGGACTTCTCTATTATAAATACTATGAACCCGGAAAACGCTCCGCAGATCTGCAAAGACTTGCGCAGGAATCCTATGAGGGTGTATTTCTCTCCATGTATGTCCCGGATGCTTTTCCTGAGGATATTTACCCTGCCTATATGGGCTACGATGTGGTAGGCTGTTCGCATAAAATCGCCTCTTTTTCCGACCTGTCGGACTATCTTGCCGCAGCCTTTTCCTCCGGCAACGAGGTAACCCATGTATTCCTGGTCCTGGATCCCATGGTGCTCTGGAACAGCTGTCTCCACAGGAACAATCTCTTTTATAATGCCCTGGATGAGAAACTCCTGGCCTATGTAGATACGCACCCGGAGACAACGTTCACGATCCTGTACTCCGCTCCTTCTCTGGAATACTGGCAGTCCCACGCAAGCGGCGATCTGGATACTTTCAGCAATGTAGTACAGGTGGTGTCTGCGCCGCTGGCCGCCAGAGAAAACTGTTCCCTGCATTTCGCCAGCGGGCAGGAATGGCTGATCGCCAACCCCACTGCCTATGACACGCCTCTGGAACTGAATGCGGAAGCAGCCCGCTACACCATGCTTTTAGTACTGGGCGGTGACTTAAAACTGCAAAATACGGAAAAAGTAAACAGCGTGGAACAGTTTCGTAACCTGATCACAGAAAAGACAGCTTCCCCCGCTGTCTATTCCGACCTGTCCGATGCCCATATCATCTATTTCGGTGACAGTGTGTTTGGAAATTATCATGATTTTACCTCCATTCCCGGCGTGATCAGTGCGCTCACCGGTGCCCGCTCAGACAACCGGGGGATCGGTGGTTCTTCCGCCACACAGTTAAATTCCGATGACAACTCCTTTCCCAATGTCGTGCAGCGTTTTCTGGCAGAAGAAAATAGTACGTCAGTGGATGCACAAAAACTGTGTTTTGTCATCAATTATGGATTAAATGATTATTTTTCGGGATATTCCACTGAGGACTACCGGAAAGGATTGGAGGATGGTGTCCGGGCATTGCAGGCTGCTTATCCGGAGGCAAAGATTCTGATCGTATCCTCCAATTTCATCTCTTCCTTTCATAACGGTACCGAAAAAAAGAATCCACAAAGAGAAATTTTATCAGACTTTGTGGCTGCTGCTGAAGAATCCGCTGCGGATCTGCAGGTGGATTTTCTCAACGTAAACAATTCCCTGCAATGGGATGCTTCCAATGTCAACAATTATATGGCGGATGCTGTCCATCCCAATGAACAGGGACGATTTTTATTTGGCGCAGCAGTAATCCGGGCCTTAGAGGAAATCCTCCTCTAAGGCCCGTTTTTTCTTCTGTCTTCTGCTTTTCAGGGATTCGGATATTTCTGTTTATCCTGCACACTGATGTCTTTTCCAAGCTGTACTTCGATCACCTGCAGTTCTGTGTCTGCCAGGATCGTGTGTCTGCACCCCGCCGGCATCCGCAGTACATCTCCGGCTTTCACCTTTTGCTCCACTCCATCGATCATGGCCCGGCCTTCCCCGTAAATCACGGTCCACACTTCATCTCTGAGCTCATGGCTGTGATAATTCATCCCGTGTCCGGGATTCAGGGTCACCTTGATGGTCAGGCTCTCTTTTTCCACATCCATTACCCGGAAACTCCCCCAGGATTTCTCTGCGAACATGACCTGCTGGTCAAAACTGCTCACATAGGGCTTTATATAGCTGGACTGTTCCTTATCCGATACCAGAATTCCTTCCGGACTGGCTGCCACCACCATATCCTTCAGCCCCATGCAGAGAACCGGCATATCCAGTTCATTGACCACATGGACATTTCTGCAGGTCTCATTGAACACTGCCTGACCGACGCACTCACTGTCCATAGCCTCCGTCAGTGTATTCCAGGTGCCCAGATCCTTCCAGGTACCAGCGAACCGCATCACCTCGATCTCCGGCTCCTTCTCTACCACTGCATAATCAAAACTGATCTTCTGCAGCGTACCGTATTTTTCTAAAAGGTCTTCATATCCCTTAAAATCGATCAGCTCATGAGCCTTTTCCAATACATAGTTCAGTCGGAAGGCAAACACGCCGCCATTCCACAACGCTCCCTGACGGATATATTCTGCCGCCAGTTCCTTGTCCGGTTTTTCCTTAAACATTGCCACCCGGCTGACAGCTTCCGATGACTTCGGAATAATATAACCATATTTTTCGCTGGGATAGGTCGGTTCCATTCCCATCAAAACCAGATGGGCAGTGCTATGTGCGGCACGATCCTCCAGCTTCTGCAATGCCTCGAAATAATCCTTTTCCACATAAGGATCCACCGGACATACGATGACCGGCTCTTCTTCCATCACACCCTGGACATCCTTCAGATAAGCCGCCGCCAGCGCAATTGCCGGAAAGGTATCCCGCCTGCAGGGCTCCATGCTGATCCCAACATCTTCTCCCAACTGGTTGTGAATGGAAGAAATCTGCGCCTTGGACGTGGCAATCGTGATCTTCGCCGCCGGGTCTGCCTCGCAGATCTGACGATACACCCGCTGCACCATGGACTCCAGCCCGCCGTTTTCTGTGTGAAATATTTTAATAAACTGCTTGGAACGGATCTCATTGGACAAAGGCCAAAGCCGCTGTCCGGAACCGCCCGACAAAAGTATGATGTTCATAGTCTGTCCTCTCTTAATTCTGTACCGTAAGCAACAGGTAATCTCCCACCGTGTCCACTACATCATAGGAGAAATCAAGATACTGCAACTCTTTCCGGTGCAGCACCATCAGACCATCTCCCACCGTATCAGCCAGCTCTGCATCCTGTTGCTCCGGATAGATGTAATGATACCGGTCCCCATAAGCCGGAAGCTCCCTTCCATTGGAAACATTACTCTTCCCCTGATAATACTGCGCATCTATCCAGCAGACATACTGCGTCAGGATCTCCGTGGCGTCCCTGTTGAACTGCCAGCCCAGATTGCCGGTGATATACAGACTGTCATAATCCTCCAGAGCATCCGCTTCTGCCACTGCCTCCATGAAAGCTTTGTTATAGTATTGTCCACTTTCCTCTGCATAACTTGTAAAGTAAGTTCCAAAGAACAGAACGCTGCTGATCCCGTAAGCAGCTGCGACCACCGGCCACAGTTTATTCCACTTGCTGACTGCCAGGCCGATTCCGTAGGCACAGAGCAGAATGACCGGATAAAAAATAATATTTACACGGTTAATGTTGACTTCATAGGTGATCAGTCCGACCCAGATCCCCGTAATCAGGAATCCCCATAGTGCCAGCATCTTTGTCTGTTTTTCGGTGTTTTTCTCCCGGAACAGCTGCATAGTAAATACAATGATCCCCGCAAAAACAAACGGGATCGACACATGGTATAACGGGCCGAAAGCCGGAATCGAATTAAAGAAAATATCCGGCAGCTGCAGGAATACGTGACTGAACAGAGCCCAGGCATTTTTTCCAAACTGCGCAAAAGAAAAATTCAAAAGCAGGATATCTGCGCTTCTCACACTGTCTGGGAAATAGGGCATGGTAAAAAACGGAGTGCTCAGGGTCCTGCCGAAATGGATCGCATTAATTCCAAGGACGATGACCTCCGGCAGTGCCACCAGCGTAAATATCAATGCACATAGCACACTTTCCCGAAATTTCAACTGCCGTTTCCACAGACACCATACGAAAAACACAAAAAGGAATGCCGTCACAGAGTAAGCCGCTACTCCATAACAATAAAACGTCAGTCCGAAAAAAATCATGGACAGGTATAAATAACGTCGTTTTTCCAAACCAAGGAGCAGTAAATAGAAGCCCAGCAAAAAGATATGCGGAAATAAATTACAATCCAGAGACCAGCGGCTCTGCATAAACTGCCAGGGATTCACCGCCGTCAGCAGCATTGCCATCAGAGCGATCCGTTCAGAAAATAATTTCTTACCCACAAGGTACACCAGTGCTACTGCGCCGGAGGAGATCAGCAGCATCGGCAGACGCACGGTCACGGTGTTGAATCCGAACAACTTGATAAACGGAACCATGCAATAAGCCAGCAGAACGCTCATCTGGCTGTATTTCCAAGCAGTAAAATGAACCGGCAGAAAAGTACCATATCTGTCGGTTCCGTATTTTGATAATGCCCAGGCATCCACTGCCCCCATGGCCTCGTCCTGGTTGACGCCGTCCGGAACCATGCCGAAACGGATACAGCGCAGAAGCACAGCAAGGGCAAGGATGCTCCAGAAGAGAATTTTTCTGTTTTTCTTATTCCAAAGACCAGTAGCAGAATCCTGTGTCATAGTATTCATTCTTATACGATACCTTTCGATGTTCTCTCTTTCAGGTCTCCTGTGTCATATTTTCTGACACATATCGCCTGTTACTCTCACATCATACCACAGAATGCTGCGTTTGTCCCTATTCTTCCTGATACTGATTCAGCATTTTCAGGTAAGTCCGTAAAGCCATTTTCCTGTCCTCCGGCAGATTACGATACATTTTCAGGATATTTTCTTCATCCTCGGTCTGTGTCTGCGCCACTTCCCGTTCTCCAAAGAAATCACTGACTGAAATACCAAGTTGGTTGCAAAGTATCATCAGGGTATCTACTCTCGGTACCGTTGTAGCCGCCTGAAAACAACTGACCGTAGAGGAAGATAGCCCGGATTTCTGAGCGATCTTATAAGGCGTTGTGCCTCTTTCAGCACATATCTGCTTAAATTTTTCTGCGGATTCTTTGCGTTTTCCTTTAGTATTGTACATATAGTTTTTTCGCTTTTGTCATTTATTTATAGTACATGACAAAAGTCCATGGATTCTTACAATTTTTTTCATCCAATGATTTACTATTAAAATCTTTCATTTACTTTGTTTTTTAATGATTTATTTATATAATAATTGACATTATGTATATGCAGACAAGCACAAAGGAGTTAATATCATGAACGAATTACAGGCACACGTTACTAATTATTTGTTTTATTGCAGGCAACAGAAAAGGTTAGATTCCAAAACATTAAAAGCTTATCAGACTGATCTACAACAGTTTACAGAATTTATAACTATTTCCAGTCTTGAGGATATCGCATCCTCTATATTAGAAGCCTACATCTCAAATCTTCATCAACTGTATAAACCCAAAACAGTAAAACGAAAAATTGCATCTATAAAAGCTTTTTTTCATTATCTGGAGTATAAAGAATTTATTATAATAAATCCATTTAGCAAAATTCAGATCAAGTTCCGCGAACCTTCTATATTGCCAAAAACAATTCCTCTTTCCACTGTCGAGTTGGTTTTATCAACTATTTACACCTGCTGCCGTCAGGCACCAACCGCCTATCAACGAAAAAACGCCTTACGTGATGCAGCTATTATCGAGCTTCTCTTTGCAACCGGTATACGAATTTCCGAACTATGTTCGCTAAAGACATGCGATATCAGCTTATCCGACCGTTCTCTTTTAATTCATGGAAAAGGTAATAAAGAACGACGAATGCAAATAGGTAATGATGATGTTTTGCAAACTCTGACTGAATATCGCAACAGTTTTCACGATAAGAATAATCCCTGTAGTTTTTTCTTTATTAACCAGAATCAAACTCCCGTCTCAGATCAGGCAGTCCGGCGGATGATTAATAAATATGTATCTCTAGCAGCAATTGACCTTCATATTACCCCACATATGTTTCGTCACACCTTTGCTACAAGCCTTTTGGAGGCCGATGTAGATATTCGTTATATTCAAGAAATGCTGGGGCATAGTTCTATTAATATTACTGAAATATATACTCATGTCGCATTATCCAAACAAAGGGATATTCTTACCTCTAAACATCCCAGAAAAAATTTTCAAGTATAACTAAATCATAAAAGAATCGTCGGCGTATGTTCCTATGCGCCGACGATTCTTTTATCCTGTCGCAACTGACTGATAATCAAATATTATCAATCAATTCTTTACCGTTTTTTATAAGGAGGTCGTCATATGCAACAGGATAATTTTTCAATTATTGTTTTAAACCACAATAATATATACATCAAGCAATGTATTAAAAGCATTCAGGCAAACAAAAATAAAGATGATGAAATTATAATCGTAGATGACCATTCTACGGAAAGCAATTACACAGATTTGCTGAATTCTTTTGGTTCTGAATGTACAATATTGCAAAATAGAGAGTTCCCTCATAATGTGTCATATAACAGAAATCTGGGTGCAGATCATGCTAAAAATGAATATTTGCTTTTTTTGGATGGAGATGCCTTTGTCTACAATGATTGTATTGATCAACTACGTTTTTCACTTCATGCAAAGGATGTAGTCTGTGCAACGCTCTATGCCGACGGAATGTCAAATGCACCTTTGCAGTTACAATTAGTTTATAAAGAAGATTTTAGAAATGCGTTGAAAAGTGAAGAACTTGCTACACTATGTAGCAAACATTTTATGAAAGATTTTCGAAGATCTCTTTCAATGGATTCTTTGCAAGGATATCATAACTGGATTTATTTTTATGGAATATGTCTTGCTGTCAAAAAGAGTGCCTTTCTTGCTGCGGGCAAATTCGATATATCTCTTTCCGGGTGGGGAATGGAGGATATCGACTTTACTTATAGACTTAGAAAATATGGCAAATTACAATTTATTGCTCAAGCACAGCTATTCCATATTCCTCATACCAGAAATAGATATAAAAATCATGAGCAAAATGCATACAACTTTATGAGATGCTTAAAAAAATATGATGGAGAAACAGAATGGGAAATCAGCTATAAATTAAGAAGCATTGCGGAGGCCTTGTCCGTATTAAATAATATTATCTATATACATAGAGACGTAGAACAACAATTTTCTGCCACCTTGGAAGATGATTGTATTTATATCCACGCCATATCAGGAAAGTTTCCACAAGGCAACATAAAAATGATCAACAATAGGAAGTCATATACGTTAAAACATATAGGATTATCCATTCCTGTACGGAATAAGCAATTTAAAAAGTGTTATTTATCGATTTATGTATTAAATTATCCAGCCCCAATACTTTCTTTGCTATTGCAGGAAGCTTGCCGTGTTGCGTCAGAGGTGCTGATCTATAAAGTTGACTTTTATCCTGCTGTTCGTTGGAGTAAAGATATAGAAGTAAAGTGTGATGCTCATTCGCAACGCTTTGATGTTTCACCCGTAAAACTATCGGATTTTACATTTGAGGATATTGGAAGTTTTTATAAGATTACAACTGGTTTGCCGGATACACCATACAAAGACTCAGAGGAGGTATACTATGAATTTATATGAAATTTTGATACCGTTTCATAGCAATAAATTTTTTCTGAATTTATGTGTCAACAGTCTTATAGCTACAACGCCAGATGATGTAAAAATAACAATTATTGCTAATAACGAAGATGAAGACGCCATAGATATTTCTTTTTCAAATTCACGAATTAATATAATAAAGGTCGATCATAGTTTATATTACCCTTATTGCGCTAATTACGGAATGAAATTTATCGAAAGTCAAAATGTATGTATTATTGATGCGGATACCTATCATTTGCCGGGGTGGTTTGAAAGTATAACTCATTTATATGAATCTTCACCGAATGTAGGGATTGTAGGTTCAGCTTTATTAGAAATGTCTACAAATAAAATTAAAGATTTTGGGTTGGGCTTCACAGGATACAATTGGGTACAAATTTACAAAGGTCAGGAAATCTCATCACCGGAAATAAAATCGCGGGAATTTCAGGCTGTATGTACTGCCAGTTGCTTGGTAAACAAAAAAGTTTTTGAATCAATTGGTGGTTTCTCTGAATACTGCAACATTTCTTATTCAGATATAGATTTGTGCATCCGTATGGCTGAAAAAGGTTATAAAGTATTAGGTTGTGTTGAGTCCACTGCTTACCATAGAGGCAATACATCGCAGCGAATTGTACCTATCTTGAAAGCGGATTGTTATGCCCTTTTTATGACTTATATGTATAAACGCATGAAGATTGATATTCCTGTTTTTATAAGGGAAAGCTATCAAAGATTTTCCATAAAGTATGCTACTTCTGCTCAGTATATTATGTTAAATCTTTCTTCATTAAACAACTATACATGGTTCAAAGAACAGTTGGAAGATATTATGAATACTAGAATTGTTGAAATATATCAATACCCCAGTGAAATTCGAGATGAAGTGGCGGTCAACCTTATAAATATAATACACACTGATATATATAGAAATGTATATCCTTTTATCTATTTTGTAGATTTATTTTCATCGCTGGAAAAAAATCAATTTTGGAAGAAGCTTCGATATGCAAATATAAAATTTGATATCGTTGTTGACCGCCATGGCACAGTCCGCAGGCTTTTAGATATCATTGTTCCTTGACAAAAACATATTATAATTTAGGAAATATTATATTTAATTTAGGGATTCTAAGCGGGTGAGTATATTGATTTCCGCCATTTTTGTATATATGGTCAATATACTCACTCAATTGTTGCTGCTCCTGATTTGAAAAAAAAGGAGCAGCATCGAACTTATTTTCCCGTTCACATTTCTGAATCAGATTACGCAGTTCCACTAACAAATGGCTGTTCCGTAAAAGAAGATATTCCGAATCTTCGCAGAAACCACAAATTTGTTGATATGTTATTATCAAATAAGTGTATGCTGTTTTCATATCCCGTCTATAAAAAAGATAATAAATTGCCTTTAAATATAAAACTTTATAGTACTCTCTGACTGTCCCTATACAAATACATTCATCTTCGACCTCATTTAACAAAAAATCAACTTCTTTATAATCAACATTTTGAAGATTTTTACATTTTATTAATTCTAACATAATGTTGACAAAAAGTATCTTAACTCTATAATGTCCATGAGTTTGCTCCCAATAGTTCTTCTTGTAATCTTTTATCAACTTCTCAGCTTTTTTATAATTTTTGACAAGAATACAAGTATAGATTTTATGATAATAACATTTAGGGATCAAATATTCGTAGTGATCATTTTGAGTTTTCTGAAAGTAAAAAAACATTTTTTCCCAATAGTACACGGTTTTCCAAAGCTTCCCTTTTTGATCATAAAATAGAAAGCCATAATCCGAATATGCTTCAATAATTTTATACTTATCATGTATTTCTAATCCTATTTTAAGAGATTTCCGATAATAATATTTAGCTTTTCGAAAGTCATTAAATGAATTATAGACTACACCATATCGATTATAGATTGCAGCTATTATATTTTTCTTTTCCTTTAAGTCACATTCAAGAATTTCCAATTTACTTTCACATACTAATAACAGACTTAAAGCATTTTTTTCTTGATGTAGCTGAATAAATGCATTTATGCATCGCAATGCTAACATCCAAAGCAACGATCCATTTTCTTTAAAGTCATAAATCGAATCAAGAAATTGATATATTGTTTTTTCATAGTCTGTTAAGCAATAACGGATTCCTCTATGTGCTTGGACAATTTCATAATAAAAATCTGTAACTTTTAGTAAATTTTCATTAGATTTTTTCAAAAAATGACTTGACCTATAAACAGCAGATATATATGCATATTCATTTGCAAAATCTGCATCATTCAAGTGTAAAAAAGCATTGTCAACATCACTTTGCTGGAGCAAATTACATTTTTCCTTTAATATAAATTTTTCGTGAAAAAATTTAGTTGGAAAGCTTTCCAGCTTATGTATTGCTGATTTTAAAATATTAGGATCAATTTTCAAATCGGAATAGAAATTCTCCAGTTTTTGATGATAGAATACTATATCTCCCTCATCATTATATTTTATAAATCCTAATGCAATCAATTCGTTTAGCAAGGTAGAATCTATATTTGAAAACATTTTCTCATATAGCGGTATCGGAATACTATGTAATATTGTTAAAAGACTCACGAGAATTAAATAATCAGTATATTCCGAATTTGGTATATTTTCTTTTAACGTTTTGTGCCTGCGTCCTAACAAATTTTTAAAGTTTGAATTCAACTCCCCAATCATGTTATGAAATTGAGAAATTTCCTTAATAAAGAACATATCTCCCTCTTTTACAAAAACTTGTTTTTGTGAAAGAAATAATATTGTTTGATGTAGCAATAGTGGATTAGTACCAACTTTTTGCAAAAATAAGTCCAGTGTTTTTTTTAGACGATTTTCAACAGCCAGTTTAGGATCTAAACAGTTATATAGATATTGTTCTGCAACTTTTTGACTGAAATTCTTCAATTCAAGATTAACATTTGGAAAAGCATATTCCTTTATCTGGTTAAATAATTCATAAGCATCTGTATCTTTATATATAAAATCTGTATTAAATCCTGTAATTAAAATTATTTTATTACTGACCAGATTTAGTATTTTTCTAATTGTCAAAAATAGTAATTGATCACCAAATTGCACATCATCAATAATAACAACAAGGGGATTTGCGCTATCAATTGTCTCTTCAGCTATTTGTAAGATGTGATCTATGTTTGCCGCAATATCATATTGAGTATTATAAAGCACCTGATAAATCAGTCCGCTATTATTAACATGAATATTTTCATTTGCAAGATAGGGAAGATTTTTTATTGTGGAGATAATTTTCCGTAATAAAGTCTTTCCATTTTCTCTTTTTTCATGAATGGGCAAAAAAATAGTTTTATAATTTTGATTTTGATAAGTATTTCTGATTTCCTTAATTAAACGACTTTTTCCAACACCACTACAACCGTACAAATTTATAATTTCTAATTCTTTGTTTCCAATTATTCGATTCTGCAAGTATTCTAATTGCTCACGGCTTGCGCCTAACAAGGCAACTTCAGCAATCCAATCGCATTGTATGCTTTGACCTGTAACTATACTGTCATTCCCGTCAACTGAATAATGCAAGCCGAAAAGGTCTATTTTCTTTTTATAATTCACTATGCGAAACTGGTAGCTACATTGCGCATAACTTCCCGGCTGAAGCTCAAACTCATCATTCAAATGTAACGAAGGTATGAGAAATAATTCCTTCGGAATTGTTTGCGGATTATTACATTTTATTTTTAAAGTTTTCTGTGAATTGTTTTTAAAATAAAAGTTATATGTTATAAGATCTCCTACATAGAAAACGTTGTTCACTGTACCGCTTAAATAATCATTTCTGATTACGTCTGAAAACACTACTAAGTTTTGGCTTGGCGTATACGAGAGACGAAAATCACGTTTAAAATTGTCGGAAAGATTAATGACATCAATATATTGATTCATTAACGCATTTAATGCATCACCATCATATATTTCTAATTCATATTGTATACGTTTAGTCAGTGAACTCATTTCTCTTAGAGCTATTTCTGTAAACGGCGATATTGAAAAAATTAGAATTTTTTTAATATCTTCTGCAATGGCCATTACAAAAGTTTTTGCTACATCACTTAAAGCAAGATTATCAGTATAGTTTTTGCACTCAGCCCAATATGTATCTTCATTTTTTGTAATACATATAAAATCCTTTCCACCATCACGAGTCTCTTGTGTGTGGATATATTGTTCTAGTGGAAACATTGCTTTGAGTAATTCGTTAATGATATTTTCAAATGCAAATCCATCCCCTTTAATTTTTTCCCAACAAAGTAATCGTTCCATGCATGTCCTTTCTAAGTCATCCTAATATGATCGATAATATTTGATTATCTATCACGTTTCATTCTTCTGTGCTATTCGCTTTACATCTGTATCAAACTCATCATTTGTTATTAATGACTTTGTATACCTTTCATCAAACAGATCTATCAAGTGTTCCACATCTTTATAAGTGTTTAGCTGTATTTTTCCATTTATAATCGTAAATGTTTCACGCCATCTTTCCGTTTTTTGAATTTTCTTTATTAACTCCTTTGATTTCAGTTTCACAACATTGTACTGCTTAATTCGAAGCATTTTTTTTGCGTATGTCTTTGATGGCCGGCTTACATATTCCTGTAATTTAATATCGTTTTCCACAAGACCTGTTTTGGTTATATCTTCTACAACCTTCCTGGCTTCCGAACGAATATACTGTTCAAAGCCAAAATGTCTCTGCATCAGATTTATATCCTTGGTCAATATATTCTCTCCCACCACCAGCAAATTTACTTTTTTAGTTATCGTAAAAATTCTGTCTGTGAATTCCTCGAACTTGTCCATATCTTCTGTAGATATCGCCTTTGCCAAAAAATTTTCCTTTTTCTTATTTGGAATTAAAATGGCCTGAACCTTTTGATATGCCCATATGCACGCACTTGCTCTTTTAAACCGGAAAAGTATTGCTTCCACATCATCGAAATCATTTGCGCTGAAATAATTTTCGTTCGACTCAACAGCATTCAAATATCCAAACGGTGCATATTGTTCATTTTGTGGCAGTACATATATTTTATGTTGATCATCTGCAATATAATCTATACTTACATATTGTGATGCTTCAACTCCATAGTCTCTTTTCACAACCTCAGCAATTGTTTCCTGAATTTTGTCTTTAAAATTACCTTGATTATTTTTACTTTTTTCATAGAACGCAAAACGCTTTAGTGTCTTTTCATCACCTTTTATAAGTGCATATACTTCGAATCCATATTCTTCATCGCAAAACATAGTCTCTATTTCAGTTACTATTTGCTGCATTGTACATTCTTCTCTTGCACCTTCCATTTACTGTTCCTTCCTGTTCTTGTTGTACATAAGACACACATCATCCGAAATATATTTCCATTTCACTACCTTATTTCCGTCCAGTTCCTCACGGCATATAGCAATATATGTTTTTGGATTTGTTGAATTCGTAATGTCAGAAGTAAATTTCACTCTGTAAAGTTTATATTGTAATAAAATCAATACAGGATTCTGGTAATACAAATCCGTTTTGACCATAAGTTCTGCCACAAACCACATCACCAGTATACATGAAATAAACTCATTAACTGTACTTACTTCATCCATCAACAGCGAAAGTATAAATGTCATAAAAAAGCTGATACCCGAGTCCTGTATCTTATCTTCTATCACTATTTTGTCCCCATCGTCATTGAAGGCTGTAAATCGTGCCTGTCGAAATTGCCAGAATGTAATAAAGCCACTGATTGCAAACCAAAGTGCAATAATACCAATTAAAATCTGCCAAATATCTTCCCTCAGTCCTGTCTTTTGAATCGTTTCAATAATATTACATTTATGTAATATGCTATCCAGCAAACAATATATTTTCCCGAGTTTCTCCTTCGTTGCGCTTTTAATTACTATTAGAATCGACAATGGTAAAAATGACTGTATGATTAATTTTCTTTTCAATTTTTTATTTTCAGTCATCTATTCTCCCACTATATTCCCTAAGCATTTTTACATATGTACCTAATTGCTTTCTCTTCTCACCCGATAAACTCCTATATGCCTTTACCAGTTCTTCTTCCTCTTTGGCATATTGTTCCATAATCTCCCGTTCTTCCAAAAAATCAGTCATGGTTATCTCAAGTTGATTACAAATAATTAGTAATGTATCAATTCTTGGTTTTGAATTTCCTTTCAAGAATTCACTTATTGTAGACGAAGAAATACCTGCTTTTTTTGCAAGTTTGTACGGTGTACTTCCTTTGGCCTCACATATTTTCTTAAATTTCTCCGCCAATTCCATACATTTTTCTTCCGTATTATACATTTAGCTACCACCTTTGCCCTGTAATATAAAATCCCTCTATTTACTACATGACAATAAAGGACAAAATCTTACAAACTTTTTTAAATTTTTTATTATGGTATACCTTAATGATAACATATATGATTCCGTAAGTTGATTTCGTTATTTGAAGTGAGTCCTCCTTTTTTTCGACGATAATTTGAAATAATTTAAACAATAAAAAACTTCCATGAACAATGGATAATAAGTAGTTATCTATAGTAATCCAATTAGAATTACAAAAATAGTCACTAATATATTCCCCCACAAATGAAAGGAGATCACTTATGTCTTATATATTAATTCTTACTATTCATGCGGATCCTGCACTGTCTCCAGGGTATGGTGAATGGGGTGGTACACACATATATATGAAAGAGTTATTAGATAGTTTTTACTCATTGCATCTAAAATGTGTTCTCATCACACGCAGAGTTATGGAAGAACTTCCTGAAATCGAACAATATAATCCATGTTGTACAATATACCGTTTAAAAAATGGTGATATAGCTCCCATTGATAAAACAAAGTTATATCTATATCACAATGATAATCTTTTAGCAATACAGAAAATTATTGAAAGTATTGGTGAACTTCCCAAAGTAATTCATAGTGTTTATTGGAATAGCGGCAGACTCGGGATGGAATTATCTAAAATATATAATATTCCATTGGTACATAGTGTTATCTCTAATTCGTATGGGCGCCAAGCACGTGGAGCATATGAACCACTTCCTAAAAGAGCAGATTATGAACAAACCATTTATAATTATGCAAAATGGATATTATGTGTTTCTATCGATGAAAAAAATGATTTGGTGAACTACTATAATATCAGTCCTGAAAAAATAATTGTAGCAGGGCAATATATTCATCCGTCATTTATTTTATCCTCTAGAGATAATAACGGTTTCCCACGGCTTAACAGCAACATATCAGTAGAAGCACAACGTTCCGCAGCGCTACATTATAATGATGCTTTTGAAAATATCTCATCCGATCCATTTTGGTCGTATAAGGCATTTACATATTTTGGCCGTATTGATAAAAGCAAAGGCGTAGACCATATTCTAAATGCATGGTGCACTCTTTATCAGAAATATGGCGTATTATGTCCTCCGTTATGGCTTATAGGTGGCGGCATTAAAGAAATAAATATGATAAGAGAACAATGTAAAAGTATCTCATCTTATCTGCATAAAGCCGAACAGGAGAATAAAGTAATTTGGTGGGGCTGTATTGATGCAATTGGCGCAAGCACTCTTTTGCTAAAAACACTTGTACTTGTAACAAATTCTCTTTATGAGCCTGGTGGTCGCGTAATAACTGAAGCAATGAGTGAGGGCGTTCCTGTAATTGCAGCACCAAATGGTTTTGCACTAGACTTGGTTCATGATTGGAAAAACGGTTTTCTGGTTAATCATGGTGATGAGCTGTCCTTAACAATTAGAATGGAGCATTTTATTCGTCAACCCTTTTTATCAAATGCTTTGGGAGAAAATGCACGTCAAACGGCAGATAAAGTAATCAGAGAATGGAATTTTATTAATAAACATTTAATGACCTACGGAATAATAAAATCAGCTCATAAAAAAGTGTGTTCTAATTCCATAAATTACTTTTCCAAACGTGAAATAAATTTGTTTCCATATAGAAACATACCGCTTTCATCTGATTTGTTATGCGATTTTATGGAAAAATGTACCGGGGAAAAGGCAATTTCTCCACCTGCTTTAAGGACCGAACTAGGAACTTCTGATATTTACTATATCCAAAGTTCCCAGAATAATTATATCATTAAGCATCCATACACCCGACTTGCAATAAATGTGCTGATATTGCCGATTCAAAAATCAAATTATGTACGAAACGCATGGGATTTTTACAGGTATGAAGTTGCAGCATATGAAGCTCATCAATGTGATTTTTTTGTTGGAAAAGATGATATTCATCAATTGATTTTACTTCGTGAACTGGAACCACTTATCCCCAGTCAAGAGGTTTACTCAAAGGTTATTACTTTTTTAGAAAAACAGCGCTTAGAAATTTCTAGTAATGATTTATTAATATACAACAAAATTTTATCTGACAGCCACATAGAAAATATGAATGACATTGATTTATTATTGGAAACATTATCTATGCAGCTTCCCAATTTCTATTTTGAACCTACCGGTGCATTTCTTCCATACATTGGCTGGAAATTAGCTCCATATTTACTAGAATACAATATTTCATGTTTTGACGAACATCAAGCTGCTTTTTTACATTCTTTGTGCATTTCTTTTTCAGAAAAAGTAGAATTACATGTTAATGCAACGTGGTATGACATTACATTTGATATAGGGTTACAGCATATTATGCTTGAAGATGGAAAAATAAACTATATTGATCGCGAACGACGCACTATTGGTCTAGTTGAATATATGATTGCGGATTTTCTATTGGACATACTAACCGATAAGGCGGATTATTCGCTATGGCTAACCTTATTAAATGAAGAAATGTCTAAAGATTGTAATAAAAAGGAAATTATAGAATCTCTGGCCTATAAACTTTTTTATAAAACAATTTTAGAAAGCGTACTGCACCAAGGGAAAATTGACCAATATTTAGATGCTCTAAAAATACTTTTACATTTGGAGGATCATTTATGAAAATATTGCTAATTGCCCCTCATCAGGATGACGAAATCCTGGCAGCAGGAGGATTGCTCCAAAAATGTATAAAAAAAGGAGATCATATTACGATTCTCTTTGCAACAAATGGTGATTACCGAGGTAAAAAGATAGCTCATAAACGCTATCATGAAAGTAAGGATGCTTTGAACTATCTTGGAATTTCTGAAGATGCTATTTTTTATCTAGGTTACGGAGATACTGGGATGAGTTATTCACATAGCTTTTTAAGGAAAATGTTATTTAGTTCGGAAGATACTCTTTTAACGTCTCATGTTTCATCTATGACCTATCATCCGAGTGATAGAAAGACTGTACATGCTATAAAAACCGGCGTAGAATCGCCTCTCACAAAAAAAGCTTTTTTGACAGATTTAGAATGGTTTTTAGAGCATCATTTTCCCGATATTATTATTGTTTCGGATTCCTTAGATATGCATGGTGACCATTCTTCCCTTATTGACCTTTTGCAGAGAACTAATATATTTTGGAAAATTCCACTCTGCTTAACCTATATAATTCATGGCGGGGATGATTTGTTCTGGCCTCAACGTAACAGCTTAACATTTGCATGCCCACCTTCAATTCCTCTAGAAAAATGGAAAAAAAGATTTTCTATACCTTTAACAATGCAGGAACAAATTTGCAAACATAATGCAATAGCTCTATTTACAACACAGCTTAAAGAAGATGATAATAATTTTTTACTATCTTTCTCTAAACAAGAAGAATTTTTCTTCTTGTTTAGAGAAAATAAATTCAACCGGCAAAAAATATGTAGCCATTTTGAATATAAGGAGATTTAGAAAAATAATAATTTTTATTAAAAAATGCGTCCACATCGTTTTCGTATAATTCCGTATGCTGACCTAGTTCAAAATCCTTATACACTTTAAAACTAGTTTGAGAGATATTCATCTCTTTTTGTAATACGCCAAATACTATTAGAGCATGATATTCAATCGTTTTTCGCAATGAATCTGCGTCAGACTGCGCAAGAAAATGTATTTTAGGTGCAAGAAGATTTTTGAAATCCGCATATACATTTTCAAACATTGAAATGATATCATCCGAATAATGACTTGTTATTAAACTCAATTGTAACATATTAAGCTGGCTTCGCCATAAATAGTGATTGTATTGAGAATGCTTCATAATAGTTATAGCTTCACGAAAACTTTTTTCTGCCTTTAATACTTTTCCCTGGCACCATTCTATGCAACCGCGTATGTTGATACACCGACCTTCTTCATCTATCAAGCCATTGGCTTGATTTATTTCTATAGCATTATTGGCACATAAAAGAGCGTTGTCTAAAATTTGGGCAATTAATTGACTCAATGCCAAATCTCCATATTCATGAAATGGAAGTGCCGCTGAATCAGGTGCTTCCTTTTTAAACAATGTCAGAATCTTTTGATAATTTTCATATGCCTTAAGCGGCTCATCAAATAATTGCATACATGCAATATGACTAAAATACTCTCGACGCAAATCAAAGGAATTAGGAAATACTTTTAAACTATTTTCAAATATTTTTAAGGCGCTTTTGTTTCCTTTTGTTGATTTGATGAGTAATGCGTAACAACTGCATATTTTACCAAGCCAATCGTCCGTATTATCAGAAAGAGTATGATCCACACAGTGGTTATAATAATTTTCCCCAATCTCAATGGTTGGATTATTATGTTGGACATATGTTCCTAATTTGAATTCGCGCTTTATCTTAAAAAAAGAAAGTGCATAGCTATCTTTTTCTGATAAAATTTTGCATTGCGAATAGTACTCCAAACGCGCTATATAGGCTTTAGCCTCATCTGAGGTTATTTCTTTTTGTATGGTTATAATCTCTAATAATGCAATCAAATATTTGATTTCCTGTGTTCTCTCGTATGATAAATGTGAGATTTCTATAGCTTGTAGTAACCCTTTTCGTAAGGAACTATATTGTTTTTCCCTTTTTAATATGTTTAAATTCTTTTCAAGTAAATCTAAAGCTTCTGTGTTCCAGCCTAACACACGGTACATATTAATGTATCCAATATTATATGTAATCGTATGTGAGGCATTTAGTAATTTTAATGCAGTCATTTGAATACTCGGACTATTATCAGAATATGCATCCATGATCCAAGCTCGTACAAATTCATTGTCTGCCATAAGTACTCCGTGATCACAACAAAATATGCCTATATTCGTCATATGAATGATTGCTTGCTCAAAACAGTCAATATAGATACCTAATTCGATAGGAACCTGACAGTCAAATAAATAGCATATTCGAAATAACTCAGGGTAAGTATCCCTGTAATATGGTAGAGTTTGTGATATCAAACTGATAACATTATTTGGAGAACAAAACTGTAGCCTTTGAATTATAAGATTACTATCTATAGGTAAGGTACTTTCCTGTGGAAACAAACTTTTTAATAAATGTGACAAATTATAAAGTCTGGTTCCAACTTTTTCTATAATCAATCCGGTTTCATAGTTAGAAAGTTGAGGATACATTTGCTGTATATAAAAAACAGCTTTTTCTTTGTCTAACATTTCTATTTGGCACTCATCATATTGATCTATCTGACGCAATATATCAAGAGGCTTTTTTTCATTTTCTACTATATATTCTGGTTTGTCATAGCTAATAACACATCCAATAGCATCTCTTGCTAAATATTTCATAAAATATATTAAAAAATCAAAGATTTCCTGAGTGGCAAATTGCATTTTCTTAATATATATTACAAAACCAATATCTTCTATATGTAAAGTCAGAAGGCTAATAAGGTAATTACATAGAATGACGTTATTTTGAGCAGTGGTATGTTTATCCGCATAAGCTTCATTCAATAGAGCGGTAAGCAGTGTTACTGTTTCTTCGTCATTACTTTTTTTACCAACAACCTCGGCGATTGCCTCTATATCGTTTTTAGAAAAAAAAGAAAAGATTTTAGTGCTAGATACTCCCCATATTTGAGCCAGTATATCCAAAATAACCAAATCTTTCGTCTGATGTAATGTAGCATCAATTATTATAATTCGCTTATTTAATTTGCCAAAGGCTTCTTGGATAATTAGCTTTTTGCCAACACCCATATATCCTGTTACTGCAACTAAACCTCCATTTAGTAAGGCCGTTGATATATACGTAATTTTATCGGGAAATAGGCTTTCGATTAATGTATTGCTTTCTAAATTATAATTTCTTTTTGAAGGAAATATTTGAGGCAAAATATTTTGATCCAAATTTATTCGTAATGCTGTAAATTCATTTTTGCGCATAGTTTTTTTGAAATCAATAGCATCATATAACTCTTTTGTAATATCTATGCAACTATCGTTCAATATCTGCCGTAATTCTTCTCCAATTATTATTTTTATATTTAAAACAGTATGCTGACAAAAATCGATTAGTTCTTCCCCTGTTTGCTGAGTGAAATCATAATTTGTGATTGCAATGAGAGATATTGCGCCATGATTAAACGCAATTATTACGTTAGCAGCAATGTCCCGCAAGTTTAAATTTCCTTTTCTAAGTTTACATTCGAATAAGGCAAATTTTCTTGAACAATTGTCCTGACATTTTACAACAATATCATACCCGCCATCTTTTTTGGGTTTTGTTTTTGTTATTTCAGCATCTGTATCCCTTAATAAATATTTAACAATAGATTTTGACACCGTTTCAAATTCGTCTGCACGATCTTTTAATTCATCCATAAAAACTTTTCCTTTGATAGTAATATTCTTCAAGCTATCTATTTTTCAAACGATAACTACTTATTATCCTTCATAAATTTCAATATCAATTATTTATGAAAACAACAATTACTCTTTTTATAAAATTACAAACCACCTTTGTGTCTCTCTTATTTCCTATAATACTACATAAAGCCTAAGTTATGCGGTTCGTTATTTGCACTAAGGATTGCGTTATTCCGGCTGTTTAGGTTATGATGATTAGGAATTTTTAGTTTTGAAAGTGAGGGTGTCATGTTAGATTACCGGCGGTACTGAACTTCCCATCACCGACTACCGCATGACCCGTTTCTGGATCAGCCTGCAGCAGGGTGTGGAACTGGTAATTAAAGCATTGGAAGAATCCAAGGGCGGTGAGACCTTCATCTCCAAGATTCCTTCCTTTAAGATCACCGATCTGGCGCAGGCAATGCTGCCCGGTTGTGAGATGCCTGAAGTCGGAATCCGTGAGGGCGAAAAGCTTCATGAGATCATGGTTACCGTGGAAGATTCCCTGAACACCTATGAATACGATAAGCACTTCATCGTATATCCTCAGATGGTATGGAGTGAGTCCAGACGTGCCGTTCCTACCGGCAAGAGAGTACCGGAAGGCTTCTCCTACAGCTCCGGCAATAATACCGAGTGGCTAAGCGTGGAACAGATTCGGGAATTGCTGAAGACAATTGATTTGGAGAAATAATTATTATAGAAAACATTACTGTTTAACATCTTCACAAAAATTCCCAAACCATCAGTTCTTTAAACTATGGTTTGGGAATCTTCATTTCTACAGAATCTCATCCGTCCATCCGATATCTTCGCCATCTCCACTATCAGAGGAATCTCCACCGGAATTACTGTCTGAACTGCCATTATCGGAGCTTCCATTATCTGAAGAGTCATTATCAGAGTTATCATTGTTATCCGGCTGCTGTACCGGAGCAGGTGTTGCCACCGGAGTTGCTGCCGGTGCTGTTACCGTTGTCGTACTATTACTGCCTGTCTGTGCTTTCGGTGGCTGTGTAGTTGTTTTGTTATTGCTGCTCTCCACCCGGGATGCGGATGCCAGTGCTGCGCCTGTCAGGGTACCTGCTTTAGCCATCAGCGGCGAAAGCTGTTCTGCACTGACGGTTCCATTCTGCACCGCTTCCCTGTTCTGTGTGATCAGTTCCTGCATCTTGTTTCTCCCTGCCAGTACCGGATCCGCCTGCAGCAGATCCTCTACAGGTGCCACGTCTACCCATTGTTGATGCTTATCCTGTTGCTGTAATATACCGTTCATAATGCGGATTTCCTGTAAATTATCTGCTCCTGCCAGCTGTTGTTGCTGAGCCGTTGTCACTGCCACCACATCCTGTGCTCCCGCCAGCTGATTCTCCAGGAGTTTCCTGTCGCTCTGAGAACGATATAATGCCATTCCCAACACTAATGTCGTCAGTGCAAATACACAGGTCAGTATGATCCACACTGTATTTTTCTTATTTTTCTTATTATTACCTTCCATTCAGAATTGCTCCTATCTCTACTTTTCTACGCTGTCCACAATATTTTTCAGGAAATTATAACCAGACGTTCCCGGTCTGAAGTCTCCACGGTTCAAAATCTGTTTGCAGACAGTGTACATACTACGGGACATTTCCGGTCCATAGATTACCACATTGCTACCGTCCTTTTCCATGACTGTATAGGGGCGGAAGATATACGCTGTATTATAACGAGCCGGTGGAAGATTCGTAAGGACATTTGCAAACTGATCTCTTCCGTTCACTCTTCTGATGACCTTATCGCTAAATCTGCCGTTGATGACACCGTATGTTTTTCCTCCACTTAATTTACTGCTTCCATAGACCATAGGATATTGTGTATAGAGATCCGGGCGCATAATCAGCGTACCGATTTCCTTGATCCGGTATCCCTGCAGTCCGGAAGCACCGGTCAGCTGCTGTTTTTTTGCAGAATCTATACCAAAGGTACATCTCAGTCCGGTGTTGCCGGTATATCGCACAGAAAATCCGTGGTAGGAAAAAAGATTCTCAAACTCAGGGATCGCCGTAGCCGTATAATAGCTTCCATTGTAGGAGAGGCTCCATACATACATGCCGGTGGGAATGCCTGATGCATTGTATTGAACTGCCATAGCTGTCTGTGCCGTAGTCCCCATCGGTCCTGTGCTTCCGATACTTATCAGCCGTTTCGACTCGTCATTCTGCCATGCTGTGCCGGAAAACTCTACGCCGTCAATATACAGCCTTGCACTTCTGTCATAGCCTGCGGGGAGAGCCAGGACAACATTGCCATTTCCCACTTCCGGTTCTGTAACCTGGGGCTTCAGTGTAGGTGTTGGCGTTGGGGTTGGCGTTGGCGTTGGGGTTGGCGTTGGCGTAGGGGTTGGATTTTCCACCGTCTTCATTGTTTTGACAGAAGTGATTCCGCCAGTCGTAGCTCCGGCAGCATACAATGTATTGCCCCCACAAAAAATATCAAAGCCATTGATATCTGTCCCTATGGTAGACGCAAGCTTCTGCCAGCTGCCATCCAACAGATAGGCTGCCTGCAATTTTTTATCATTTCCCGCCGTCCAGAAGATATACGGTATCCCGTCCTTCAGTGCCAGCCTTACGGTATCCGTACTTTGAATTTCCTCCGGCAGAATTTCTTCACTCCATTTCGTACCATCATATGTAATCAAGGCTGTCTTTGCAGTCGCATTATTCAGGGCTGCCAGATACAATACATTACCAGATACACAGACATCCGCATAACTGATCTTTCCCAGACTATTCATGGTATACACATCCTGCCAGCCTTGCTGCTGAAGGACAGCGACTCTGCCATTCGCCCCTGGTGTCATATAATCACAATAGGAAGCATACCAATTACCACCATAATAGAACAGCTTTGCACCCGAGATACTCGCCCCCTGTACCGTCAATGCCGGAAGCGGGCCGGACTGATCTGAAAGATTGATCACCTGAAGGGATTTGTCGTCCATCCAGCTCACCCACAGTTTCCCCTGTTCATAAAATAGTTCCAGACGCTGTGGCCAGACTGCTGTCTGTGAAGTATACACGCTATTCAGACCCATGGAATCCGCTTGCGACACGTGCACATAACCTGAAGTGTCCATATAGGCCACATAAATATCCCCGTTCACATTCAGAAGATCCACCGGTGACATTTTTTGAGATATAGCACTACCCGGCATTTCTGTCCATCTACCGTCTGCAGCCTGTGAAGAATATATTTTCAACAGGCTCCGTCCCTGTTCCTCTACAATACCTGCCAGATACATACAGCTGCCCGCCGCATCCCCGGTAATTGCAGGAGAACACAGTCCGGTGATACTCTCTCCTCTCTGCAGCCAGTAACTGTCGGCAGAAAGTACCGGGAATTCCACATGAAATGAAATACTTCCGTCAGCCCCAGGATTAACCTGGTCAATCACAATTCCACTGTTACTTCCATCCGAATAAAAGATAGTATCTGCCGTATAGGGAGCGTCCATATCGCTGCTTCCCAGAGCATTGCGGTATTGTCCTCCCACCGTGGCTTTCATTGCATCTTCCTGTGCCTTTGCCGGATCCAGCGTGTCCTTCCGGAACACATAAATATAATTGTCCCCTGCCTTATTGGTATGATTCTCCACCGCATTGTTTACCCGGTAGACGATCAGCCCGCTCTCCGGAATATAGAAATCATAGTCCTCCCGCTCGGAAGGGGAAGGCTTTTGCCGGTATTCCACCACAAAGAATTCCGAATCACTGCGTGAAGTCTTCAGAATATATGCCCGGGTGCCAGAGGATTCTTCTGCCGGCCGCAGAGTGTATGTCCCACTCTCCGTCAATGTCCCGATACTCATCCACCCGAGTTCCTGCCGTGTATAGGTCAAAGGATAATGTGCTGTGAAATTAGATCCTGCCATCAGATCCCACCATCTCCCTACCGGATCCCCAGTCTCTCCCGAAGTACGATACAGATCCGGCGCTCCCAGTGTATGCAGGAATTCATGGGAAGCCAGTGAATATCCTGAGTCCCTGTACGTTCCGACCTCAAGCATGTTAGTCGGCAGCACATTATAAGCCCCCACTTTCCATTGTCCACCTAACAGGGTAGTGGACTCTCCCCAATCTGCCTTACGGGAGCCGAATGCTCCTGTCATTTTATCCTTATCTACCTGGACGATAATCGTAAGATTATCTATATATCCATCATTGTATCTGCTGTCCAGCTTCGACGGCAGAGCCAAACCGGAAACATTGTTTACTGCATCAATGACAGCTCCCACAAATTTCTCTCCGTCGGCTGCATCCGGATAATTTAGTGCCGTTCCGGTGATAGTGATCGGTATGAATTGTCCATTTACTACCTGTGGGAAATAATTATTTACCTTGACCTGTCCATCTGATATTGTTGAAATATATTTTTCCAGGGAACGCTTCGACGCTGATGCCGTACCGGTGTACATTTCCTGATACTTATTGAAGTTTGTGCTGAAGGTATTATCGCCATCTTCACTGAAATTAACCATCAGTACCAGATTATCAACCTGTGTTGTGGCGGCTTCTGCATACAGTGGGGCTTTCCAGAAGACAGCCAGCATTATTACCAACAGAATCCAACTATATCTCTTTATTCCTTTTACTATCATAACTATGCTCTCCGTTTACTGATCAATCCCAGATTGTTACTATTCCCAGCTGTTCCGGTGTAAATGCATTTTGTACTTCTACCTCCGCTACCGTCAGGTAGAAAATATTATTGCCTTCCTGTCTGACAGCATAAACAGCATTACCTTCCTTCTGCAGCTTTTTCGGAGTCTCTGTCGCAGGCTTTCCCTCTGCCGTAAACTCTCCTTCATAGGTCACTGCCTGTGCGCTTCGATTACGAAATGCTTCTGCTGCCCCGGCTTCCGGATCAGCAGCTCCCATATGAACTATAAGCTTCCCCTCCGGAAGGTTCGCTGCAGATAACGTTCCTTCATATCCCGTATAGGTTCCATCTGAAAGATTCAGGCTCCCGCTGGTAAACGCACCTGTTTTATTCTCCGCACAGACGTAATACCGGATTTCATTATCACTGACCTGTACGTAAAATTCTCTGCCATCAGCAAGCGGATACTCTATCGCAGTGCAATGCTGTCCCAATTCATCTGATAAAATCAGCATTTTCCAGTCCCCATTGTCGGTGGTGCCGGTATAATTTCTCTGACCGATCAAAAGATCCGACAGCATTACCGTGTACCAGTCTTCTGCCAGGATACTATCCACTGCTGCATCTGCATTTCCCTCTGCCATGGCATCCAACACCGGCTGTGCCTTGCTCTGCACTTCCTCTGTATCCAGTGTCAGTTCCACCGTAAGCTCCGCTAACTGTGCCTGTCTCTCCGTTGTGTAATCCAGGCGCTGTTCCCACTCCAATGCATCACGCTGTGCCAAAGGACCTTCTGCCTCGCTGTCCGTCTCTGCGGTCTGTCCGGAAGCCGCTGTGCTCTCTGTCGATGCTTCCACTGCCTGTTCAACAGTCGCTGTTAATATACCGGAGTTCTCTGTTCCGCAGGCTGTCAGGGCGATGCACAGACTTACGGTGATCATGGATAGGTTTCTGATGTACTTCTTATTTTTCATTGTATTTTCTCTTTCTGTTATTAGTATTGTAATAATATTTCGGCAGGGATTGGGGATTTCATTAGTTTCAAAAGGCTGTCCTTTTGCACAGTCTTTTTTCGTCAGATTTTGATATACTTTTATTATATTAAAAAAAATTTCTTTCCATAACAGCCTTAATTAATTCTTCCGGCATTCTAATCCTTGTTAACGTACAACTATAAACCAATCCCATCAGCACAAATGCAGTCTTCGCTACTTCTTCGTCTAATCCAGTAAATCCATTATGCGTAATATTATTTCTAGCTTTCACAAACATCCCTATTTTTGCTTGATCAATCGCAATGCCATACGCTGTCAATAACGGCTGGATCTTATCTCTATGCTTTTTCCAAGCGCTGTACACCCTTTCTGCCAATGGATTGTTCCAGTGGGAAATATTTCCAAAAATATAATCATATGCTTTTGATGAAAGTGGATCGGCTCCATCCCGATGTTCCTTTACATCATTTTTAACTATTTCTATAAGCTCCATCATATTAAGATCGGATTCTAATTGCACTCCCCCTAAATCTAATTCCATTTCTAAAGCTGAGCATATGTTTCTTATTTTTGCCACATCCATACTCCTGGCATCTCTATCATCCTTAGGTATAATAAATGTGGGCAATCCTTTATGTTTTTTATCTTGCTTTAAAATATTCATAATAATCTCATGAAACATATTGTCATCAATATATGCAATCGGAATAACCTCAGTAAATTTCCTCATGGGCAAATTATCTTGACTTCTTACATAGCATTCTGCAAGTATGTCATTTTTATTGTTCCCTCTTTCTTTTAGCAAAAAAATTTTTTCAAAAGAAATATTGTTCCTAAATGTCAAGAACGAACAAAAATCGCATACATGTCCATACCAATCATAAAAAGCTTTGTAGCTTTGCAGGCTATCAAAAAGTATATCTAACAGTGCATTACCGTTAGATAAAGAGTTTCCTTCCTCTATAGACATTTTCTGAGTTATTTCAGAGCAAAAATTCCAACTTATAGTTTTATTTTCTATATTAATTAAATAACTTTTACTATCATTTTCTATGTGATATACCAATGTTCTCTCCACAGATTTCTCATAATCTTCATGCAAAGCATTACACGGATGTATCGTTCTAACAGCACCATTTACAAACCTAATTCCATTAAATGAAAGCATATTCTCCCTTAACATCCCTATATATTTAGAAATTATATAGTTGGTTGTTTTTATGCTACATGTACTTTTTATTTTTATATCTTTTGTAGTATATATTGCAATCGCTTTACCTTCATATGTTTTTCCCCAAATATACCCATTTTCATCAGACTCAATGACTATTTCTTCCTTCATATCTACATTCATAAAGGTGAAATTAAAATTTTCAGCATAAAAAGTAATATTTCCCCTATCCGTTCTAAAGTATCCTGTTATAGTCGTATCTTTAGTATTCATTTCTGTCCTCAATCTTAAATGTCTTCCAACTCTTTTATTTACTATTGTTACTGTATTACTTCTACTTTATAGTACTCTTAATCATTGTAGGTAATAATATATTCTTCTCCTCTTATCAATCAAAATTCTCTTTGACTTCCTTCATAAATAAAGTCTTTCCAACTATATAAAGCTACATATTGCACATCCATACAGAAATACAAAACCTACTTTATCCCCTCAAATTTTAAAACGCACTCTACCAATTTTCTATATATTTTAAAGACGATATGCGTAAATCATAAGTCTTATTCCAGTATGGATTACTAATAAAAATGCCGTTGTCATTGCCAAAACGAGTGTAAAATTATCTTTAAAAATTTCCTACAATTTATTTACATGCTTTTCTAAACCGCTTTTATTTTACCATACTCCAATATAAATTTCAGCCTTTCAAATTTTTACGCCCAAATTTTGAGGGCTAATTTATTAGTACATTCTTTCTCATCATCCCCTATCCCCCGAACTTCCATTCCATTAACATTTAAATATGCAAATATAATCCTTTCGTTTACTTTCTTTGAAAGCACCAAAATTCCTCTCTTCTCACCATAGTAAATAAATGCCTTTGCACTTTTCAATTTACCAATTGTGCGTTTTATTCCAAACCTCGTTATGTAATTTTCATATAAAACGCTTTCTATGAAAGAGCGTACAGACACCGTCCCTAAACCACCTTCTAAATTTCGCATTATTGTATTACTCAAACTTCGCACATAGATTTTCGCTATTGCCCCTTGTCACTTACGTCTATATTTTCCAGCACTCCACACTTCACCGCCTTATTGTGGATATATTCCTGCCATCTGTCCCGTTCTGTGGATTGCTGCAGCATTTCGAAGAACTGGCTCTGCACATTCTTATCCTTTGGGAATCGCAAAAGCAGGACGTACGCCCGTTCTACAAGTTCCCGGGGAATGTCTTTCTTATATCGTACTCCATAGACGATTCTCCATAATTGTATTGCTTTTTCCGCCAGTGTAGCATTGTCCGGATATCTGTCCAGCAGTTGCTCTGACTCTATAAGATACCCTTGTATCATTTCCTCCGTTACCGTATCATCATATCTTACCTTTAATGCTTTGGCCCCCACCAGTAGTCCTGCAAAGTCAGAGATCATCATATTGCCCTGCAATTCATCAATCAGCGCATCAATATGACTGATTCCGTAGGAATCTATCCCTGCTATGGTTGACGCCATTGCAGTAACCTCGGTACTCAAATACTTTGCATGAAGATAGTAATAATGCGATTTATCATTAAAATAAATTTTGCGTTTTCCCTTTGCATAGTCTACTGCATAATCCTGAAGCCAGTATGTAAACATCAGCAATTTCCCGCCCAGTTCCATGGTCTCCCAGCATTTCTGTGCCCCGGAAAACACAATATACGCATACTGTTCGGACCGGTGTTCCTTTTTCCAGTCAATTTTCCGGAATATTTTCCGATGTCTCCTCCTGATGTCCCACCATTTCTTATAATAAACATCCGAAACAATAATTTCCCGCTGTAAACTTAACTCTAATTCCGTCTTTTCCTCTCCTTCTACCACCTCTTTTAACGCTCTTTTTGTCTTTTTTATAAGATCCTGCGCTGTATCTATACAGTTTTTTTCCACGAGATAATGCACTGTCTCCAGAAGATATTGTACTTTTCTCGCTGCCAGATCCCTGTTTGCCGGAAAAAAAGCAATCCGGTCTATCGCCTCATAAAATTTTCTATGCGACCAGCCCAGCATCTGTCGTACACACAAATACATGCTTTGCAGGTAAATGGCCTGATGTTCATTGGTAACGGGCATATTTTTCCAATATTCATATTCCTCCAGATCTCTGTTCAGGAAATAGAATCCATCCTCCTTCGTACTGATTACCTTAAATGCCAGCAAAGCCTGTCTCACGATCATGGCATTAACGTTTGAGTAGTCCGCAGAAGCTTCCCTGATGATCCGAACCAAAGATTCTTCCCTCTGAAAATCTGTCAGGCATCGGCTCAAAAAGGCATTATATTCTGCCGGACAGGTCTGCCATAGCAGTCCGGATACTTCCCGGATATCCTCTGCCTCAAGATAATACAAAAACATATATTCCTTAACAATATCCGGATATAATACGTGCAGACTTTCGTTTCCCTCCAGGATGTCCTGTGATGCGTCTTTTAATAACCCTGTCAAAAAATCTTTTCTCTGCGTTCCTGTTATAGCATGTGTTTTAGAAAAATTGCGCACTATTTCCCATTCTTTCGGATATTGTATTTCCAGCTCTCTTACAGGTATTCCCTCTGACACTCCGGCACATACAATCATGCGGATCAGGGCGTTGAATACCTCCATCTCATGACCAACCACCTGCAGAATGCGTTCCTGTTCTCTGATTACCACATTTTTCAACAGACTTTTATAGTCATCATATTCTACAGCGATACATCCATTTCCGATCCAGGCCTCGACAAACATCTGTAAGAACAGCGGACGGAATTTCAACTGTTCAAACTTTGTTCCGTATTCTTCTTTTAATTTACGATCCCTGTGTGGATCTTTGGGCAACCCGTTTTTTTCGCAGATTGCTCCAATCAATTCTTCTACTGCGGCTCCGTCCAGATCATCCAGGTATAAGAATCTGTGTTTTTTCGTACTTAATTCCAAGTTATATTCCGCATCATTACATTCCTGCCTGTAATAAGGTGCCATTGCCATTATCAGATCATGATGCCAGGAGCCGAATTCCGTTGTATTTTCTCTCTCCAACAACAGAATCCGTAATTTATAAGGACCTGCTGTAAATTTGTCTATCAAGATCCTGAAAATAACTGCTATTTCTGCCTCGTTTCCCTTCACGTAATCCACGATCGCAACCGTATCATTGAAAGGCTGAAAACGACGTACTTCTTCCGGATCCACTGCATAATTCAGGAAAAATCCAAAGAAGTCCCGATGGCTTCTTTTCAAAAATTCCAGTGCCAGTCGACTTTTTCCGGCACCTCCCTGCCCGGTAACAGCCCACCACAAAAACATTCTGTCCGCTTCCACAAAATTCTGCAGTTGTGCCAGTTCCATTCTGCGTCCACAGAATTTTAAATACTGCTGGGAATAATGATACTCTGACAAGCCGTAAGCATCCATCGTCTTCTCCGTGTATGCAGTCCGGGTGACCATCGGATTGCTCTCTATCTTTGCATATAATCGCAGCTGTGCCATATCCTCAAGGAATTCCGGAAGATCACTATACACATCTCCATAAGGAATCGTCCGGATAAAATCCGGCAGTCCCACCGGTTCCTCTCCCTGTCGATACAGGAAATAATATTCTCTGTCAATATGAAGATAGTCCCGGGCAAACCGGATAAACTGCGCAATATTGGCATCTTCCGTGGTCTGTCCGCAGCCGACAAATATCAGCGTCCTTGTTCCCAGAATCTGTTGAAGGAACTGTGCTCCTTTGTCATTGAGAATCGCCTGATATTGTTCCTCATCCGCAATAATATTGTCGATTCCCCGCACAGAATCATACTCTCCGTGTATATGCAGCACAGCATTACTTTTCCGCTGGTCTAACATATAAAAAGCCTGCTGTGTATCAGCATAAGATAATGCCGCCAGCCCCGTCGCCTGCTCCAGCAAATGATCATAATTTGTGGTGGCAAAAACATCCTGTGTAATCAGAAGCTTTTTCAGAGTCTCTGCCAGGCTTTGATTTGTCACTCCATCCACCTCAAAAGCCCGATGCATCCACTCGTCATATTTTCTTTCCAGCTTTGTCACTTCCAAAACTGTTTTCACAGCATCCAAAAGATTCTTCGTCGATGAGTCTTTCCTGAGACTCTCCGTAATATCATCTGCCAGCTTTCTATCCGAAAAGTAGCCTGTACCATCCAAGATCCATTTCTTCCAGGAATAATTCTTTCCTGTCAGCGCCGCCGAAATACCGGTACCGAAAAGGTAGACCAGTTCATTGTGCTGAACAATATTTTGGAAATCCGGGTAATCTTCAATTCTTTTTTTCAAAAGTTCTTCTCCTTTGCATTGATCTACAGAATGTTGATGATGCTTGATTTTATAATACTACATTTTCTCATTTTTCACCGCTTCGATTTTTGAACTGTCTGCCCTGTAATAATCCGTTTACCTGGAAATACGAGATATCTCTACATGATATAATTTTTTCAAATTACACAAAGGAGAACACAGAAATGAATCATTTATCAAGCCTTATTGAACACTACCTGGAATATTGCAAATATCAAAAATGTCTGGATAAAAAGACACTGAAATCTTATAGGATCGATTTAAGACAATTTTCAGAGCACGTACCTATGACAGAGGTCTCCGCTGTTACTTCTTCTATAATAGAAAGTTACATTGCCTCTCTCCATGCGCAATATCAACCTAAAACAGTGAAGCGCAAGATTGCTTCTTTAAAAGCATTTTTTCATTTTCTGGAATATCGGGAAATTATAGACCAGAATCCTTTTAATAAAATACAAATACACTTTCGAGAGCTCATTAAACTGCCAAAAACAATTTCTTTGCAGACATTGGAAGCTTTACTTTCTACCATTTACACCCAAATGCAGAATGCTCAGACAACATATCAGCAGAAAAATGCCTTGCGTGATGCCGCTGTTGTAGAACTGCTGTTTTCCAGCGGCATGCGTATCTCTGAACTCTGCTCATTGCATTTAACGGATGTTAATTTATCAGATGGATCCGTCCTGATATATGGAAAAGGGAATAAGGAACGGCGCATTCACATCGGCAGCGAAGCTGCTATGGTTACTATTAAAAAATAGCAGCAGGAATTCCATAGTGGAATCAGCAGATGTAATCACTTTTTTGCTAACCAAAACGGAACGCCATTGTCTGATCAATCCGTCCGTCGAATGCTTAATAAATACTGCTCTATAGCAACTATTGATCTCCATATTACGCCGCATATGTTCCGACACACCTTTGCTACAAGCCTGTTGGAAGCAGATGTTGATATTCGATATATTCAGGAAATGCTGGGGCATAGCTCCATTAATATCACAGAAATATATACTCATGTGGCCATAGCAAAGCAACGAGATATTTTAGTCACAAAACACCCTCGGAAGGATTTTAAAATATAGACAGAGTGGGGGCAATTCTCTTTAACCGGAGAATTGCTTTTTTGATGGATAATCTTCTATTATCCTTCACACCACACATTTATCCTCTACTTAAGTTAAATATCACATCATATATCCAGCATTTATATTTTACAACAATTTGCCTTTAATTAGTACTTCGATTTAATCACTTCGTCACTTCGGTTTATCGATATATAAACTTATTTTCAGTTTCTTGGTACAATATAAGTCATAGGATTTGCCGATATGAACAGAAAAATAGTTTGAATAGGCTCTCGGAATCATGAGCCTTCCGACTAAGATTCATTGGTCGGATGAAC
>ENA-ORNF01000682-ORNF01000682.1-human-gut-metagenome-genome-assembly--contig:-NODE-682-length-33456-cov-6.276399_pt1 | contig 33456 bp, 25 predicted proteins | sample MGYA00242110_ERZ509012 | MGnify/ENA primary metagenome ERZ509012 (study PRJEB26280, sample SAMEA2338714) | human gut metagenome | biome: human gut; feature: human-associated habitat; material: faeces...
ACGCAGCCAGCACATCCAGATGATGTTTCTGTGCAAACGTCTTATCCGGGGGAACTGCGACAGAGACGTTTGTAGCGCAGACATTGAAGGAACAGAAGCCGGATTTTGTGATAGCGGCAGATTCCGGGATGGAAGTGCTGCGAAAGTGTGCGGTGAAACCGGATATCATTATTGGAGATTTTGATTCTGTTCGGGAAGAGACATTTGCCTATTATAAGGAACAGCCCGGAATTGTGTGGCATACATTAAATCCGATGAAGGATGACACGGATACGGAATTTGCAATCCGGCTTGCCATCAGAGAAGGAGCAAAGCAGATTTGTTTACTTGGTGCAACCGGAAGCCGTCTTGACCATGTGCTTGGAAATATCGAGCTGCTTGGAATCGGGTTTGAACAGAAGGTTGCAATGGAACTGTTAGACGAACATAATCGTGTGCGGATGATTGACGGACCTATTCAGATTGCAAAGAAGGAACAGTACGGAAAATACGTTTCATTGATTCCGTATTCACTGCAGGTGGAGCATCTGACCCTGGAAGGATTTGTATATCCGTTGTCAGATTTCTGTCTGAAAGGCTTCTGCTCACTTGGTGTTAGCAACGAGATAACCGAAGAGATAGCAAAAATTACATTTGAAGATGGAATTTTGATTGTAATTGAATCAAGAGATTAAAGGAAAACCTGCAATTGCGCAGGTTTTTTTGTTCCATTTTATTAAAAAAATAAAGAAAAAACTAAGAATTAAAGTGCGCGTGATTAGTTGACACAAATTGGGAAAAGTTGTACCTTGGAGATATAGATTTATCCTAGATACAGGATATAAGGGAGGATATGGAATGAAGTTGAAAAAAATATTAGCTGCGGGTCTGAGCATGACACTGGCAATGTCCATGGTGGTGACGGGCAGCGTATATGCCAGCGAACCGGACAGCGTACAGATACTTGAACGTGAGGAAGAGACAACCGGAGAAAACGAAGCAACAGAAGAAACGGAGACAACCGGAGAAAACGGAACAGCAGAAGAAACCGAGGCAGTTGAGGAAACGGAGGCAGCCGAGGAGACCGAAGCAACGGAGACGACAGAAGAGACCGAAGCAACCGAGGCAACGGAAGAGACAGAAGAGACCGAAGAGACAGAGGCAACAGAAGAGACAGAGGTAACGGAAGAGACAGAAGAGACAGAGGTTACGGAAGAGACAGAGGCTACGGAAGAGACAGAGGCTACGGAAGAGACAGAGGTAACCGAGGCAACGGAAGAGACCGAAGTAACGGAAACAACCGAGGATGTTGAAATTACAGACGAACAGGTACTTGCAAAGGGTTCTACCGTGTCTGTCAAAGATTACGGTGCAAATGGAACGGACAAGAAGGTAGATACAGCCGCAATCCAGAAAGCATTAAATGCAATTAAAAAAGCAGGCGGAGGTACAGTGACAGTACCAAAGGGAACTTATTACATCGATAAAAGTCTTGTCATTTATTCCAACACGAAATTGCACCTGGATGATTCAGCAACGATAAAACGTTCTTCAAATTTTTTGGATAAAACATATGATGACACAATCGGAGATTATGTCTATGGTCCTATGTTAAAAAACTATCAGAATACAGAGGACGTGTTAGACGGCTATGGTTATGATTATTCCAATAATATTACGATTGAAGGCGGAACCTGGAATGGTGGTGCAGGAAAAGCCGGAACAACATCAGAAAAGCCGGGAAATCTGTTCCAGATTTATTGTGCGACCGGAGTTACGATTCAGAAGGTGAAATTAAGAAGCGTTTGCGGACTTCATCATATCAGACTGGCATCGGTGCAGGACGCCAAAATCTCAAATGTAGCGTTTTCTGAATTTGTATACTATAAGTGGGCAGATTACGATGGCATCGAAAGCGGTATGGAAGATGACAGTGATTTGAATGCGGGTGCCTCTATCACATCGGAGGCATTACAGCTTGACAATTATTCTGCGACAAATATCTGTAATGAGATTGAAGTTACAGGATGTACATTCCAGGATGTTTTAAGTGGTGTTGGAAATCACCGCAGCAAAGTAGGCGGAAGTATTTCTAAAATCGGTGCTGAGAATATCAAGATTACCAATAATACCTTCCAGAATGTTGCGAATACCTGCATCAATCTGTATGATTTCGGGGCAGTGGATATTTCTGGAAACACTGCACAAAATGTGCGTTCTTTCGCAAGAGTTTATAAAGGAAAAGATTGTGTAATCTCCAATAATAATATTGCTGCACTTACAAGCGGAAATCAGTATGATGTATTCCGTATCAGTAACGGTGCAAAGCTTACGGTTACCGGAAATACCATCTCCGGAGCTGGAAATACGGCTGTCAAGGTGGAATCTAAGTCAACGGCAGATATTACGGCGAATACGTTTAAGGGAGCAATTTCTTATAATGCAGTCGGTGTGGAAAATTCAACAGCAAATGTAGGCAGAAATACGTTTACAGAGGGCAGCATCGGAAATATTGCAGTTTATTTTATTGGAAGTAAAGGAAGCATCAGCAACAATACGATAAGCACGGCAAAGGTACGGCCGATTGGGGTACAGAATGCCAGCAGTATCACACAGATAAACGGAAACAACGTGAGCGGAGGAAGAAGCCAGGGAATTTATGTACTTAATTCCACGGTGCAGCAGATAAGCTCCAATACGGTGAAAGCTTCCGGAGCGGAAGGAATTGGCATCAGCGGAAGCAAAGCTTCTGTGGAAAACATGACACTGAATACCATAAGCAATGCCGGAACCGAGGGAATCCGCGTGGGAGAGAGTGCGAAGGTGACTAATATCGGAGGAAGCAAGACAACCGGAAATACGATTTCTGCTTCTACGGGAATCGGTATTTATGCAGGTGCTTCAAATGTAACAAGTATTTCACACAACAAGATAGAACAGACAGGCAGTACCTCTATCCGTGTAGTGAACGCTGCTTCAAAGACGAAGATAACAAGCAACACAATTTCAAACGGAAAAGAACGTGGAATTTATGTATCCGGTTCTGAAATTGCCATTACTTCCAACAAGATTAACAAATCGGCCGCTACTGCAATTCAGGTAGAGAATGGAAAGGGAACCATCCGGAAGAATACTGTTAAAACCACACTTTCCGGTGATGGAATTCTTGTTTCCGGAAAAGCAAATATCTCAAGTATGAATGAGAATACGGTTACGTCTGCAAAGAAAAATGGTATTGAGGTGTCTGGAAAGGCAGCCGTAAAATACATAGGAGAAAAAAAGAAAACCGGAAATACGATAGATAAGGCGGGTGTAAACGGTATTTATGTAAAAGAGGGAACAAACGTTTCGAATATATGCTACAATACGGTGAAGTCTTCGAAGTCTGCCAATATTAATGCAGAAAAGACAAAGAAAACACTGACAGTAGCGAACAATACCCTTACTTCAGCGAAAAAGCAGGGAATTTATATCAAGAATGCAAAAGTGAAAATTACCAATAACAAAATTTCCAAGTCTGCAGCATGTGGAATTTATCTTGATGGTAAAAAAGAAAATGCAACCGTAAAGGGAAATACGATTGATACTGTTTCTAAGGGAAATGGAATCCGGGTATGCAGTGGAAAGGCATCACTTGCCGCAAACACCATAAAGAAAACAAAGACTGAGGGAATTTATATCGCAAAAGGAACGGTTACAATCAGTAATGATAACAAGGTAAGCGAAGCGGGAAGCAAGCAGTCAATTGCAATTAAGGGTGGAACAATCTTTATGACATCCGGAAATGCAAAGATGCAGTTGAAATCCAGAAATCTTATTGTATGCGGTGCCACTTCTTCTTCTGCCACGAAAGTTACCATTCCGGAGAACGTTAAAATCGGAAATGTGACTTATAAGGTAACACAGATTGAAAGCAAAGCATTTAAGGGCAATAAAAAGCTGAAAACGCTGACGATAGGAAGCAATGTGAAGAAAATTGGCAGTTCTGCGTTTGAAGGATGTGCATCACTTGAGACAGTTACGGTGAATACTTCCGGCTTAACGGAGAAAAATGTTGGGGATGCTGCCTTCAAGGGTGTGAAAGCTAAATGTACATTTAAAGTTCCGAAGGACAAGACGACTACATATAAGAGCCTGTTTAGAAAGAAGGGCGCGGCAGAAGGAATTAAGGTTGTAAATAAATAGCAGAATAAAATGATTTAAAATAAGCCGGAAAGTGTGCCGGCTTATTTTAAGTTAGAAAGCTTTTTCCGGATTTGATATAGGAAAATAAAATATATCTATATAATATTGACGAAAAATAAAACAATATTATAATTATAGGTAGTGATTATTTTTGAAAAAAGGGGAATGGTATATGAAAAGACAAAAGATTATTTCTATTAAAACAAAATTGTTAGGAATCATCATTCCGGTTGTAATGGTGATTGTAGCAGTTCTTGTTATTGTTGCATATCAGATGTCGGCAAAGATTATTGAGCGGTATTCCAAGAATCTCCTGGAATCTTCTGTTGCAAATCAGGCATCAAGTATTGAGGGATGGCTGAATGAAAACCTGGCATCTTTTCAGATGGCAAAGGAAACCATTGAAAAGCTTCATCCGGATGATGCACAGCTGCAGACGATTTTAAATGGTTATTACGGATATAATGACAATTATCCGGATGGACTTTATGTCGCAGATGAGAGCGGAAAACTGATAAAAGCAGAGGATTCCGACAAGCAGGAAGCAAACCCGACGGAAAGTACCTGGTATCGGGAGGGCCTCACCAGAGTAAATATGGCAGTTGGCACAGCGTACCAGAATGCGCAGGGGGTAAATGTAATCAGTGCGTCTGGTATTTTAAACGATGGTTCCAATCATATCCGTGTGATTTCTGCCGATATGACTCTGGACCGTATTGCAGTTATTGTAAACTCGTTTATTGAGATGAACGATGCAGAGGCATTTTTGGTAGATAAAAACAGTGCAAAAATTCTGGCAAACCGTGACAGCAGCCTTATTTCACAGACCCTTGGCGCAGACGGTCAGAGCAATTTCTATCGACTGGCTGCTGAAAAGATTGTGGCAAAAGATTATAGTTTTACAACCTTAGACGGCAACATGACCGTTTTTGAGGAAGTGGAAGGAACAGACTGGCTTCTTGTCTCTTACATTCCAACAAGCGAAGTGCTTGCGGACCTGGCACAGCTTCGTACCATTATGATTGTCATCAGTATTGTATGTATGGTATTGTTATGTATTCTCATTGAGCGGCTGACCCATGTTGTCATCAAACCGGTAAAAGAAATAACAAAGGTAATCACAACGATGACAGATGGTGATTTTACTGTATCGATTAACAGCAGAGGAAACGATGAAATTGCAGTGATGGGACAGAGCGTCAATCGTTTTATCGGCTCTATGAAACAGATGATTACAGAGATGGGCGATGTCTCCGGAAAACTCAAAAATCAGGCAGATACCAGTAAGAATGTTTCCGGTGAAATGAATTCTGCTGCCGGTATCCAGTCACAGTCGATGGGCGAACTGAATGCAACGGTTGACCAGCTCTCTGTTTCTGTCAATGAGATTGCGCAGAATGCTACACAGCTTGCAGGTGTGGCAGCAGATACCAAGACAGACAGTGATATGGTTGAGAATAAGATGCTAGAGACCGTGCAGATATCCGAAAAAGGACGTAGGGATATGGAACGTGTCGGAGAAGCACTGGATAATATTGAAGTGTCTATCCGTAATCTCGAAGAAGCAGTTAATAAGGTTGGAACAGCCTCCGGTGAGATTGTTCAGATTATCAAATTGATTGGCGATATCGCAGATGAAACAAATCTGCTTTCCTTAAATGCATCGATTGAGGCTGCAAGAGCCGGAGAGGCAGGAAGAGGATTTGCGGTTGTTGCAACTGAAATTGGAACGCTTGCAAAGAACAGTGCGGATTCGGTTGCACATATTACGGAACTGATTACGGAAATCAACCGTCTTGTGGAAGACGCGGTACGTCAGGCAGGAGACAGCGCAGGCGCAATTTCCGGAAGTGCGGAGCTGATTCATACGGCGGTTGATACATTTGACAGTATCTTCCAGAATATTCAGGATACCAACGCACTCATCCGCGGCGTTGTGGATAAGATTAATCAGGTTGACCAGGTTGCTACAAATGTAGCAGCTATTTCGGCAGAGCAGGCGGCAAGCTCTGATGAGATTTTGGCAACATCAGAATCTATGCTGCAGCAGGCAAAGAACATTTCCAAGAACAGCGGACAGGTGGAATCAGAAGCCGAAAATCTTGCGACGTCGGCAGACCAGCTGGCAGATCAGGTAAAACAGTTTCGGATATAAGGGAGGAAGCGCGAAATGAAAAAAGGATTATGTTTGATTATGTGTCTGATATTGCTGACCGGCTGTCTTGCCGGCTGTGGACAGACAACAGGAAATGCGGCAGCGAACGGAAACGGAATCCGGATACTTCTATCTCTTTCACAGGCGGACACATTCCGAAGTGCGCTTGCGCAACAGGCAAAAGCGACAGCCGAGGCAAACGGAGCAACATTAGATATTTTTGATGCCGAGAATTCTATTGAAAATCAGGTGGAGCATATCAAAAAAGCAGTAGCGGAAAATTATGATGTTATTTTGTGCGGCCCGGTGGATGCTGATACTACGTTGGAACTGGAAGCACTTGCGGGAGATTTGCCCATTGTATTTTTTAATAGTTGTCCGGATGAATCAAGACTGGAGTCAGGGCGTTATATGTATGTGGGGTCAGATGAAAAAGTGGCAGGACAGTATCAGGCGGAGTATATTTTAGAGCAGTTTTCCTCTGCAAATGAAATTAGCGTTGCGTTGTTAAAAGGAGCGAAGAGCCACTCTGCAACAAAGGGGCGGTCAAATGCACTTAAGGACACGTTAAATGATTCTGGTAAAACCATCCATTATGTGTTTGAGGATAATGCAAACTGGGATCAGGCGCAGGCAAAGGAGATGTTTGAACTCTTTTTAAAGACAGGACAGGATTGTGATGTGGCAGTCTGTAATAACGATTCGATGGCACTTGGTGTGTTAGAAGCGTGCGAGGCGGCTGGCAGAAGCGACATTCTGGTGCTTGGAATCGATGCAACCGCAGATGGCTGTGCCGCTATTGCGACTGGCAAAATGGCATTTACCGTTTATCAGTCAGCGGTTGGACAGGGAGAGATGGCAGTTCAGACGGCACTTGCGCTTGCGTCTGGAAGCAGTATCTCAAATCTTGAGGGCGTTTCGGAAGACGGAAAGTATGTCTGGGTTCCATTTCAAAAAGTAGACAGCACGAATGTTAAGAATTACCAGTAAATAATAGGGGATAAGAGAGGAATACTGCATGGAAATGCACGAATCTTGCAATAAAGTGAAAGCGTTGGAGCAGGAGGTTTTGGAGAAGTGTGGCATAGATACCGCACGTGTGTTGGAATGTTGTGCAGAGATTGAAGAATATGCCAGGAAGACGGATGATGTTCGTCTGCTTGGTTTTGCGCATTATTACAGAGGCGCAAATTACTATATGTTAAATGATTCGCAGAATATGAGCCTTAATATTGCAAAGGCAATTGGTTATCTGGATCAGTCCGGACAGTGGGAACTGGTCGGGAGATCCTATAATCTGCTTGCAATTATGTCTGTAAATAAAGGAAATCCGTCTCTCGCAGTGGATTATTACCTGACCGGTTTAAATTACTGTGCACGCTATGGGGTCAATAAGGTAGAGAGTATGATAGAGATGAATCTTGGATATCTTTATCTGGAAAACAAGGTATTCCGGGAAGCACAGCACTATTTTGGGCGTGCGTACCAGAATTATATGAACACACCTGAGAACAAGCGGAGTATTGCGAGCCTGATTATGATTTACAGTAATCTTGCAACCTGTTATATTCAGTGCGGAAATCTGGAGGGTGCAGAAGATTATCTTGAAAAGTTAGATACAGAGTGCAAGCCCTATTTTAGAAATATGGACTATATTTATATTGATTGTATGAAGACCAGGTATTACCAGCTTTCCGGTGAGACGACACTTCGGGATGCGTGCATTGACGATATCAGACAGCGTCTTTCCGATAAGGTACTGATACTTGATTTGTTTGATGACCTCTATGATTTCGGCGGATTAATGCTTGATATCGGGCGTGAAGATGTGCTGTTAGAACTGCTGGGTCAGTTGGAAGAAACCGTAGAACAGACTGGAATTGTAAACTTACAGCGGAAACTGTTGTCTCTTAAACTTAAATACTATGGCAAATATAATATGGAGACGGAATTTTTACAGGCAGCAGGCAGGTATTATCATCTCAGTGAAAAAATCGAGATGGATAACCGGAGTATGGTTGCCAACATGCTTTATGTCAGAAATTCGCTGGAACGTGCAAATGAAAAGCGTAAAAAATTAGAAGAAGTAACACAGGCTTTCTGATTACTCTGAAAAAGTGCTGGAGAAATGTCTTGCAAACGGGCAGCCGCTGTCATTTGAAATACTCGACATTGATTATTTCAAACAGTACAACGATAATTACGGACATCAGGCAGGAGACGAGTGTGTGAAAGCAGTTGCGAACCTGTTAAGAGGGATGGAAAATGAAAAAATTTTCTGTGCCCGCTATGGAGGAGACGAATTTGTTATTATCTATAACGGTATGAGTGAAAAGGAAGTATTTGAGTGCGCCGAAAGACTCAGACAGGAAGTGATGAGATTAAATCTGGAACATCTGTATTCGGATGTATACCCGACGGTTGCGATTTCACAGGGAATTTGTCACAGCATTCCAAAAGATGGAAACAGAATCTGGGATTTCCTTCATGCGGCGGATACGCTTTTGTATCAGGTAAAGAAGAAAAATCGTAACAGCCTGTGTATTGGAGATATCAATGGGCAGGAATTCAAGGCAGATTTCACATAATTTTGGCAAGGATGTACCGTAAGGTTGCCGGATTATTCCAGTTAGAGCCGGGATATAAGAAATTCCAGGTAAAACCAATGTTTGTAAAAGATATTGAAGAATGGGGCACAGAGTTTGAATTTGTTTACGGAAGGATTGTGGCAAATACATCCTGCAAGAATGGAAAATCCATGTCCATGTAGAAGTTCCGGCTAATACAACAGCTGTGATGGTTCTCCCTGAGAAAGAAGAGGTACATGAAGCAGAAGCTGTTAGATGAACTGATGAAGATATCCGAAGAAGAACAGAAATATCTTGCTGGTCAGGGTGATATCGAAAAACAATTGTATGCAAAGGAACAGATAGGGGAAATAGACAGGGAGCTGCTGCTTAAAAGAGGACAGCTTATTACGGTACGCCCACATAGCCGCTTTGTCGATTTCCCTGAACACAGACACAATTATGTAGAGATTATGTATGTGGCACAGGGCAGCATTACGCATTTCATAGAGGGAAAGGAATTAGTGCTTCATAAGGGTGATGTTCTGATGCTGAACCAGCAGGTAGTGCATTCGATAAAAAGAGCGGATTATCAGGACATAGGCATAAATTTTATCGCACTGCCTGAATTCTTTGAGGTACCCTTATCTATGCTTGGCGGGGAAAATGTTCTTGCACGGTTTGTGACAAGCGTATTCAGGCAAAAGGATCCGGTGTCGCATTACCTTCTGTTTCGACTTCAGGAAAATGAGCAGGTTGAAAACCTTATGGAAAACATGGTGGAATCCATGCTGCACGGATATGCAAACGAAGATATCATAAACCAATATTCCATGGGAATTGTATTTTTGTATCTTCTGAATCATCTGGAAAATCTAAGCCATAACTCTTCTATGGACTATAAGGAGACAGTAGTCCAGGCAGTGCTCGGATATATTAACAGCGATTGTAAAAATGCAAGTCTGATGAGAATTGCAGAGGATACGCATCAGTCTATAACTGCCTTAAGCAAACTGATAAAGCAAAAAACCGGATACAATTTTAAAGAGCTTCTGCAAAGGAAAAGATTTCAGATGGCAGTTCATCTGCTGTGCGATACAAAGCTTTCGATTGAAGAAATAGCCCTTGATGTCGGGTATGAGAATCAAAGCTATTTTTTCAGGCAATTTAAGGAGCGTTACGGGATGACCCCGCATAAATACAGGAAAGAAAAATTAAATAAAAAACGATAAAAAATGGAAAATAAGGACAGTTTTTTGAACTAATGAGGTTCTAAAAAACTGTCCTTATTTTTGCTATATTGAGTATAGAAAACGGGGAACTATTCAGAACCACTGAGAACAAACAGAAAGGAACGCACATATGGATACGAGATATTATCTTGCTGTTGACATTGGCGCTTCAAGCGGCAGACACATGCTTGCACACATGGAAAATGGAAAGATGGTGCTTGAGGAAATCTACCGCTTTCCAAACAGCATGACAGAAAAAGCGGGGCATAAGGTGTGGGAAGTGGACAGGCTTTTTGAGGAAATACTTACAGGCATGAAAAAGTGTCTGGAAATGGGGAAAATTCCTCACAGCATGGGAATTGACACATGGGCTGTGGATTTTGTCCTGTTAGATGAAAACGACAAAATGCTCGGAGATGCGGCTGCCTACAGGGATGACAGAACAAAAGACATTGACAAAGCAGTGTACAGGTTTGTATCGGAGACAGAACTGTACACAAGAACAGGAATTCAGAAGCAGAACTTTAATACTATTTATCAGCTGATGGCTGTAAAAAAGCAAAATCCACAATTGTTTTCAAAAGCAAAGACAATGCTTATGATACCTGATTACTTTCATTTCCTTTTAACAGGGAAAAGGGCTCAGGAATATACAAACGCAACAACTACCCAGCTGGTAAATGCAACTACCAGGGACTGGGATTATCAGCTCATAGATAAGCTTGGATATCCACAGGAACTGTTTTTAGAAATAAAGAATCCGGGATATGAGCTGGGAGACTTAACAAATTCCATTCAGAAAAAGGTGGGATTCAACTGCAAGGTCATTCTCCCGCCAACCCACGATACGGCGTCTGCTGTTATGGCTATTCCAACGCAGGAGGATGATGCTTTGTATATCAGCTCAGGAACATGGTCACTTATGGGAACAGAGCTTAAAGCAGCAGACTGTACAGCGGACAGCATGAAGTGTAATCTGACAAACGAGGGCGGTTATGATTACAGATTCCGTTACCTGAAAAATATTATGGGACTGTGGATGATACAGTCGGTAAAGAAAGAAATCGCACAGGATATGAGCTTTGCTGAAATATGTGAAATGGCAGCAAAAGAGGACATAAAATCAGTGGTGGATGCAAACGATGACAGATTCTTAGCACCGGAAAACATGACAGAGGAAGTAAAAAAAGCCTGCAGTGAGAGTGGGCAGCAGATTCCACAGTCGGCCGCAGAGGTGGCAGCCGTTATCTATAACAGCCTGGCAAAATGCTATGCTGGGACTGCTCACGAGATAGAGGAGCTGACAGGAAAGAAGTATTCCCATATATATGTAGTAGGTGGAGGCTCTAATGCGGCTTACCTGAATAAACTTACCGCAAAGGAAACAGGAATGACTGTTTATGCGGGACCAGGCGAAGCCACTGCGATAGGAAATATAGCTTCACAAATGATTGCTGCTAAGGAGCTATGCGATTTAAAAGCTGCAAGACAGTGCATTTTCGATTCTTTTGAAATAAAGGAATATAGTCTGAATTTATAAATGATAAATACAAATTGCTATCACAAAGAAGGGAGAAAACAAATGTTAGTAGAGACAAAAGCAAGAGTTGGTGTATTTTCGATAGCACTCGGCGCATACCTGCCACAGTTTCCAACACTCGTTCCTGAGTTTGAGGCACAGTATGAGGCCTTTAAAAAGACGATACCGGATTCCGTTGAGCTGGTGGATGGTGGAATTGTTACCACAAAAGAGCTTTCCATGAAGGCAGGAGACAAATTCAGGGCAGCGGATGTAGATCTGGTAATTTTACAGCTTCTTACATATGCCACAAGCTACAATATGCTTCCTGCAATCAGAGATTTAAATGTGCCGGTTGTTCTTGTGAATGTTCAAAAGCTCAAGGCACCGGATTATGCGAATACGGACACACCGAAATGGCTTGGTGAGCTGTACGCATGCGGGGCAGTGGGAGAGATGGTTGCAGACCTTGAGAGAGCAGGCAAGAGACATGCAGTAATTACGGGCGTAGTGGAAGGCGGAGACGACTACGTGGCAGTGGAGATAGCACAGTGGTGTAAGGCAGCCCAGGTCAGAAGGAGATTCCGCTATACCAATATCGCGCAGATTGGAAGACCTTATCCGGGAATGATGGATCTGTACATTGATGAGACAAATCTGTATAACCGCATGGGTCTTTACACTAAGCAGTTTGACTGGGAGAAAATGTGGGCAATCGCTGACCATATCACAGATGAGAATGCAATCAGGGCAAAGGCTGAGGATATACTTGCGACATTTGATATAGCACCGGACAAGACCGGAAAAGTAGCTACAGTTGAGACTGTATGGGATATGGCAAGATATGTTGTGGCATTTGAGGAATGGGTAAAGGAAGAAGAACTTGGTATGATAGCCTCTCATTATGACGGTTTTGCCCAGGGAATAGCAGGAAAGCTTGACAGTATGCTGATACCGGCGTTTTCAATGCTGATAAAGCAGGGAACAGCCTGTGCAGTGGAGGGAGATATCAAGGTTGCCATGGCGATGAGCATCTTAAAGACAATTGCCGGAACAGGACAGCTTTCGGAGATGTATTCTATTGATTTTAATGAGGATATCTGTATTATAGGCCATTCAGGTTCAGGAGATGCGGATATTTCACAGGCGAAAAAGCCAACCATGAAAATTGTGGACGTATTTCACGGGAAAACAGGCGGTGGATATCTGACACAGTTTTATCCGCCGGTCGGAGATGTAACATATCTTGGAATCACTCAGGATATGAACGGAAAATTTAAGTTTGTTGTGGCAGAGGGCGTAAACGAGGATGGTCCGATATTCACATTTGGAGATACAAATATGAGAACGCGCTTTTCAATCGGAGCAAGAGAATTTTGTAACCGTTGGAGCGAAGCAGGACCTACACATCACATGGCAGCAGCGGTTGGCAGACATATCGATACAATACTCAAGGTGGCAAAGATACTGGATGTGCCGGTTGATATTGTATGCAGGTAATCAGGTACAAAATAATAGTTTAAATATAGTAGAAAAGTGAGGAAAATATCATGAAATTTTTAGATGCAGAATTTGTAAAAGGATTTATACGTATGGCAAATGACGGATGGGAGCAGGGCTGGCACGAAAGAAACGGCGGAAACCTTTCATATCGTGTGAAGGCAGATGAGGTAGAGTCAGTAAAAGAAAATTTTGAGCCAAAAGAGTGGCAGCCAATCGGAACAACAGTGCCAAATCTTGCAGGAGAGTATTTTCTTGTGACAGGAAGCGGAAAATATTTCAGAAACGTGATAATCAAACCGGAGGATTCCATCTGTATGATAGAGCTTGATGAAAAGGGCGAAAACTACCGTATCGTATGGGGGCTTGTAAATGGTGGAAGACCAACAAGTGAACTGCCAAGCCACCTTATGAATCTCGAGGTAAAGAAGCTTAAGAATCCAAATTACAGAGTAGTATATCATGCACATACAACTAACATCATAGCGCTTACATTTGTTCTTCCGCTTGAGGATAAAGTCTTTACAAGAGAGCTTTGGGAAATGGCAACAGAGTGTCCGGTAGTATTTCCTGATGGAATCGGTGTAGTTCCATGGATGGTTCCGGGAGGAAGAGAAATTGCAGTAGCGACAAGTGAGCTTATGAAGAAATATGATCTTGCCATATGGGCACATCATGGAATGTTTGCCGCAGGGGAGGATTTTGATCTTACATTTGGACTCATGCATACAGCAGAAAAATCAGCAGAGATTCTGGTAAAAATGCTGTCAATGAGACCAGATAAACTGCAGACAATTACACCTGATGATTTCAGACATCTGGCTAAAGATTTTAATGTTACTCTTCCAGAAGAGTTTCTATATGATAAATAAAAGATTTCATGTTGATTTTACATATTCTTCATGCGACAAGTAATCTGTGACTTTTGGGAGATACCTTATGTGTAGTAATATGTAGAAATATGACACCTACGCTTGACAATATGCTTATGAGTGTGGTGTTGACGAAGGTATCAGCAATACACCGATGGATTTGGTTACGTTTTGCAGGAAAAATGAGATTGCGGTAGAGCCATATTCCCCGATTGCATACGGTGTGATTTTAAACCAGACAGAAATTAAGGAGATGGCAGATAAATATGGTGTACGGTGGAAAATTGTAGGAGAAAAGAGGGGCCGGAATAAAACGGTCTCTTTTTTTGTCATAAATCTTGAAAAAATAGAAAATTGTGGCAAAATAATAGTGATAGGTGATGAAAATCGTAGTATAAGAGTACAAAGGAGTACGTAATAATGGAAGCACATGAGAAGTCATTTACTTTTATGAATGGACCGATTAGAATTGAAATACCGTTCTTCCAGAGAGGTTATGTCTGGAATAAGGATAACTGGAGAGATTTAATAGAAGATTTGCTGGATGAAAAAAGCAGTCATTTTCTGGGTTCTATTATTCTTAAAGCAATTAAGACTGAGAGTGGAGAAATACCAAGATGGTCATTGATTGACGGACAACAGAGACTTACTACGTTAAGTGTGCTTTTGCGTGCATGCTATGACAATTTACCATTAAGTACCTATGATGACGAAATACAGGCAGACTTGAAGAAGCAGATGCAGGATATGCTGTTTTATAAAGAGAAGAGCATCAGTGCGGTCAGAAAGGCTAAAATTCAGCACTCACTTGTTGATTCACCTGCCTTTGGCAAAGTGATTCATGGCGAAATGTCAGATAAACTGGATGGTATCGTTTTGGCAGAAGAAGCATCCAAAGAGAAGAAAGCCTCTGATGGTATTCTTCAATGTTATAAATTCTTTTGCAAATATCTGGACAAAGACGAAGAGAAAACGTCCAGGCTATGGGAACTTTTACAGAATCAAAATGCGAAGATTCTTGTAAAAATTGACTTGGAGGCGGATGAGAATGAACAGGCAATTTTTGATACGGTCAATAGTGCAGGAGTAAGGCTTACCTGTGCAGATACGATTAAGAATAGTATTTTCCAGTATGCTATTGATAAAGCTGAGGAAAACAGGAAAAATCACGAAGTGGTCGAAGTGAAATTAAAGGATGATACGGTACATATTGAATCAAAGGAAGATGTAATAGGGCTTTATAAAAGTACCTGGGAAAATACGTTTAGCTGCGATGGGGATACCATTGGATACTGGGCAACATTAAGACCACTTGGCCGAATTACCAGAGATAATCTTGAAATATTACTTCATTGTATTGCCCTGATAGAAGGAATCTATAATCCGGAAGAACATAAAATATCGGATTTGCCAGATATTTATAAAGAATATACGAAGAATCTTACGACAAAAGAGTTAATGGAATTTATAATTGAAATTTGCAGCTACGGAGAAATATACAGAAAATTCTTTTGCTCGTTTGATGCAACGACACTATATTCTTATAAGAAACCGATACAGCGACTGTTCCATATTTTAAACGTATGTGATATTTCAACATTTCATGCTTATATTCTTAAGTTGTTAAGCAAATACAGTAATTTGGATGAAGATAAATTGCCGGCAGATATTTTAAAAGAATTGCATAATCTTGAGATAATTGCAATCCGGTATGTGATTTGTGGCTCTTCTACCAAGAATTTTAACAAAAATTGTGCGGACCTATTGGCGGATAAAACAACGACAGCTGACCTGATAAACGACAGACAGGATGAAATTAAAGATGCTATTCTGGCACAGAAAGTAAAGGATATTTCAAATAAACATGCGACACTCCTTTTATTCTGGCTTGAGCTAAAACGGCGTTCGGAAGATGAAAAGTGTGCAGAGAAAGAACTTAAGTATTGTTATACATTAGAACATATTATGCCTCAGAAATGGCAGGAGTTTTGGCCGGTTTATAACCCTGTGGTAAAGGATGAGAATGGGCAGGATATCACGGATGGCGAAACCGCTGAAGAAATGAGAAGTGCTGCAGTGTATGAAATTGGAAATATGGCATTGTTAGTATCGAGCTTGAATACTTCCATTCGAAATTATGAATTTAAAAGAAAAATGGAAGGGGAAGGCAGAAAAGCTGGTGTAAAGAAATACGACTATCTGCTTTACACAAAAGATATCACTGCACTCTATGACAAAGGTGATATTTGGGATGAGACGAAGATTCATAACAGAACCAGACAGCTGACAGATGAAATCCTGAAAATGTGGTGATTCTGGCAGGAGTGCTTATAAAAGCCGGATGAAAGTAATTGTACAGAAGAAAGAAATGTACATTTTGGCCCTGATGTGGTACACTATATGTTGCCGTGTCAGGGTTTTTGCCTGGCAAACGTTGTTTGATAAAAGAACAAATACTTTAAGAAGGAGAATATAGACATATGAAATTAGGAATCGTGGGACTTCCGAACGTTGGAAAAAGTACATTGTTTAATTCACTGACCAAGGCAGGTGCAGAATCCGCTAACTATCCGTTCTGTACGATTGACCCGAATGTTGGAATTGTAGCAGTACCGGATGAGCGCATTAAGAAGCTCGGAGAACTGTATCACACCAAGAAAGTTACCCCGGCAGTGATTGAGTTCGTGGATATTGCAGGACTTGTGAAGGGCGCGAGCAAGGGAGAAGGACTTGGAAACCAGTTCCTTGCCAATATTCGTGAAGTAGACGCAATTGTGCATGTTGTCCGCTGTTTTGAAGATACGAATGTCGTACATGTGGACGGAAGCGTAAATCCGGCAAGGGACATTGAAACCATCAATCTGGAATTAATTTTTTCTGATATTGAGATTTTGGAGCGCAGAATTGCTAAGGTTGCAAAACAGGCGCGCATGGATAAGACATTGGCAAAGGAAATGGAGCTTTTGGAGGCAGTAAAGGCACACCTCGAAGACGGCAAGCTTGCAAAATCATTTGAGGTTCCGGATGATGAGGATGTACAGAACTGGTTTGCATCCTATAATCTTCTGACTGCGAAACCGGTTATCTATGCTGCAAATGTGTCTGAGGATGATTTGGCAGATGACGGTGCAGGAAATCCGCACGTGGCGGCCGTTCGTGAAATGGCAGCGAAGGAGCATAGCGAAGTATTTGTTATCTGTGCACAGATTGAGCAGGAAATCGCAGAGCTTGACGATGACGAAAAACAGATGTTTTTAGAGGACCTTGGCTTAAAAGAGTCCGGTCTTGACAAGCTTGTTGCAGCAAGCTACAGTCTGCTTGGACTGATTAGTTTCTTAACAGCAGGAGAGGATGAGTGCCGTGCATGGACAATTAAGAAGGGCACAAAGGCACCACAGGCAGCCGGAAAGATTCACACTGATTTTGAGCGCGGATTTATCAAGGCAGAGGTTGTCAACTACCAGGATTTGCTGGACAATGGAAGTCTTGCAGCCGCAAGAGAAAAAGGAATTGTCGGAATGGAAGGCAAAGATTACGTTGTAAAAGACGGAGATGTCATCCTGTTTAGATTTAACGTATAAGAATATTTGAATGCAAAGGCGCATATATTTTCCTAAAAACGGTGGAAAGTATATGCGTTTTTGCGAATTGGAGCAAAAAGAGGTCATCAATGTGATAAACTGCAAATGTCTCGGGAATGTGAGAGACCTTGACTTTGATGAAAAAGACGGCTGTATCCGTGCGCTGATTGTGCCGGGGCCTGCAAAATGGCTTGGATGCATGGGAAGAGAATTTGAACTGTGGATTCCGTGGTGCAAAATCATCAAAATCGGACCGGATATTATTCTGGTGGACATTGACGAGAAGGAAGTGCGCAAAAAAATCACCTGAAAGAATGAAATCCGGTTGACAACCACAGAAAGTATAGATATACTCAAATACAAAGGGAATTGGGGTGTGGAGGTAGGCATATGAAGTGTCCGTTTTGCAGCAGTGAGAACACGAGAGTGATTGACTCAAGACCGGCGGATGACAATAATTCCATTCGACGACGCAGACTGTGTGATGAGTGCGGGAAACGTTTTACTACTTATGAGAAGGTAGAGACCATACCGTTAATTGTCATCAAGAAGGATAATAACAGAGAACAGTACGACCGTTCCAAGATTGAAGCGGGTGTTCTTCGGGCATGCCATAAAAGACCTATTTCCGTAAATCAGATTAACCAGTTAATTGATGAAGTTGAAACAGAGATTTTTAACCGGGAAGAAAAGGAAATCCCAAGCTCTGTCATCGGTGAGATTGTGATGGATAAGCTCAAGGATTTAGAAGCGGTTGCTTATGTGAGATTCGCATCTGTTTACCGGGAGTTTAAAGATGTGAATACCTTCATGAGTGAATTGAAAAAAATGCTTGACAAATAATGCGCGGGATGACTAAAGAATCCGGTGCTTTTTGCCGATATGTGATGTGTAGTACAGTAGAGAAAGTGAAATTGCAAGTGGGGCGTATGGTATGAATCTGTCAGGAATCCGAACCAGTTCGGTATTTTATGATTACAACCAAATAAAGAATGAACAACTCCAGAACCAGCGATTGCAGGGACAGCAGACGACACAGGATTCCGACGAACAGAAGAAGGAAGTTGCGGCTGCAGCACTTAAGTCGGATCATGGAGCTGAGAATTTTGCAAAGCGTTATCAGCCGGATGCAACGTATGAACTCAAAGGAACTGACAGTGATATCAGCAGTCTTGACGTTGAGAAGTTTATGACAGACCTTAAGAAAGACCAGGTATTGCAGCAGTATCAGTTTTTTGTCGGAGATTCGTTAGAACAATCGGGAATCTGGCAGAACAGAACAGACGAGAATTTTTCTTTATAGAGAATCATGTGATAGATGCATGGTTCTCTTTTTTATACCGCAAAAAAGGGTGGATATTTTGGGCAAAGTATAGTAAGCTATGTAATAGCAATTCTTGAGAATCGGAAAAGGAACTGTAATATGTTGGAAAAATTTTATCCGGGAGAATATTTGGATTCTGCCTACGAAATTGATTTTGAGGGACTGTATCAGCAGGGGTATCGGGGAATTATTTTTGATATTGATAATACTCTGGTGCGGCATGGCGAACCGGCAAATGCGAGAGCGTGCCAGCTGTTTGAACGGCTGAAGGGGCTTGGCTATCACTGTATGCTTCTCTCGAACAATCAGGAACCGCGTGTGAAAATGTTTAATGATGCAGTGCAGGTTTCTTATATTTATAAGGCAGGAAAGCCGGGAACCGCAAATTATTTTAAGGCAATGGAGCAGATGGGCACCACAAAAGAAAATACGATATTTGTAGGAGACCAGATTTTTACGGACATTTATGGAGCCAATCGGGCGGGAATCCGTACGATTCTGGTAAAACCGATTCATCCCAAAGAGGAAATTCAGATTGTGTTAAAACGCTATCTGGAAAAAGTAGTCTTATTCTTTTACCGGAGAAAAAACGCAAACAGGAGGAAAAAATGAAGATTGCAATTGGAAACGATCATGCGGCAACCGCAATGAAATTCGAGATTATGGAGTATTTAAAGGAACTTGGACATGAAGTGGTAAACTTCGGTACAGATGGTACAGAGAGCTGCAACTATCCTGAATTTGGCGAAAAAGTAGGACGTGCAGTGGCAGCAGGAGAAGTGGACTGTGCAGTGTTAATCTGCGGAACCGGTGTTGGAATTTCCATTGCGGCAAATAAAGTGGCTGGTGTGCGTGCAGCAGTCTGCTCCGATTGCACAACGGCAAGACTTGTCAAGGAGCACAATAATGCAAATGTCATTGCATTCGGTGCGAGAATTGTCGGAATTGAAGTGGCAAAGGATATTGTTAAAAGCTATCTTGACGCAGAATTTATGGGCGGAAGACATCAGACACGCATTGATATGATTCACGAGATTGAGAAAAGAAGCGGAATTTAGGCTAAAAAGTGGCGTTTCCGATAAAAAATGCTTGAAATGTACAGGTATTTATTATACAATAGAAAAATCAGAGAGCTTACGGCTCATGCGCAATTTTAAGGAGGAAGTTTGAATGATTTCAGCAGGCGATTTCAGAAATGGTATTACCATCGAGTTAGAAGGTAATATTTTTCAGATTATTGAATTCCAGCACGTGAAACCAGGAAAAGGTGCTGCATTTGTAAGAACCAAATTAAAGAACATTAAGAGTGGCGGTGTCGTTGAGAAGACATTCCGTCCTACTGAGAAATTCCCACAGGCACGTATCGATAGAAAAGATTATCAGTATCTTTACGCAGATGGAGATTTATATTACTTCATGGACGTTGAGACTTATGACCAGATTGCATTATCTAAAGAAGATATCGGTGATGCATTAAAGTTCGTAAAAGAGAACGAGATGGTAAAAATGTGCTCTCACAATGGAAGCGTATTTGCAGTTGAGCCGCCTCTGTTCGTCGAGTTAAAGATTACAGAGACTGAGCCAGGCTTTAAGGGTGATACCGCAACAGGTGCTACCAAGCCGGCAGTTGTAGAGACTGGTGCAACCGTATACGTACCGCTGTTCGTAGAGCAGGATGACGTTATCAAGATTGATACCAGAACAGGTGAATACTTATCACGTGTCTAAAACAGACAAGCGTTTTGATGACACAGATTTTAAACCCCGGAAAGTTATTTTCTGGGGTTTTATGCTACAGGGGGGAAGGGTATGAAAAATGGGAAAACGATAGTAACACTTATGTTTGTAATTGTATGCTGTATGATTGCGGCGTGTGGGAAAGAGGAAAAGACACCGGAAAATAGCGACAGTTATGTCACATCTTTTTATAGCCCGGATGAGGCAATTCAATCCATTTCCGTGCGGGAGGGAAAACTGTATTACAGCACTTCTGAGGGAGAGGTTTATCAATTTGAGCCGGGAGAAGATGCAAAACCCGAGAAATTAAATCTCAAAAATTCGGATGTGACAGGCTTTGACTGGGCAACGTTACAGCCGGATGGAAAAGGAAAACAATATCTGTTTTATGCGATTGGGGAAAAAACGTATCTTGCCGGATATGATGAAAACGGAGAACTCCTTTTCTGCAACGATATCTCAGAATATATTGCAATTACAGAAGTCTCTGACACCGCAGTTGATGGGGAAGGGCATTTGTTTGCCATCGTAGGATTTGGACAGGTTGCAGTTTTTGACATGGACGGCAGTTACCGGATGACGGTGGAAGCAACCGGAGGGGAACTGATAGACGGAATCGCTGATGACGGAAGCGGGACGGTATATGTTTCCTGTCAGACACTTGGAGGCGGTACGGACTCTGCCATCCGGGAACTTTCATTTACAGATGGACTGCAGGAAAAAGCATATGACAATTTTGTTGCAGGAACGGAATTTGTGGCATTTGGACAGAAGGGATTTTTGACGCAGGGAATCAACAGCCTTTATTATTATGATAGGGAAAACCGGACGCAGGAGCAGCTTTTTGCCTGGATGAATCTTGGAATTGATGCGGCACAGGTACAGCAGTTTGGGGTGCTTGAGGATGGACGCATTGCGGTGTTCTTAAAGGACAATACAGATGATGCGGTTGGAGAAATTGCAGTACTTCAAAAAGTTTCGGCTTCAGAAGAAACGCAGAAGGAAGTGCTTACCGTCGGAACTTTTTCTGCCAGCACGAATTTGGAATACGCGGTTTCACGGTTCAACCGGCAAAGTGAAGACTACCGGGTGGAAGTAAGAGAATATTATGACGAGCTTATGGCAGGTGAGGATGATATTTCGGATGCTTATACGGCGTTAGATCTGGACATTGTTTCCGGTGACTGCCCGGATATTCTGAATCTGCGGTATGAGGATTTGAAAAAATATGCGTCCAAAGGATTGCTTGAGAATCTTGCACCTTATGTGAAAAATTCTGAAATGAACTTTCCGGCAAATGTAACAGAAGCGTACACATTTGGGGAAAATCTTGTTGCACTTCCTAATACTGTACAAGTGCATACTTTGGTGGGAAGTACTTCTGAACTTGAGGGGATTACCGGATGGAATTTAGAAGAAATGATGAAGTTTGCAGAACGTCATCCGGATGAGACGGTGTTTGATATGAGCGCACAGCAGATGCTTTCTCTTTGTCTTACATTTGAAATATCACAGTTTGTGGACTGGGAAAATCATACCTGTCATTTTACGGATGACGCATTTTATCGTATACTGGCATTTTGCAGTCAATTCCATGGCGATTCCGGGGCGGGAAGCAGCATCTGGAACATTGAAGACCACGATGCTCTGGTTTATGAAGTGGATATTAACCAGGCGGAGGATGTGAATCTGTTACAGCAGCTTTTGAAAACAAAAGGAATTACATTTATAGGCTTCCCGAATGAGAATGGGGCGAGCGGAAATCTTTTAGATGCGACCGAGGACTCTTATTCGATTGCGTCAAAATCACAGAACAAGGATGCTGCATGGGCATTTTTGCAGGAATTGTATGAAAATGTGCCGGCGAAGTCTTTCCGCACGACGTTAGGAAATGGTTTTCCGGCGGAGAAGCAGAGCTTAGAGACTTTCTTTGCGTATGCAACGGAAACAGATGCTTATGATGAATTTGGAAACAGAAGATTTCCGTTTTCTGTCACAATGTCCAGGGAGGGGCAGAATTATTGCTTTTATGTGCCACTGCCGGAAGAGATAGAGCAATTGACGGATTTGTTAGAATCTGCCGGAACAGAAAGAAACAGTGATGAGCAGATTTTAAAAATCATTGAGGAGGAGGCAGCCGTCTGCTTTGACGGGCAGAAGACACCGGAGCAGACAGCGGAACTTATCGAAAGCCGGGTGGCAAATTATCTTGCGGAGCAGGAGTAAAGTTTTTTGGACAGAATGAAGATGGCAAGCAGCGCCATGACAATCTGGCTTGCTAAAAGCCCCCAGAGATAGCCACGGATGCCAAAAACCGGGATGGCAAACAGCACGAACAGGATGCGGATGCCGCAGGCAATCAGATTTAAGACAAACGTAATGCTTGGAAAACCAAGACCGTGTAAAATACTGCTTAGGGTAGAACCTAAGTATAAAAACGGGCAGATCCACCCCATCGTGAGAATGAATTTTCCGGCGAGAGCGTTTTCAAAGAGGACATTTCCGATGAAATTTCCGGTTACAAGGAAGCCTGCCGTGCAGAGAAAACCGAGCAGAAGGCAGGATTTGACCGTGCGTCTTATGGTGCGGTGAATCATGGCGGTGTTGCCTTTTGCCTGCGCTTCGGAGATAGTGGGGAGCAGCAGGACGGAGACCGAGTTGGTGATGACGGATGGGAACATGATAACAGCCATTGCCATTCCGGTCAGGATACCGTAGACACCGAGCGCTTCGGAATTTGTGTAGCCAAACAGCCGTAAACGGTTTGGAATCATGATATTTTCATAGCTGGAAAATAAATTTAATACCAAGCGGTTGGCGGTCAGAGGTACAGCCATTGAGACCAGATTTTTTGTGCAGCGGAAGAGATTTCCGCTGCATTTTTGAATTCCAATGGCACTGACTGATACAAGCGTGCTGGCAGCTTCTCCGATGACAAGTCCCCAGATGGCAAGCGAGATAGTGACGGGCTTACCCTGCGATAGCTGGATCTGGCAGAGCAGCCATACACTGCCGACCCGTGCAATCTGTTCCGTGAACTGGCAGAGAGAGGGAATGGCAGTTTTTTTTAATCCATAATAATAACCGTTGATACAGCAGTGGATGCAGCTTGGAACGAAGGAAAATGAAAGGATTTTTAGTAACGGAGTACAGCGGACGTCTCCCATCCAGTGAAGGGCAATCCAGTCCGCATTTGCCCATAATAAGACATTTGTGAGTGTTGATAAGAACAAAGAAAGAACAAGTCCTGTGACAAGATAAAGCCTTGCGCCGGAGGGATTGTTTTTTCCGATTTCCATTGAGACAAACTTCGAAATAGAGGTCTGGATGCCGGCGGCGGTGATGGCAAACCCCAGAGCAGTAATAGGTGCAATAAGCTGGTAAATTCCCAATCCTTCTGCACCAATCATGCGGGAGAGGAATATTCTATAGAAGAAGCCTATGATTCGGGTGAGGACACCGGCGATGGTAAGAAACAGCGTTCCGGTGATAAATGAGTTCTTAAACAGGGCTTTTTTCAATGAAGTTTCCTTTCGTCTGTTTCGTGCAGGGTTAGTAATTAATATATGAAGGAAGTGGAAAAAACATGAATCATCGTATATATTTAGATAATGCCGCCACAACACAGATGTCGGAGGCAGTAAAACAGGAGATGGAACCTTATCTTCTGCAGGATTTCGGTAACGCGTCCACTGCCTACAGCTATGGCGAGGAGGCAAAGACTGCGATTGAGCACGCCAGAAAAATCATTGCGGAGAGCTTAGAAGCAAAACCGGGAGAGATTTATTTTACGTCAGGAGGCTCAGAGTCTGATAACTGGGCGATAAAGTGCATTGCGGGGGAAAGGAAGGGCAAGGGAAAGCATATCATTACAAGTTCAATTGAGCATCACGCCATTTTAAATTCCTGTGCCTATCTTGAGGAACTTGGATATGAGGTGACCTACCTTAACGTGGATGAAAACGGCATGGTATCTCCGGAAGAGGTGCGGCGTGCCATCCGGCCGGACACGACACTTATAAGTGTGATGTTTGGAAATAATGAGGTGGGAACGATTGAACCTATCATGCAGATTGGGCGCATTGCAAGGGAAAATGGCGTGCTGTTTCACACGGATGCCGTGCAGGCATATGCACAGGTTCCAATATCGGTGCGCGCTTATCCGATTGACCTTTTAAGTGCCAGTGCCCATAAATTTCATGGACCGAAGGGGACAGGTTTTTTGTATATCAGAGAGGGAATTGAGATTCCGTCTTTTATCCATGGAGGAAGCCAGGAAAGCGGAAAGCGTGCGGGGACAGAAAATGTGCCCGGAATTGTGGGAATGGGAAAGGCGGCAGAGGAAGCATTCCGGAATACCCGTTACAGGATGCGTCGGGAGACGACACTGCGCAACTATCTTATCGAGAAAGTCACCCATGAGATACCAGGTGTCCGCATCAATGGGCATCGCACCAGAAGGCTTCCTGGAAATGCCAGCATGAGTTTTCGTGACGTGGACGGCGCATCGTTACTCATTCTGCTTGATGAGGACGGAATCTGTGCCTCCGGCGGTTCCGCCTGCAATACAGGCGAGAGCAGAATTTCCTATGTGATTGAAGCACTCGGCGTGCCGGAGGAATATGCAGCAGGGACCATCCGCATGACCTTGTGTGGAGAAACAACACGGGCAGATATTGACGAGGCGGTGCAGTCGTTAAAGAGGAATGTGGCGAAGCTGCGGGAGTGAGAGCAGGGTTGTGCAAAAGTACCCAAAAAGGCATCTGCAATTTGCAGATGCCTTTTTAAATCTCTCAAAAGGAAAGCGGAAATTAGTTGTCTCCCTCTTCCTCAGAAGACATGGAGTAAACCTGACGTTTTCTTGCCATCTCGTCATTCTCGAGGTATTCGTCGTAGGAAGAAACTTTGTCGATGAAGGTTCCGTCCGGCAGGAACTCGATAATGCGGTTTGCGGTGGTCTGAACAACCTGGTGGTCACGGGAAGCGAAGAGGACAACGCCCGGGAACTTAATCAAACCGTTGTTTAAAGCGGTGATAGATTCCATATCCAGGTGGTCGGTCGGCTCATCTAAAATGAGAACGTTGCTGCCCATAATCATCATGCGGGATAAGAGAACACGCACTTTTTCTCCTCCGGAAAGAACACGCATCTTCTTGGTTCCGTCTTCTCCGGCAAACAGCATACGTCCGAGGAAACCGCGCACATAGGTGGCATCCTTGATTTCGGAGAACTGTGTCAGCCAGTCAACAATCATCAAGTCTGTATCAAAAATTTCGGTGTTATCCTTCGGGAAGTAGGACTGGCTTGTCGTTACGCCCCATTTGAAGGAACCGGAATCCGGCTCCATTTCACCGGCAAGAATCTTAAACAGTGTTGTTTTTGCAAGTTCATTTCCACCTACAAATGCAATTTTATCATCATGACCAACGATGAAGGAAACATTGTCGAGAATCTTCACGCCGTCGATGGTCTTTGTGATTCCCTCAACGGTCAGAACCTCATTTCCGATTTCGCGGTTCGGACGGAAATCAATGTAAGGATACTTCCGGCTGGAAGGACGGATTTCATCGAGCTGGATTTTTTCAAGGGCACGCTTTCTCGAAGTTGCCTGCTTGGATTTGGAAGCGTTTGCGGAGAAACGGGAGATAAAGTCCTGTAATTCCTTAATTTTTTCTTCCTTTTTCTTGTTGGCTTCCTTCATCTGCTTTACAAGAAGCTGGCTGGACTCATACCAGAAGTCATAGTTTCCGGCATAGAGCTGAATCTTTCCGTAGTCGATATCTGCGATGTTGGTGCAGACCTTATTTAAGAAGTAACGGTCATGGGATACCACGATGACTGTGTTCTCGAAGTTGATTAAGAACTCCTCAAGCCAGGAGATTGCATCTAAATCTAAGTGGTTGGTCGGCTCATCTAAAAGCAGGATGTCAGGATTTCCGAAAAGAGCCTGCGCCAGTAAAACTTTTACCTTTAAAGCACTCGGCATATCTGCCATCATTGTGTAGTGGTCCTCGGTCGGGATACCGAGACCGTTTAAAAGGGTGGCTGCGTCAGATTCTGCATTCCAGCCGTCCATATCAGCAAACTCTGCCTCAAGCTCGCTGGCGCGGATTCCGTCTTCGTCTGTAAAATCTTCCTTCATGTAAATCGCATCTTTTTCCTTCATAATATCATAGAGACGCTTATTTCCCATGATAACGGTGTCAAGAACCGTAAAACTGTCATATTTAAAGTGGTCCTGCTGTAAGAAGGAGAGACGCTGTCCCGGTGTGATGATAACTTCGCCGTTTGTAGGTTCGAGCTGACCGGAGAGAATCTTTAAAAAGGTAGATTTTCCGGCACCGTTTGCACCGATTAAGCCATAGCAGTTCCCCTCTGTAAATTTAATATTTACTTCTTCAAACAGAGCTTTTTTTCCGATACGCAGAGTAACATTATTTGCACTAATCATGATAACACCTCAGTCTATTTGTTTTCAATTGGACATACAACCTCTATTATACATATAAACGCTGATTTTTCAAGGAAAATCACCGCAAACGTCCAAATACTGCAAGAAAGAGTGGATAAGCATTGATTTTTTCATGGGAGGAAGATAAAATAATAGGAAGGGAAGAAAGGGAGACGGGTTATGAAAAAAATATGGTATATGATTGCAGTAATTGCAATGTTTGGCATGGTGTTTTTTTATCCACAGAGTGCGTGTGGGGAAGGAAACACACAGGATGAGACAACCACAATCAATTTTCTGAATGGTTCATCAGAGAAAATTGATTATTACGATGGTAGCTGTCGCACAGATGAGCGTACCAGTGTATATGTTTTGGCACAGATTATTATGCCTGTTGGGACAGAAGAGGCAGAGCTTTCAATCAAAACTTCTAAGAACAGCATTGTCAGCATTCCGGTCAGCAGTATATCTTTAAAAAAAGACGATAATGTGCAACATTATGACGCGACTGGAAGAATGGACTATTATTATAATTATAACTATTACGATAGTTATTGCTATGGAGGCAGAGCCTGTTGGAGAGTATATTTGTGCTGTGACATTTTAAAAAGCGGAGTTGGGGCGATATCATTTACAGTTGGGGATGTCACGGTTTCAAAGGATATTGTGGTACGACCGGAACCATATGTAGGAATAACCAAAATCAGCCAGATCAGCCATAACCAGATGAAAATTGTGTGGCAGAAAGAGACCGGCTGTTCCGGTTATCTGGTACAGCGCTTTGACAAGGATTTTAATAAACGAAAAACGATAAAAGTTGTAGAAAAAGAAGGCACTACGACAGCTATTTTAAATGCAGAATGGGAAAAAACGCATTACTATTATGTGGTTCCCTATGTCGTCTATAAGGGACAGCGGATTTTAGCAGAGAATGACACCGTTTATACAGAAGGGGTTGTGCCGTTTACCATGGGGCGACCAAAATCGAAACTGGTATCAGTGGCGCAGAAAAACAGTGATTCGCTGAAAATTCAGTGGGAGAAGATAGACGGGGCGAAGCGGTATAAGCTATATCGCAGCGAGAAAGAAAATGGAACCTATAAATGTGTTTACACAACGAACAGCAAAAATTCTTACACACAGAAAGTTACAAAGGGAAAACAGTATTATTACTATGTAAAAGCGGAATTTGAAGAGGGATGGGCAACAAAATCCGATTCCCTCACTGGAATGGTATTATTGAAAAATGGAAAGCTCAGCAAAAAAGAGCAATCCGTGAATCAGCAGTATGAAGACGGGCGGTATGGAACCAACACCTGTGCAGCCAGTGATAAAACCTATTACTATGAGAGTAAGGGCAAACTTTATATGGTCAGTTTGCAGAAGAATGGCAAGCTAAAACTGTATACGATGGAGGACAAGACCAAATGCACTTTTTATAAGGATATCAAACTTCCGAAGTATGAAATCTGGGGCGGTTTTTATCAGGGACCGGATGGAAACTTCTATGTGGCAGTGGGCTATTCCAACCCCAAGGAGAGCGATAAGAAAATTGTCATCAAGGTCTTACAGTATGACAGCAAATGGAAGCTCAAAAAGACCTGTAATATCCGGGGAAATGTCACAAACAAATATAAGGGAATTTATGATCCGTTTAATTTTAGTGGATGCAGCATGACGATGCAGGGAACGAACCTGTATCTGGCAACTGCACGAAAAATGTACAAACTTGGCGATGGACTTCGTCATCAGAGCAATATCGGATTTCAGATTGATACAAAGAAGATGACATATAAATGTAATTCACCGTATGTTTCCCATTCGTTCAATCAGCTTGCAAAATTTAAAGATGGAAATCTGTATCAGGTGGACCACGGAGATGGTTTTCCGAGAGCCGTTGTACTTTCGATTAAGTCCAATTATGGAACGACAAAGGAAAAGGAGATAACGAAGAATCTTTTTGAAATTAAAGGTCAGACCGGACAAAATTACACCGGTGTGTATGTCGGTGGAATGGAAGTCGGAGAGAAAAATGTCATGGTCTGCGGAACTGCAAAGCCGCACAAGTACAAGATAAAAGGAACATCCGGCTATAAATCCGATCTGAAGAACAATGTATTTTTACTGACAGCAGACCGTAACAGCGGAAAGAGCAAGGTCATCTGGCTGACAAAGTATGACCCGAAGAAATCGGATGTTACGGTAAGCGAGACACGTATGGTCAAGCTGACAGACAATCGTTTTGCGATTCTCTACAGCACAAATAAAAACAACAAAAATACGCTGCATTACGTGGTGGTTGATAACCAGGGAAAGAAAATAGCAGAAAAAACCTATAAGAACATCTGGTTTGCTGCAAATTCAGACCCGGTACTGTATAAGGGGTACATACGCTGGGTTTCACACACAGACTACTGGGGTTGGTACTTAGGCGGAAAGAGCGTTTACTATAAAGTTCCTGTGACCTGGTAGGCAGTAAAAAGTTTTATAAGTAGAGCAGTAAAAGGGAGAGGCGGTATGATGGCAAAAGAAGAGACGGAGCAGAAATGGACACAGATGTTTGGGGAATTGTCATTTGGCGTAATCTGTTACCGGATTTCAGGCAGGGGAACAGAGCGGGAAAGACGGCAGTTCTTCTATGCAAATGATGCATTTTATCAGGCGATTGGGTATACACGCGAAGAAAGTACAGAGCAGGAGAAACTGTTGGATTCCCTGTGTCTGCCGGGAGAATATCAGAAGTTAATGGAGCAGGTGGAGCAGGCAATTTCGTATCCGGGGAAAACCTGTGCACTTGTTTTTGCTATCCGGCGAAAGGATGGAACCTCCATTCATCTGCAATGGAAGGGGAGATTCCGCGTGATGGACGAAAAGGAAGGATATCTGTTTTGTTCCTGCAATGTGGTGGAAGCGTTTTTACAGGAACAGTTCCAGCTTACGGACAGGCTCAATGCCGTGATGCGGGAAAAACGCCGTGTGGATGATATTATTTCGGCAATGCCGGTTGGAATGGCGTTTGTCAGGGGCGGCAGGGAATATGTTGTGGAAAGTGCCAACTCAGAATTCTTACAGTCTGCAGGATACCGGGCAGAAGAACTCGTGCAGGAAGGCAGACCGTTATTAGACTACGTGGAGCCGGAGGATGAGGGAATCCTTGAAGAGGCGATGGAGAAGTGCAGAGAGAGCCGTAAACCGGGCGAGTTTGAACTGCGGATGCGCACAAAGGATGGCGGGATGCGCTGGCAGATGTTCCGGTGTCAGTTGTTTCATTATAAAAATGCCGTTCCTTATTATATTCTTGTCAACTGGGATATCAATGAGAGAAAAGGTCTGGAAGAAGAACTTTGTCTTATTGACGAGCAGTACCGCATGTTGGAGGAAGTATCAGACGATTTTCCGCTGGAGTATGATGTGGAAAACAGACGGTTCCGTGTGCCGCAGCGTTATCATATGAATGGAAAGGTGCCGGATCCGGATATGCGGTACCTGACTCTTGCAGAGACGCTTGAGGATATTTGTGAGGCAGACAGAGAACGGTATACAGAATGGATTAGTACTGCTTCTGTAGAAGAAATGGCAGGCAGTATCGATTATCGGCTGAACATGGCACCGGCTGGCAAAAAGAAGTCCTATGTATGGTATCGCACGACATATCGCAGTATTCTTGGAGCAAACGGCGGCGTTATCCGTATCATCGGCAGAAGCTATGACATCAGCGCAGACCGGAAGATTCAGGAAGAACTTTCCAGGGAAATGCGCTTAGACCCGCTGACAAGACTGCTCAACAAAGTGGCAGCCGAGAAGGAAATCACAGAGTACCTTGAGGAAAATGGCGAAGAGAGCCATGTGATGTTTTTGATTGATATTGATGATTTTAAAAACATCAATGACACGTTTGGGCATACGGTAGGCGATACGGTGATCCTGGATATTGCGCAGGCAATTAAAGGGCAGTTCCGGGATGACGATATTGTGGGACGTATCGGCGGCGATGAATTTCTGGTTCTGATGAAAAATGCCGGAAAAGAGACCGCAGTCGAGAAAGCAATACAGCTTGGAAATAACGTAAAGAAACGTCTGATTGGTGACGATGCCGTGGTACAGGTGACATTAAGTATTGGGATGGCTGTGTTTGGAACAGACGGGGATGATTATGAAACACTCTTTTCCAGAGCGGATCATGCCATGTACGTCACAAAACGGGGAGGAAAAGATCATTTTTCTTTTGCAGGACAGGAAAATGCGGCACAGGGTGTTGACGGAGAGCGGAATGCCGGAATCGGAGAAGAAAAAATTCCGATTGAACAGGCAAGAGGAAATGCGGATAAGGATTTTTTGAATGTGGCATTCTCACTTTTATCCCATGCGAGAGATATCAACGGTTCCTTAAACGTTTTATTAGAGCAGATTGGAAAGCGGTACCGGCTCGAACGTGTCACGGTACTTGAAATTCAGAATCAGGATGCACAGCCGGTGAAGACAAATGACTGGGAAGCAGTGCCGGAGGTGCTTGGCGAGCTTCCACTTGAGAGAATCCGCACGGAAATTTCTGGCGTAGAAAATGGAAAATTTATCGGAATAGAAGACGGAGACGGAACGGTCTGCTGCGGCTGTGTGAGATATGAGCTTGCCGGCGGAAGAATCGGCTGTATGTGCGTGGAAAGCCGTGATGCAGATATCATGTGGGAGACTACAGTTGTAAATACGTTCTGCGAATTAAGCCGTGTCGTAGGTGTGTTTGTTTCTCTGCGTAACAAGTTAAGGGAAGATCAGAATGAGATTCGCCAGCTTCAGGACAGAGACAAGCTCACGGGCCTTTATAATCTTGAGGCATTCCGTGGCAGAGTTACGGAGGCGATGAAACATGCGAAAGAAGAAAATGTTTATGCCCTTGTGCATGTGGACATCAACAATTTTTCCTATGTGAATGAAAACTTCGGACAGACTGTGGGAGACAGTATCCTTAAGGAGTTTGCACAGACGATTGTCAAAGGAACAAATGTACTTGAAGCCTGCCGGATGTATTCGGACTATTTTATCGTTCTGACAGTGGGAAAAACAAGAGAAGAAGTTTACAACCGGGTTGTGGAAGGTAATACGAAGTTTGAAGGGTTGTTAAGGCAGAAATATCCGACGAGCAGCATGACACTTTCCACCGGAATCTCTTTTCTCGGAAATTCCAATGAGGACTTTGAATCCATGCTAGAGAGTGCCAATATGGCGCGCAAACGCTCAAAGGAGCTTCGGGCAGATCATCCGGTGGTTTACGACCCATCCATGCGCTCAAAACGTGATGATGAGATTAAAATTATCGGAAGATTTTATGGGGCACTCCAAAAAGGAGAGCTTGAGATGTTCCTGCAGCCGAAGTTTTTAATAGGAAAGGATGAGATATACGGAGCGGAGGCGCTTGCACGCTGGAAGCTTCCGGGCGGCGAAATCCTTTCCCCGGCGCGGTTTATCCCACCGCTTGAAAACTTAGGCTATATTGTAGATTTGGATTTTTATATTTTTGAACAGCTCCTGCGTGCGATGAAGCGCTGGAAGGATGCGGGAAGAGAACTGCTTGTCATTTCCACGAATTTTTCGAGAAGGCATTTTGAAAACGGCGGAACACGCTTTTTGCAGAGACTGAATGAACTGATGGAGCGTTATCAGGCAGACCCGCATTATATCGAAATTGAGGTGACAGAGAGCGTAGTTATCGAGAATCTGGACTGTATGAAGGAATGTTTAGCAGAGCTTGAGCGGCTTGGATACCGCATCGCAATCGACGATTTTGGAACCGGCTATTCCTCCTTAAGCGTTCTGCTTGAGATTCCGGCGGATGTCATTAAGATTGATAAAAGCTTCACAGACAGAATTAATGAGGAAGAACAGCGGCATTTTGTGTCACAGATGGGACTGTTAATCCGTTCCGCAAAGGAAGAGGTTATTTTTGAGGGAATCGAGACGGCAGAGCAGGAACAGTTTTTAAAAGACTGCGGTTTCCGGTACGGACAGGGGTATCTTTTCGACAAACCGCTTCCAATGAGCGAATTTGAACGCAAATACCGTTAATCTGCAATTTTTTTCATGGATTGCACTCGTTTTCGTACAGTCGGAAATCTTTACAATCGACAAATAAAATGCTAAAATGTGAATTAAGTCGACAGGTTACGCTTAGGGGCGGAGTGACAGAACGAAGCATTTTGGGTTGTCAGTCCGTGAATGAATGTGTTTACATTCATTTGGCACAGGTGAATTTCCTCAACAGAGCGTAATGTGGCAGATTATCAATATTTTAAGGAGGAACAGAAATGTCCAGAGCAAAACAGTCAATGGACGGTAATACAGCGGCAGCTCATGTAGCT
>ENA-ORNF01000684-ORNF01000684.1-human-gut-metagenome-genome-assembly--contig:-NODE-684-length-33420-cov-12.354353_pt1 | contig 33420 bp, 31 predicted proteins | sample MGYA00242110_ERZ509012 | MGnify/ENA primary metagenome ERZ509012 (study PRJEB26280, sample SAMEA2338714) | human gut metagenome | biome: human gut; feature: human-associated habitat; material: faeces...
AACTAAAAATAAAACAATTATAAACTTTTAACAATCCCTTAACGGGACACTAGTGGTATTTAAATTATAATCAATGAATAATATTGGAGTTCAGGAACTTAAGCAAATCCAAGTGGATATGCTTAAAGAAATTGATAAATATTGCAAGAAGCACAATTTACGATATTCTCTTGCTTTTGGCTCATTGCTCGGTGCTGTTCGTCACAAAGGATTTATTCCATGGGACGATGATTTGGATATCATGTTGTTGCGTAAAGATTACGACAAATTCATTAAGGGTTTCAAACATGAGTATTATTCAGTAATTAGTCCTGGTTCCGACCCTGAGTATTCTCTCCCATTTGCAAAAGTTAATGATACTCGTACTATCATTAATGAAGACGCAAATGTCAAAAATACATATGGCGTTTATGTAGATGTGTTCCCTGTGGATAATGCCCCCGACGATTTATACGAATTAAAGTCATTCATGAGCCGGAAAAAGAAGCTTAACAGGCAACACATCCTAAAAATTGTAAAAGTAAAGTGGAAGAGAAATCCATTAAAAAATATAGTATTGATTTTGGGGCAGTTGTTCTTGGCATTTAAATCCATTAATGCAATATCGAATGAAATGTCTGATTTGTCCGCAACGTATTCTGGACTGGCTCATTGTAAATTGAGGGGGATTATTGCTCCAAATGATAATAGGTTTGAGGAATTGTTGCCAGCAGATTATTTTGAATCTTACACAACGATTCCCTTTGAAGGGTTTGAAGCTATGGTTATAGAAAAATATGATGAATATTTGACGGCCGCTTATGGTAACTATATGCAATTGCCACCAAAAAACGAGCAGATATCTCATCATAAATTTAAAGCTTGGTGGAAAGATTAGAATTATCAATAATAGATTAGCACGCTTCTTTAAAGAAGTCAATTCCATTGCGATATTATAAAATTATAACGATATCTGAGACAATTGCTGGAATAAAATCGGTGAAGTTTAACTATTACCCTTCTAAAACAAGAGCTGTTCTCTAAACCTCACATTTTGGGGAATCATCCATTACGCAATAAAAAACATATTATTCCAGTATTATTAGTCAATGTGAAATGACAATCTAGAATATCAACTATTAATGTTAAGATTATTGTTAATTGAATTCGTGCTTTCTTCTTTAAAACAGATTCATTTACAATGCCAACACTTCTTCAGATAAACGTGACGGCGAACTGGGGGTCGACGGGAAAAATTGCTGAGCAGATAGGACTTTGCGCGATAAGACATGGATGGACGTCGTACATCGCGTATGGTAGAATGTGCAATCCTTCCGGAAACGAACTCATCAGGATAGGTTCGCAACTCGATGTATATGAGCACTATGCTGAAAGCAAGTTCCTGGACAACGAGGGGCTGGCTTCTCGCTATGCCACGCACAAGTTCCTGGATCAGATAGATGAGATTAGACCGGACATTGTGCATCTGCACAATATACATGACCACTTCTTGAACTATCGGCTCCTGTTTAAATATCTGACAGAGCGGAATATCCCTGTGGTATGGACGCAGCATGATCAGTGGGCTACGACAGGGCATTGCATGTATAATCTGTGTGGATGTGACCGATGGAAAGACGAATGCCGTGACTGCCCAATGTCGCGGTGGTTCTCACTTGACCGCTCCAGCAGGAACTTCAAGTTAAAGAAGCAGCTGTTGGCGGCACTCCCTTCTCTGACGATAGTCCCTGTATCGGAATGGCTCGGAGACAACATCCGCCAATCGCATCTGAAAGACAGACCGATGCAGGTGATTCACAACGGCATCGACATACATACATTCTGTCCACAAAGCGCAAATACACATGAAAGGTATGGTCTTAGAAAAGGCTCGAAGATAATCCTTGGCGTGGCAGCAGTGTGGGACGAGAGAAAAGGGCTGAAGGACTTCTATGAAGTAGCGCGAAGGCTTCCGGCTGATGAGTTTTCGATAGTGATTGTCGGGAAACTGACAGAAAAAGCCGAGCAGGTAAATGATGGCTGCCAAATGGTTTTCGTGGACCGCACACAAAACGCTCTTGAACTTGCACAGCTATATTCCGCAGCATCAGTATTCGTGAATCCGACCTATCAGGACAATTTCCCGACAACAAATCTTGAGGCATTGGCCTGCGGAACGCCTGTGATAACCTATCGCACAGGCGGCAGCCCGGAAGCCGTGGACGAGAAGACAGGCATCGTCGTGGAGCAGGGCGACATAGAAGGGCTGACAGCTGCGATACGGCAGTTAAGAATCACTCCCCTGTCATCGTCCGACTGCCGTAAACGGGCTGAAGAGCATTTCGACAAAAACAAATGTTTCGAAAAATATATTGAATTATATACACATCTAATTAATGGATAATCTATACAGCTAATGGAACAAATAAAACCGCAACTTTGGATTGTTTCCGAACTTTTCCCTCCAGATGAGACTTCAACGTCTTATATACTTGGAGAAATTGCCAATACGATGGCTAAGAAGTATTGTGTCGGCGTAATATGTGGTCCTGAGATATACGATAAGCGGAAGAAACTGGATGACAATACTCGTTTTCATCTGGATGAGAGTATTGCTGTGAAACGTGCGCAAGGTTCCAACTTCGACAAGAATACGATTATTGGTAAAACACTCTCATTTATTCTTATGAGTCACAGCTTAATGTCTCTAGTGCGCAAATATGTTCGTAATGGAGACAAGGTACTAATGGTGACTAATCCGGCTCCATTAGTACTACAGATGTCTCGCTTAAAAAAAAGTATTGACTTTGAACTGAACATACTGGTACACGATGTGTTCCCAGAGAATACTGTACCTGCTGGATTAAGATTGCCGATGTATGGTTTTATCAAGCGAATGTTTGATAAGGCGTATGCTAAGGCTGATCAGTTAATAGTGCTTGGACGGGACATGCAAGAAGTCATTATGAAAAAGGTTAAAAAAGGCTCGAAATCCAAAGGCAATTCTCCAAGAATCTCTGTTATTGAGAACTGGGCAGATATTGAGAATATTAAGCCTCAACCTATGCCAGAGGGGAAAATTATTTTGGAATATGCTGGCAATATAGGACGCGTTCAGGGATTAGATAATATAATAAATAATTTACCGTCGGATGTTGAATTCCACATATATGGTACTGGTTCAATGGAAAACACGCTTAAAAGAATGAATCATCCACGGGTGTTTTTTCACGGACCATATTTTAGGAGTCAGCAAAACGAGGTTCTGGCTGCCTGTCACATAGCACTCGTTACGCTCCAAGATGGAATGTATGGCCTTGGCGTACCATCAAAGACTTACAACATATTGGCTTCTGGTCGGCCAGTATTGTTTTTGGGGCCAAAAAACAGTGAAATTGAAAGACTTGTAAGGGAGTCTGATATAGGTTATTGTGGGTGGCCCGAAAAATGGAATAAAGATGAACTTATTGAAAAAGGAAAGAAAGCGCGTGAATTAGCTGAGAAATACTATTCAAAGAACATTATCTTAGAAAAATTCTTGAATGCAATATAATATGGAGAATTTACTTTTTACTGGTGGTACGGGTTTCCTCGGCAAGAATGCCCGCCCAATATTGGATACAATGTATAATGTTTCCACTTGTGGTATCACCCCTGATGATACGATTAAGGCAAATTTAGCAAAAGAGATTCCTTCGCTTGATCAACATTATGATGTGGTTCTGCACGCTTGCGGTAAAGCGCACATTGTACCTAGAACAGAAGAAGAGAAGCAAGCTTTCTTTGATGTGAACTACACTGGGACTATTCATCTTTGCGAGGCATTGGAGAGAGTTGGTGTTCCTAAAGCATTGGTTTTCATTAGTACCGTGGCTGTGTATGGTTGTGAAAGTGGCGAAATGATTACTGAGGAGCATCCTTTGAATGGAGATACGCCTTATGCTAAAAGTAAGATTATGGCTGAGGAGTATTTAACCAAATGGTGCGCTAAGAATGGAGTCGTTTTAGGTATTCTCCGTCCTTCTCTACTCGCCGGAAAGAATGCACCTGGAAACTTGGGCGCTATGGTTAAAGGTATTCAAAAAGGGTACTATATGCACATTGCTGGCGGCAGGGTAAGAAAAAGCATTCTGATGGCAGAAGATATTGCCCGCATTATGCCAATGCTTGTAAAAAAAGGTGGTGTGTATAATGTGTGTGATAGCTACCAGCCGACGTTTGGAGAAATAGCTCAGTCTGTAGCTGAACAGCTTGGAGGCAAGCATATTATTAACATTCCATATTGGATGGCTTTTTGCATGGCTAAGGTTGGAGACCTTCTTGGTTCAAAAGCGCCCATTAATTCCCTCAAGCTCAAAAAGATCACAGAATCTCTCACTTTCGACAATTCAAAAGCGAGAAAAGAACTTTGCTGGGAACCGCTGGATGTCCTTACTAATTATAAGATTTAATTTGGTAAAGAATCTCGTAGAGAAATTCGCGCCGGCAGCATTGACAAGACCCTTTCATGATTTCGATGATGGCGATAGCATGGCCCCTGGTAAGCGGGTGTATATTATTCGTCCTTGCAAGATTCATGACCGGGGAATAAGGGGAATCTCTGTTTTGTGATCGGCGGTATTCTGGGGAGGGATGTTCCTTCTGGTACTTATCATATGGCGGATGATGAGGCGCTTTCTACTAATGAGCTTATCGAGGTGATTTGTGAGGTGTTGGGAAGGAAGGCGCATATATGGCGTGTGCCGAGGGGGCTGATGAATGGTGTGGCGAAGTTGGGGGGATGGCTGCATTTGCCGCTTAATCCGCTGAGGATGCAGAAGTTGACGGAGAATTATGTGGTTTGTAATGGTATGATAAAGAGGGCGCTTGGGGTGGAGAGGATGCCGGTGGGGGCTCGTGAGGGGGTGTTGGAGACTTTGAGGGGGTTTGCGGGGGAGTAAAGAGTCTCTTCACAGTCGACTACGGGCCACTAAAGATGGGTAAAACTTGAGTCTGTTGTCTGTCATGTTACATGGCGTTTCGGATAGAGGCTATTAAATCATTGGAAATTATCGGTTAATTATGATATACGGAAGTATGCGTGAATCTATTATTATAATTTCTTATGTTATTGAAGGAAGTTAAGGAAAGAGTACTGAAAACAGTCTATGATAGTGCTGGGCATGCTTTGAGTGTTGATGATTTTGCTAAATTAATACCAGAAGCGACTGAAGATCAACTTCGCAAAGCTGTTAAATCTTTGAATCAATCCTCAATGTTTGCTACGTACATTCCTTATCTTGGTGGACGTTTTGCAGTTATTGGGCTATCAGCAGAAGGCATGGAATACGTGGAAGAACATCTCTTATCTGAAGGTGAGAAACTGATTGATGGTCTGATAGATACTGATAAAACTGTTAAGTCTGGGAAGAATATTGAAGTTAGTCTTGGGGATGAAGATGACCCTTTGAGTTCTACTGGAAAAGAAGATGATGCTGAAAAAGATGCTTCATTAACGCACACTCAAGAACGTTTCAAGCCAATAATTATTTCTGATATTCAAAAAGATGCAGATGTTAATCCGTGTTTTGGGGTAGGTACATTGGCGACTTGTTTTGTAAGGTTAATTGATTCCGTTAGTCAGTCTAGTTCTGTCAATGTCTCAATGATTGGGATATTTGCTCCGTGGGGAAGAGGTAAGACCTACTTTTTCTCGCGTATAAAAGAACTGTTGAATGAGCATAACTCTATCTTAAAGTATTTTGTTGTCTCATTTAATGCTTGGAAATACCAAGAGACGCCTGCTATTTGGGCATACTTGTATGAGACTTTCAAGAAAGACCTTTTAGGTTTTGGAGGACATCTTATATTTAATATATGGAGGCATTTCTGGAAATTATTGTGGAGTCTTTTCTTATTCGCGTGCCCATTTGCAATTACATGGCTATTTAGAGAAAGGCTTCCATCTGATTCGGAGTTGCTGGTGGGCTTATTATCTGCAGTTGGATTTATATTAAAGACAATTTATGATAATGTAGATTCTGTGCAATTGTTAGGGCGTAAAATATTCTTAGGTGACGCTTTTGATAAAGAATTAGGTGCTCAATCTGAAATTGAGAAAGAACTTGAGGCGTTGCTTAAGTTTAAAATATGCAATCGAACTAAGAAAAAGAAAATTCTGCTGTATGTTGATGATATTGATAGGTGTGATTATTCTAGAATTGTCTCTGTCATAGAATCTTTAAGAACGATTCTTGAAAACCCAGATATAGGTGCGCGTTTGGTTATTGTGTGTAGTATTGATGTTAACATATTAAAAAGTGCTTTGGAGCAAAAATATGGATTAATAAACAGTCCGAATAGATCGAATCTTAAACATATCATTAGAGACCAGATTGATAAACTGTTCGTTTCCTCAATCTCCCTTCCGGAGTTGAAAGATTTTGAGTATTGTGAGTATTTGCAAGAATTATCTGGAGTGGATAGTATAGAGTTTAGTAGTTTTTCTATTTCAATACGCTCGAAAGAGTTCTTGTACAGAGGCGAGCAACCTAGATTTGCTCCATCAGACGAATCAACTACTAATGATCTGGACATTAAACAACTGATTGGTTTAATTCTGAATGAAATTCAAATAGTAGGTGCTACTTTAACACCGCGTCAAGTTCGTATTTTGTATTACAGATGTCTGTTTGCTATGAATATACTTTCAGAAAGACATGAATATATCGATCGTAAATGCATTCATGATATTATTCGTAAATCATATTGCGATGGTCAAGATGAAAGTGGGCATGATGATAGTTATAAAGAAATTTCAAGCATAGTTGTACCATTATAAAATACACTACATTCAACTCCGAACTTTATAGCTTGGATTGCTTTTCTCTATAATCAAATTTTAGTCTTACTAACAGAGTTGATAAAGATAACTCATGCGGAGGATGACAAGTATGAGAGTTGAAGATAATTAACGAAGAATATGAGGAATTCTTTGACAGGATATGAGAACCAAGACTTTCTTTAATTGATCGATATTTAACGTGCAATCTTAAAGGACTATTAATCAGATTCATATGAATACATACATGTTATACGGCATAATTGCCGTGCTGTTGCTTCTACTGGAAGTTGTTTACTTTCGTGTGGCAGACAGATTCAATATCATTGACAAACCTAATCAGCGCTCGTCGCACTCCAGCATTGTCCTGCGTGGCGGTGGGATTATTTTTCTTTTGGCGTTGTGGATTTGGTTGGCTTTTGCTGCGGCAGGGTGGATACCTTCGTTGAATCTGGAAATCGGAGACTACATCTGGTTCCTGCTGGCAGTGACGTTGGTTGCCGGCGTGAGTTTCATTGACGATATTCATTCGTTGCCGGACAGCGTGCGGCTTGTGGCGCAATTCGGAGCTATGCTGATGATGTTTTATCAGCTGGACATCTTGCATCTGAACATGTGGTGGGTGGTGATTCTTGCACTCATAGTTTGCGTAGGTGCGTCTAATGTCATCAATTTCATGGATGGAATCAATGGTATCACGGGGGCGTATGCGCTTGCATCGCTTATACCATTGGCTCTGCTCAATCAAAGTATGGACTTTGTGAATCAATCTCTTATATTCGTGGTAATTCTTGCGGACATTGTATTCTGTTATTTCAATTTCAGGCCCAAGGGTAAGGCGAAGTGTTTTGCAGGTGATGTGGGGTCAATCGGAGTGGCTTATATCCTGCTGTTTCTGATCGGGGCATTGATCCTCAGGACTGGAGATATCACTTGGCTGATTTTCTTGTTGGTCTATGGTGTGGACGGCTGTCTCACGATTTGTCATCGCATAATGTTGCATGAGAATCTGGGAGAAGCGCATCGCAAGCATGCTTATCAGATTATGGCGAATGAATTGAAGATCGGGCATGTGAAGGTGGCATCGCTCTACGCGTTGCTGCAGCTGGCGGTGTCTCTCGGGTTCATTTATATTATTCCGAATACAGCTCTAGCGCATTGGCTCTATCTGCTTGGCGCATTGATTGTTCTAAGCATCGCCTACATCGCATTCATGAAGAAGTATTATCATCTGCACGAGGAATACCTTGCGACGTTAAAATAGTGAAATTATGTTGGAAATCGACAATAAGTTCATCTCGAAGTTGCTCACCGAGGCTGCGGAAAATCCACGGCATCGTCAGAACTATGATCTGCGCACGTCATCCGACGACAACAGTCAGCGTATGCTCAATGCTCTTCTTCCCGATACAGTGGTTCCTATTCATCGGCACCCGAACAGCACAGAGAATGTATTGTTGCTTCATGGAAAATTGGTCGAGGTGCTTTACGAGGAAGAGCGACGTGGAGATGGCATTGAACCTGGAGACGGCATTGAACAGAAGCAGGACATGGCAATTGGGCGTCGCCTCCATGAAACAACACGCATTGTCCTGGACCCGTCCTCCGGCAATTACGGCTGCGTAGTCCCCGCCGGCATCTGGCACACGGTTGAGGTCCTGGAGCCTTCCGTCATCTATGAAGCCAAGGACGGAAAGTATGGCGAAGACGGGAGCGAGGCGGTGTGAGTTTTGGGGTGGTGGAGATGTGTGATTGCAAGTGTAAATGTCGGAAATGTTGTCGGAAACCCAACGCACTGTCGAACGAGACTTCGCCATACTGCGGAAGGCAGGAATTATTAGACATTAAGCAGGTATTTGGGTTGTGCTTGAAAACTTCAAACAGTTCGTATTAGACTATGACAGACAATTTATTTTTCAGGCTCATACAGAATGCGGTAGGCACGGCTGACGGGTTCGGGCCGGTGGTGCCGTCGGCGGAGGAGTGGTCGGCGATGAATAGGGAGGCGCAGAAGCAGACGTTGCTCGGGGTGTGCTTTGCTGGGGTGCAGAGGGTATGCGGTGCTCATCCGAAGCAGGCGGTGAACCTGCCGGCGGCACTGAAAATGAGATGGTTGGGAGCAGCGGCCAATATACAGAAGCGTAATGAGGTGATGAACCGGCATTGCGTCGAGCTGCAGGAAATGTTCGACCGGGACGGAATGCGCCTGACTACGTTCAAGGGGCAGAGCGTGGCGGCTCTTTATGGTGAAGAGTTACGTGGTCTGAGACAGGCGGGGGACATTGACGTATATGTGGAATGCGGACGGGAGAAGGCATTGGAATACCTGAGGAAGAAGGATATTGACAATGGCGGCTGGGACTATGTGCATGCGCATCCGAAGATTTTCAATGATGCCGAGGTGGAGCTGCACTATAGGCTGAGCATTTCTCATGATCTTTTCAAGAACAGGAAGATACAGGGGTTCTGGGGGAGTCATGTGGCGGATTTTTTTGCAGGAAAGGCTGAACTGCCTTGTGGGGAAATCGTCTGCCCGTCCGCCTACATCCATCTGTTTTACCTGCTGCATCATGCGTTCAGGCACCTCATTTCCGGCGGAATCGGTCTGCGTCAGATGATGGACATCTATTTTGCGATTCTGCGTCGCGATGCCGGGATGGATGCCAGGCTTATGAAGGATGTCAATGACATGGGCATGACCCGTTTCGCTTCCGCGACAATGTGGGTGCTCCGGACTGTGTTTGCATTGCCTGAGATTCCGTCACTCTGGAATGTTGATGAGTCGGAAGGACAATTTCTGCTCAACGAAATAATGGCGGGAGGGAACTTTGGACATGGTGATACCAGGTTCCGCCACCCGACGTCCCGTGCCGGAAAGCTTGTCGAAATCGCCAGACGCAATCTCCACTTGTTGAGCCACTACGAAAGCGATGCGCTCGCCGCCCCGTTCTTCTACATTTGGCACTTCTTCTGGAAACGGATACAGATTTGCAGGATGTGGTTCAGATGTCGTGCCTGATTGAAATTGTCCTGGTGGATTCTCAGAAGGACAATGTCGAGATGGATTACGATAAACTGGCTGATGCTATCACGGAACGCACCAAAGTCATTGTCCCTGTGGATATTGCTGGTATCTGCGCTGATGTGGATAAGGTTCGTGAGATAGTGAGCCGTCCTGAAATTCTGGCAAAATTCCATCCTGCGAATGACATTCAGAAGCTTCTGGGCCGTATCGCCATTTCCAATGACTGCGCTCATTCATTTGGTGCTTCGCGTCATGGCAAGATGGCTGGCGAGATTGCTGATTTTTCTTCGTTCTCTTTCCATGCGGTGAAGAATTTCACTACTGCCGAAGGCGGCGCATTGACATGGAATCTGCCGTTCGGAAACGAGAAGGTGGAGCGTCAGCAGGTGTATTGCGGAAGTCCTGTACCTTTCATTGAGGGTGAGTCCTGGAACGAGTTTATCTACCGTCTCTCCCAGTTGTTCTCGCTTCATGGCCAGAACAAGGATGCGCTCGCAAAAACGAAGTTAGGTGCATGGGAGTACGATATCATTGGCCCATGGTACAAATGCAACATGACCGACATCATGGCGGCTCTTGGTCTAGTCCAGTTCGAGCGTTACCCGTCAATGCTGGAGAAGCGTCACGAGATGGTTTCATTGTACAATGCCGGCATCGATTCTCTGAACGCTGGCCTTGATGCAGCCCATCAGGTCAAGTATCTGAATCACAGGGCTCCAGATCATTGTTCTTCGCACCATCTTTACCTGGTCCGTCTCCAGGGCCGCACACGCGAAGAGGCCAACAAAGTTATCGAGCAGATGGCCGAGCGCGGCATCGCAACCAATGTCCACTACAAGCCTCTCCCGATGATGACCGCCTACAAGGCTCACGGCTTCGACATCGCCGATTTCCCGAACGCCTATCACCTGTTCGAAAATGAAATCACGCTTCCTCTGAATACCAAAATGTCAATGGAGGACGCCGAGTACGTGATAGAGAATTTCGCGGAGATTGTTCGTGGACTGTAGGGGGAGAGAGATGAATTAGTCGCTCGAATTTTGGAGTAATCTGTGGATTATACAGGATTCGGGCGAATCTTTTTCGTTTGGGGGACAATGAGACTATTACGTACATTTTCATTGACAAGTATCTTGGAGGTGGTCGGTCTGCAGTGGCATTGATCTTAATCTTTGGCTTGGAAGTTTGGAGGTGCGTGTTGTTTGCGGGGCTTTTTGTTTGGGCGGAGGAAGCTGGGTGAGGGAGTTGTATTATTGAGGTTTTTGTTGTGTTGGTTTAGGGTCTTTTTCTTAAAACGTTTCATTAGTCGATCTGGGTGTGGGGTGGTTTCGGAAGGTGTCGGATGTGTTCGGGACAGTGCTATGGTGTCAAAAGGGTCAAGGCTGGACGACGCGGACGGAAATCCTGTGCTTCTTGTTCGGCAGCGACATGGTGGCATGCAGTTGGCGGATAGGATAGAACGAATGGCACGTTTGGCGGCTGCCTGACACTGACACTTCAGCCAATGTGAATCTCTTGCGGGGGAACTGTATCCTCGCCATGAAAAACGGACAAAAAATCAGGCCCGGACGACCGAAAACAGATAATGGATTGAAAATGCGCCATAACTGCAGCGTTCAATATGTCATTTTGTCAAAAACGGATAAGATGTTCGATTGGTATGTCTATTGAGTATGACAGATTACGATAATCGTAGTGAGATGTTGACAGTTTGTATTAAAACTGTTTTCGAATACACGGTTAGGGTATTTTTCTGTTAAATCTTTTAATTTGCTAGCTATGGAATACAAAAAGCCAAAAGTTTTAGTGAAGAGCAGACTTCAGTTAGCTGATTGTAGTCGCAATGGCCCTTGTGGTAGGCCTACTTGTTCGTCCAAACCTTCGGGAAGGCACTAGTGTTTTTAGCGGTAGCGCAAATCGCTACCGCATTCTGTTATGTATTACTACAAATTTCCATATATCATTTACAGAAGCCATCAGGATTATGGATATCTTACAGATAATCGTAATTTTGGTTATGATACTGCGTCAAAAAGTTGCTTGAAACTTGGCGATAGGATTTTGTCCAAGTCAGGGAGCGTTTTTTACTCTGTATTGTCGGAACATCCTCGCTCTTTGACTGAAATTGTTGATGAATTATGCTCAATCTTCAGTGATGCAGTTCGCACGGATATAGAAAATGATGCTTATGACTTTTTCTTGGATCTTTCTAGTGATGGCTTTATTGGTCAAGTACATAGTCTTCAAGATATTTCTTTGAATTCTTCGTTTTCCTACGATTCTAGAGAGCCTCTTTCACTTAGTGATAAGGAGAACTCTGATGAGAGTAGTTTCTTGGATAGCCTTTGGAATGATGAATATAGATTGGTGCGAGTCCATTTAAATATTTCTGGACCTTGTAATGAACATTGTGTTCATTGCTATTTCCCAGATGAGTATAGAACAAAAATAATGTCGAAGGCTCAGTTCTGTTCAATATTAGATCAGTGCATCGAGTGTAATGTCATGAATATTACATTGAGTGGCGGCGAGCCTATGTTAAATCCGAACTTAATCTATTTCATTGACAAGTGTAGAGAGAATAACTTTTCAATAAATATTCTGTCCAATCTTACCTTATTGACGGATGATATGGCGTCAGTATTCAGTAAGACGCCATTGCTCAGTGTGCAGACATCGCTATACTCTATGGATGCTGCTATTCATGACTCTATTACGAAGGTGAAAGGGAGTTTTATAAAGACCAAACACGCTATAGAAGTGTTAAGGAGGCATAATGTTCCGATGCAAATTAACTGCCCGATAATGAAGCAGAATAAAGATTCGTATCAAACTGTTCTTGATTGGGCGGCCTCGCTTAATATAGAGGCCAATAGTGACTATATGATATTTGGCTGCTTTGACGGATTAGGTGGAAATTCGTCTTGCCGTTTGGACCCGTCTCAGGTGGAGTTCCTTCTAAAAAAGAATAATGTTGCGACGAATATAGTGAGAGAATCAACAGATGGCACTAATGGCTTATCTGAATCGAGATATTCCGTATGTCCAGTTGGCCTAAATTCTTTATGTATTTCATATGATGGCGCAGTGTATCCGTGCGAAGGCTGGCAAAGTATGATTCTTGGCAATGTTAATGATACTCCTCTTTCTCGTTTGTGGGCCGAGTCTGAAGGAATAAATAAGTTGCGAGGTTTGACAATCGAAGAAGATTTTCCTCAATGTGCGACTTGTGAGAATAAAGATTATTGCTCAATTTGTTTAATTCGGAATGCTAATGAAAGTAGTCAAGGCGACTACAAAAATATAAATCCATACTTTTGTGAGATCGCCCGCATTAAGAAAAACTTGGCCAAAAATTGATTTGAAAGTAGTGCGGTTGTTGCGCGTATAGTGCAAGGACAAGTTTGTCGGCTGCCTAAGAAAACAGACAAAAAAATCCGGCTGAAAGGGCTGGAAACAGATATATAATTGAAATTTAATGAATCGGATGCAGAAATTAAAGGGATTGGCCGCTGGTTCGCTCAGATTGAAAACATCAACCAATGAGCCCCAAATGGATATGAACGGTATAAATTGGCGCAGCATTTTATGGCTGATAGTAGTTATTTTGTTAATTTGTGCTGCCCCCGTAATCCTTACTCAAGGAACATTGTTCGGATGGGAGATTTTTGACCTTTCTGACAAAGGAACAATTGGTGATACAATAGGAGGAATTACTGCTCCAATAATTGGTTTCCTAAGCATTGTATTGCTTTGGTTAACACTGCAAGAACAATTGAGGTTCAATAATAATCAATATTCAATCAACAAGGAACAACAAAGATTTAACGATGCGAATAGAATACTCGCCATGGAATCTCACATTCTACACCTTGATGAAAACCTTTTTTATGGTTACACTGGTTTTGGCAGTACTTTAGAAGGGCATAGCATTTCCTCATTACGACTTTTAGTGGGCAAGAGTATTACAATTGCGGAGAGTGAATTAGAGCACATAATTGACAGGGTACATATAATTGACATAGCATTGTGCACCATGGTAGATTATCTTGAAAAATGCAGTCTGGGAGCAGAAGAAAAGAAATCAACAATATGTATGGCGGACTTGTATCTAACCTATATTCATGGATTTTATAACGATGTGACGGAGGGAAATATCAAAGGGATTCCGTCTATAGCGGAGGTGTATTGTGAAGTAATTGGCGCAGAGTCCTCCAGTGAAAGAATAAAACAAAAAACTCTGTCATATCAAGAAAAAATTAAACCATATCTTGCTACATGCAAAAAAACTCTCGATGAATGATTTCAATAAAAGAAGATATTCCAATTTTATCATTAAGTCAGGATGAATTGGGGCGCACTGCTATTGTACACCTAATGGTGGATGCAATAAAGAATAGTATGTCCCATAGTCATCCTGCAATGACAATGGGCGTTTATGGCGCATGGGGTGAAGGGAAAACTTCCGTTATGCAAATGGTAAAAACAGAGTTGAAAGCAGCAAACATCGAAACGATCTGGTATAACCCGTGGTCCGTAGCCGATGAGCATCAAATTCTAATGGAATTCTTTTCTTTACTGTCAACTTTTGCATTTGATGATAAAGCTATCTCTACAGCTATAGAAAATTATGGACATTTATGCTTGACTTCAAATGCAAATGGCTCTTACAGTCCAGTAATCGCTTCTTATTTAACACGCATTGCACAATGTTTACATGTAAATGGCAACAATTTGCTGGAAATTAAAGCACACATATCACAGAAACTAAAGGAGACAGACAAGTATCCTGTGATATTCATCGATGACGCAGATCGTTTGAGTAACAACGAGATTAGAATAGTATTTAAACTTCTCCGCCAGCTAGCAGACTTTGAGAACGTGACTTATATTGTTGGTTTAGATCCTGCTGCCGTAGTAGATGCTTTGGAAGCTTCCAGTTTGGAGTCTAGCAATAAGGCTCAACGAGGACGTGATTATTTAGCGAAAATTATTCAAGTCCCCATTGTGCTTCCATCTATCGATGAGAAAATACTTCAGGACCAGTTAAAGAAAATGCTGTTGGAGGTGGCTGATGACTTTAATATTATCGTAGATGATAGTAAAAGTCTTCAATTGGTCACGGAAAACCTATCCTCTGTTTTTACAACAAAGCGCTCAATTATTAGATTCGGAAATCAATTACGCTTCGTGCTACCTAATGTACATAAGGAAACGGAGTTTGTGGATTTGTGCCTGATGGAATCTTTAAAGTATCTTAACGAGCAAGGTTGGCTGGAGATATATAGGCAAAAGAATAATTTGTTGGGGAACATCTCTTTTGTCGCTGACGAAAAGGAGAGAGGAAAAGCCTATAACGCTGCAATAGACGCTATTTTGTCATATTTTCATACAGAAAAGAGGGTTTATGTAGAGACCGTTTTGAGAGACCACCTGTTTACAAAAATACACCACTATGGAATTAACACGTTATCTAAATCCATTAATAATAAAATATACTTTAGCCAGTATTTTATCTGCGGAGTTCCTGAGGGGGTAATAGCAAGGAGCGATGCTGAACAATTTGCAAAACTTGTTTGGGAGGATGAAGATAGCGCGATTTCGTGGATCAATATAAAAATGGAGCACTATCCGTCAGATGAAATAGATAGAACATCACGGTTGGCGTTGGAAATGGTAGAGAGACAAGATTCTGTAGAAATGGCAGCAAAACTGTGTCGAGTCTTGTCTTTCTCTAATATGGCAAAAAATTATACAAAGTCTCTAGTTTCAAATCCCACAAGAATTGATATAACCATTACGGTTGTAATCATACCTCATTACATGGTTCGAATCGTTGATGATCAACGATTTCCGGAGAGAAAAGCTGAATCGACCGTATTGAAAGAAATATACGAAAAAGCACAAGTTAACTTCTGTTTGAATCTTTTCTGTGGAATTTATTCGGATAATTGTTTTGTTCCAGAAGATGAGAAAGAGGTATTTGATGTGCTAAAAAAAAGAGTTTTGGAAGAAGGACGGATGAGTATATTTGAATATAGTTTTTTTATTCTCCAAAGATTCTTGCTAGTATGGAAAAAGACAGATTCTAAATCGTATAGGTCATATATAGATTCAATATTAAAGGGAGAAAGTTTTGATGCCGGCTCCTTTGTTGTCCGCAGTCTTCAGGAAAACAGTGTTAATGAACACCTTACAGCTGTTGCTGCAATCATAAATCTGTTCTCAGATTCGTGGGAGTCTTTTCTAAGAAACTTAAATAAATACAGTGATAAAGGGAATAATTTATATAAGCTATTCGTATCCAACTGCGACATAATCAGAAAAGAGTATATAGTAGAGGGAGTGAGGAAAGAAATGTAACATCCACAGTTTTGGATATTAAAATATTCCAAATTTATAGTTCATTTATATTCTTTGTTTAAGGCGAATACGACAATCTACCATCTCCAGATTGTTGATTGTTCAAATGCGATTTTTAACAGATAATTATTATTTTTGTAAGCATGTGGTCGCTGACTCGTTTATCTCTCCGAGTTGCAAACGACTCGGATTGTAAATAAAACCAGGTTTATACTGAAGTAATGATGCGTAGATATGAAAATTAAGCATGTAATAATTGAGAATTTCAGGGCTATTAAAAAGCTTGACTTTGAGTGCTCAGGGAAAGTAAATGTATTCATAGGTGACAATGGCGTGGGTAAGACAACGGTGCTGGAGGCCATATTCGTGCTTTGTTCTTGGTTGAATGCCAAACTTTCGTTGCCAAAGGGCAGAGGTCGAAGCATCCGTAAAGAGGACATTCGTATAGGTGCGGAGTATTGTTTTCTATCTATAGCTGTTGAGTATAAAGGAAAGTCCGCTCAATGGTCACTAATGAGGGGAATATCTTCGGATAATTCGTCAGAGAAACAAACTGACTTGAGGGAACTCGAAACTTTGGTAAGATATATTCGCGAATTCAACGATGATGGCAAGAGTTTGTTCTCCATTTATGGAGTGAATAGAAACCTCTCCTCTATCAGCATTGACAAACGGGTTTATGGTAAGAAAGAAGTAACGCGGGACGTTATTGGAAATTCTATTGCCAGAACTAGTTGGAAACAGTTCTTTAATTGGTATTACGAGCGAGAGAACGAGGAAAATCGCATGAAAGCTAGATTCAGCTTCCAGTATCATGATGAGTCTCTGGACGCCATCAGGGAATGCTTGAATGAGGTATTCCCAGATTACCATAATCTTCGTGTCGAAGATCGCCCCACGCGCTTTGTGATAGATAAAGATGGGAATGAGATTAACTTTGACAGGCTTTCAGACGGAGAAAAATGTTATATAACGCTTGTCCTGGATATTGCTCGCCGCCTGTCCATGCAAAGTGATGGTCAAGGACCCATTTTGAACGGAGAACTGATTATCCTAATTGATGAATTGGATTTACATTTGCATCCTTCTTGGCAATTGCAAATGGTTCGCAATTTGGAACGAAAGTTCCCGAATTGCCAATTTTTTGTTTCTTCACACTCCCCGCTCGTTTTGTCAAGTCTTTGTGACGAGGACAAGTTGGTGGTGCTTCGTAATGGCGAACAGGTTGAGCTCTCAGCTATTCCATATGGAGACAATGGAGATTATATCTTGAAACGTTTCTTTGGCTTACGCTCTGTGCGAGATCCGAGGGTGCAGGAAGAGATAGATAGCATTTCGGCAGAATTAGTCAAGGAACATCCTGACTTAAATATGATAGAACGAAAACTGGATGACTTAAGAGAAAAAGGCGTCCAGTTTGAAGAGTCTGTGAAGATGCGTCTACAATTGGCACAGAAAAAGACGATAGCTCATGAGAAAGATTGATAAAGGGGCTCCAATAGAGTCATTTTCGAAGTTCGTGAGAACTCATCCGCATGCCAGATGGGCGGACGCTAAAGATATGAGACCTGTTTGGAGAAAACATATGCTGAATTGTGAACAGCATGGTATGAGCGGATATACTGAGGAGCCTCTTAAACAAGAGAACTCTCATATCGACCATTTTCGCAAGCAGTCTTTGTTTAATACACTAGTCTTCGATTGGAACAACTTCATTGTAGATGGTGTGGATGAGACGTATGGGGCTAAATTCAAGGATAAGTGTGTGACTCGTTGCGAGGACAACGATAGACTCATAAACCCGGTATTAGAAGATGTGGGTCGTTTCTTCAAATATGAACTTAACGGTAATATCTCTGTAGCCTCAGGATTGAGTCCGGCAGATGCGGCACGAGCAGACTATACAATTAGGGCTTTCAACTTAAATGAGGCCAGCCTTTCTGAAAGGCGGAAAGGAATCATCACTATCGTAATGGATTATTACAGAGATCTATCAGACGAATCGGTGCTTAAAGCCCTTGAACCGATAGGATTCAAGAGTGTGGTCGAACAATTGTTGAATGAACGAAAAAAAGAGGAGGATTCCAGATGATGACTAAGAAGAGCGAAATGGCCGAATGGATATTGGATTTTTTTAGACGAAAAAAAGTGGATGTCGGCCAAGTTATTCTGATGCGTAACATTCAGAATAAACTTTATGAACTCAATCCTAAGGAACGAGACATGTTTATGACCGTTGCCAACGAACTCATTGACAACGGCTACTTTACATATGAAGACGGCTCTCCTCAATTTTTGCGCTTAACGAGAAAAGGATATGACTATATCTATAATCCCAATGCTAAACTTGACTGCTGCTACGATGTTCAGAAGTTATCGTCGGCTCAGTCTAGATATATAGCGAGTTGGCATGATAGTTTTGTGAATTGGGTAAAGGGTGTTTTGAATATTATCGAGGTTCTGTCTTCTATGCCAAAAGTAACAGATGAAGATAAGCAGGCTTTAGCTAAATGCAAAACAATTATGAACGGTGATGTGGTGGGTGCAATAGAAGAAAGCTTGTCCTGCGGAGTGGTTACAGATGACATCCTTGATAAGATAGAGAATTTGAATAAAAGTCTCGTGGATACAATTGTTGAGCGTATTAAGACGGATGAGTTGGTTAAAGATTTTTTGAAACGTTTGTGTTGTCTTATAATCGAAAGAGAAAAGAATGCAGAAAAAATGAGACTGAATATGTTGCGAATCTCGAAAGGGTAGGACACCCAAACATATACATGTATATTATGAGAACGGGCTACAATTCCTAATAGACGACATCAAAAGCCTCAGTACAAGAATTAGATTTAGCGTGTAAGCATGATGGAAAAGTTGGTGTTTAATGGCAGGAATAGAGTTGCGGGACTTCCAGGTGAATTGGACCGGACTATCGCTTTTCTTCTGGAGAAGGAATCTGAGGGATCTTTTCAGTATAGCAGTTCGGTCGAAGATTGGGAAAATGCTGCGGAGTTTATTGAGGAGCCTTTGAATCTTGGGTGGCGTAGTCATGAATTGGCGGCTTCTGTCGGGTTGGCATATATTGCATGTCTAAATGATGGACATATTGATTTTCTGGAGGATGTGCAACAGCAGAGTTTTGCTCACGCGATGCAATCATTCATTGGTTATTCGAATTGGGATGCAGAGATTGTATCGAATGTGGTCAAGTCATTTGATGATAGAGAGGAGGATATTCATCATTTTTTGGGTGTTGCCATTAGATGTTATTGTCAGTCCTATTTCGATAATGGGGTATCACAACCTCTTTTCATAGTGTTTATAAAGCGATGCTAAAAAGTGGCGAAATCACAGAAGTCGACAGTAAGGTTCAAATTGCAGGTTAATACGGACTTATAATTCTGATAATTATGTTCCCCTTAAGTATAACAGCAGGTAAGTTAAATAAAAAACTCCGTAGTTCAGCACAACATAATGTATTTTGAGTATATTTGAAACACATTTATATTTATAACGAAACAGAAAAGAATATGACAGCAATCGTAGGAGTACTGAATAAGCACGCTGTGGCAATAGCTGCAGATAGTGCGGTCACTATGGGAAACACACACAAGGTTGTCAATAGCGCGAATAAGATTTTTACGCTATCGAAGTACCAACCTGTGGCTGTGATGACATATAGTAGTGCGTCATTTATGGGTGTTCCATTGGATATAATCATTAAGGAATATAGAAAACAATTACGAGACGGATCTTTTCCAAAATTAGAAAACTACGTAAATGATTTCATTGAATATCTGCGCAGTAAACAGTTCTTCTGTGATGAAAAAAATCAAAAGAAGTATTTTGAATGGATGTTGGATTCGTTCTTTGATATTTGTTGTAACGAAGCCTGCAATGAGAATCGCATAGTAGACAGAAGCACTTTGACAGCTATGCAGATTGAACAAAAGTTTTCGAATTGTCTCAATTCTTATAAACCCGCCGAGAAGTGTCCTGACTTTAAAACGTACGCATACGAGGATTTTAAAAACTTTACAAAATCAATCATACAGGATTTTGCAAAAGAAAAGGGGGTTACGAATGTGGATTTATTGTCAGAGACCTTCTTCTATTATTTATCTGTAAAGACAAGAACTTATTCCTATACAGGTTTGGTATTTACGGGGTATGGGGAAGAAGAAATCTATCCATCGCTTATACCTTTGAATGTATCTCCATTGACTGTTGATGATCATTTGAAATTTTTTGTGGACCAAAATAATATTGCTCAAATTTCTGAAAATGGCTCTATGGCTGTGATATGCCCCTTTGCTCAGACAGATGTGATTCAAACAATCATTAGAGGTATTAATCCGAGTTTTCAAGATATTATTTACAATGTTATAGATAAGTCCATCGTATCTTATACAGATGCAATTACAGGAATTCTTGATAAAAATCCGTCAACGATAGCAATGACTACAGCTGTAAAAAAACTGGATAAGAAGTCTGTAATTGATGGAATTACGAGCCAAATCAATAGAGAAATGTTTAACTTATACGCAAAGCCTTTGATTGACACAGTGGCGCTTTTAGATAAAGAAGATATGGCGAACATGGCTGAAAGTTTCATATCTCTTACCTCGTTGGTTCGCCGGATGCAACCTGGTGAGGAAACCGTTGGTGGTCCGGTAGATGTTGCAGTAATATCTAAGGGGGATGGTTTTGTGTGGATTAACAGGAAACACTATTTTAAACCAGAATTAAATGCTTCGTTTTTATGCAATTATTTTAAGTAAGAAAGGAGTCTGTTATGTATGATACAACAATGATTTGCAGTTTATTCCCTGATACAAAGTTGGAAGGAACATTGCTGACTCAAGAACAGATAGATGAAATTTCAACACGTATATCAAAGCGCGTCTCTGAAAATGTGGTAAAACAGTTGGAAGAAGCTATTTCGACTTTATCTTCTGAGAAAGCAGAAAAATCAATAGAGAGAAAAGAAGTCTATTAGATATTTGTGCCTTAAGACTTATTGGTTACATAGGTACCGTCGTGAAATGCCTAAAAAGTTTTCCACTTTTCTAACGAGCTGATTGACGAGGTGATAGAAATCTCGTAATTTTGAAAAGGGAAAAGAATTCCCCCAACCACCGAGAAAAGTGAAAAAATGGGGGGATCGCATAATTAATCTGCTTGTCGAAAGTACTAAATTTTTCTGAGATAGCGCCAGACATTGCGTTCCCGGAGTTCAATTTTTACGAGCTCTACTATTCAACTTTCGAGAAGAGCGAATTGGGCAGGATAAAGAAGCTGCTCCCTCTCCGCGAGATGGCAGAGACCCTTCTGTCTGGTTAGGAAAAGCAGGAGGCCGAAGCGACTGGAAACAGCTATAAAATTGAAATATTGATGAGTCGGATTATCGCTCCTTTGCGTTAAGATGTGAAAAAATCACTATATTTGCCCAAAATAACATCTGAAGATATGCTTATAAGGTACTCGGTAGAGAATTTCCTTTCTTTCAATCAAAGGACTGAATTTTCGATGATTCCAGGCAAGGGCTCTTTGAAAAAAAGAGCATAAGGCGCCGGCAATCAATGGCGTCAGCGTGCTTAAAACTAGTATAATTCTTGGGGCCAATGCATCTGGCAAATCGAATCTCATCAAGGCCATGGCTTTCGGACGATTTATGGTCGTGAAAGGCTTTCCTGCCGGACAGATGATTGATTATGAAAAATATCGTTTGAACAAATCTTCAGCTGAAAGTAATTCTAGAATGGAATTCGAAATTCAGGCTGACGGCAAGAATTACGCTTATGGATTTGTCTTCAATCATACTCGGATTGTTGAAGAGTGGCTATATGAAGTCACGAAGCGTTCGGAGAAAAAGATATTTGAACGTAATCCGCAACTTGCAGGCAACTATGATTTGGCTCTGCTGCTGAAATTGAACGAGAAGGAGGAAGACAGGCAGTTTATCCGTTTCACAGCAAAGGGAACTCCGGATAACCAATTGTTTTTGAGGGAACTGATAGTGCGTAAAGTCGCGGAGAATGTAAGTTACTTGAGCGATATAACCTCAGTTTACAACTGGTTTCTCAATACATTGAAAATCGTCTTTCTGGAGGATAAGTATAATGTCGGTTTGGAATCCGAGGTCAATGATAATGAACGGTTAAATACCATCTATAAAGAATTGCTCAAGTATTTTGGGACAGGAATCGTGGGGGTATGCCTTGAAGATGTCGAGCCGAGCAGTGTCATTATACCGGATTTTATCCTTTCCGGGATAAAAGAGCGCTTGATGAATTCGAAGAGTGAAAACGTGAGGAGCATATTGGGCATCAACAACTATACCTACGTTCTGTCACGTGAAGGGAGCGGGCTGAAGTTCCAGCAACTTAAGACAAAGCACGTCACAAATGAAGGGAAAGAGGTCCTGTTTGATACGAAGGATGAATCTGATGGAACGAATCGAATCATTGACCTTATACCTCTGCTCATAGATTTGATCGAGGGTAATAATGTCTTTATTATTGATGAAATGGAGCGTAGTCTTCATCCCAATCTGATATATGACATCTTCGACTTATTCCTTGGTTCGTCATCGAGTACCCACAGCCAACTTATTGTAGCGACGCATGAGTCTTCTCTTCTCACTCAGAAATTGTTCAGGAAGGATGAAATATGGTTTGTTGTCAAGGATGACAATGGAACAAGTCACATGCATTCATTGGAAGATTATAATGTCCGCTTCGACAAGGAAATCCGAAAAGACTATCTTCTCGGACGTTTCAAAGCTATTCCTCGTATAGGGAACAGGTATGACCTATCATTAAAACTTAGTAAAGATGCCTAGAGAAAGTACTCCACTAGTCCGTAAAAGTGGCTTTTTGGAGGCTGAGAAGTTTTATGTTCTTGCCTATGAAGGAGATGTTACGGAGAAAAAAATTTTGAGGATCTTCGCCAATCCCCAATGTTCAATAATTCCGGCTCGATAGAAACAATTCCGCTGAAAAAAGAGTGAAATGCAGGCAATAGCCCTCTGGACGTGAAAAAGCTGTTGTCCAAGGCGAAGGCCGAATACAATTTCAGAGCCACTGATGAATTTTGGCTGATAATTGACCGAGATGATTAGGAAAAGATTCATCATGTCGATTTCGATGCCTTGTATGACGATTGTGAAAAGGAGAAGAACTTTTTCATCGCATTGAGCAACCCTTGCTTTGAGTTTTGGCTGATCCTTCATTTGAGAAAATTGGAGGATATTGCCGATGGTGATAGGGAAAAGATATTGGAAAATGAAAAAGTCAGTGTTAAACATAACTACATTGACCTATATCTTGCAGATTGTATCGGATATGGACGAGGTTACACCAAGAGACCAAAGGCATCGGTTTTTATGCCAAGGGTTAAAGTTGCAATAGAAAATGCGAGGATGATTCGTGACCTTGGCGAGCGTATACCTGGCGGGTTGAGTACTGACGTATATAAACTTGTCGAAAAATTGATAAAATAAGGCACGGCTGCAGTCCATCTCGCTCTCTTGGCTTGCGGAGTGGGCCCCGGTGACGAGGTTTGTGTACAGTCTTTCACATTCTGCGCATCTTCTCATCCGATAACCTATCTCGGCGCAAAACCTGTGTTTATCGGTTCGGAGCCGGAGACGTGGAATATGGATCCTGCGCTTCTTGAGAAGGCAATCATTGACCGAAAAGAAAAAACGGGCAAATATCCGAAGGCGATTGTCCCGGTGGCTCTCTATGGTATGCCTTACAAGATTGACGAGATCATGGCTATTGCAGACAAATACGATATTTCGGTTGTCGAGGATGCCGCAGAGGGCATGGGTTCGCGCTTCAACGGCCAGGTTCTCGGAACTTTCGGCAAGTACGGCGTGCTGTCGTTCAATGGCAACAAGATGATCACGACCTCCGGCGGCGCTCTTGTTTGCCGCAATGCCGAGGATACCAATGAAGTTATGTGGTATGCGACGCAGGCTCGTGATGCCTATCCTTACTACCAGCACACTGCTATCGGCTACAACTATCGTATGTCCAATGTTTGTGCAGGTATCGGTCGCGGCCAGATGACTGTTCTCGATTCGCATATCAAGCATCATCAGCATGTGCAGAAGCTTTATGAGGAACTGCTGGCCGATGTGCCTGGTGTTCATATTCATAAGCAGCCTGCGGATCCGCGCTATGATGCGAATTTCAGGCTCTGCGCAGCGACATTGGACCCTTCTGTTCATGTTCAAGGTCAGGAAAATGCCTACAAGGAGGTCATCAAGACCGCAGTGGGAGGCGCTGCAGGTGTGATTCACGCCGTAGATTGTGCGACGACCGATTGTCAGCCGAACGAAAATGTGGAGGCTCTCCGCGTCTTCATGCTGGTCAAGAAAATCGAGTGTCGTCCAGTCTGGAAGCCAATGCGCAAGCAACCGGTTTACGCAGGTGCCACAGCCTACACCAACGACGTGGAAACCGCTCTCTTCAAGATAGGCTTCTGTCTCCCTGCGGGCCCATACGTAACTGACGATGATGTCCGCTATATTGTAGATTGCATCAAAGAGGCGATTCGGTAGGGGATCTCCACGAATTGCACCTTCTGAACACCAAAATGTCAATGGAGGACGCCGAGTACGTGATAGAGAATTTCGCGTAGATTGTGAAGGAGGTGGCTATCTAATCAGTGAGACCGTGACCATTTTCATCGCGTTTGTAAACAGCCTGTCAATTTTTCGAACAAGTTGGCAGGCTGAATATTATAGAAAAGTTTGGCTAACAGCGCATTACAGCATCAGAGGCGTGCCGACTCCCATACTTACGTTTTCCTGTCGATACCCGTTCACTCTAGGATTGATTTCAGTAGTCACCGGAGGCTTACATTTCTCATTATATCGGCAAATAACAAAAAGCAATTATAAAACTATTATTTTGGCGAGATCTTTGTCTCGGAAGATTTTGTTATCGTCGAGAATCGTACAACCTTTAGTTGCTTCGCAATCTCGCTTTTTACAGAAGACGCAATTCTCGTTGACATTTCTCTCACTTCTCGTTGATTGAATGTCTCCCCCAAAGAAGTTAGAACTGTTGTAATATTATTCATTTTCTTGATAATCGTTATAATAATTGATAAAGAATTGATTATTCAGTTCTGGCTTAAAATAATGCTTCCGCTTCATCCAGATCAAGCCGTCACCTTTAGAAACAAAAACCACATCAACGGGGCCTCCAACAGTTTCTTCTCCTGGAGACATGCGTCTCACGAGAGAAGTCAGAGAGACAAAGCTTTCAGCCATATTAGACATGTCTTCTTTGTCCAGGCTCACTATCGTATCCAATAATGAATCCGTATACTTTTCCTTAAACTGCCCATTTGTAGATTCAATGAAATTTCTTGTCACAGCGTCAAGGTCGAGTTTCAGGATTGCATCTGACGCAGTGGCATTTATGGGTTTAATAATCCTTGCAATTTGGTTGGCAAAACCCGAAAGACTATCTTTAAATGTTTCAGCAAGAACATCATAAAATGAAGGATTTATGCCCCGAATAATGGTCTGAGAAACATCAATCTGCGCAAACGGGATAACAGATGCAACTGTCCCATTCTCTTGGATAATTGTGGGTTTAACAAAATAATAATGTATACGATCCTCTATACCAAAAGATACCGTCAAGGGATATAACGACGGATAAATTTCTGTATCTCCATATCCAAAGAAAACCAATCCCGTAGAGTCTATTGTTTCTAGCACGATCCTAAGGTAATAAAAGTAAGACTCAACAAATAGTTCTTTATGTTTATCTTCTATTAGATATGGTTTTGTGCCCAGAACTTCGTTAATCTCAGAGGATGCAAAAGCTTTGAATTGCTCAAGCGTATAATCTACAAATTCGGGACACAGTTCTGTTCCTGAGGTCTTATTTGAAGACAAACATTCGTTTAATTTCTGTAACACAAAAGAAGTTGCATTATCTTCCCTAAAACCACGGCATTCCCTAGCTTGCCTCTCGACCTTATTGTAAAAGTCTAATATATTGTCCCTCAAATACCGATGCTGAGTTAGGACCTCTGCAAAAAACTTTTGGTCGTGAAGATATTTTATGAAGTCATCGACATACTCGTTTAATTTTGGGAAAGAATGCTTGCCCAGTTTTTTACGATATAACTTGATAATTATATCCCAAGGGGTACCCATAAACGCACTCCTACCATATGTAGCAACGGCAACAGGGTGATACTTCGATAAGGCAAATACTTTGTTCCCTGTATTGACAACCTTATGAGTGTTTCCAAACGTGACCGCACTATCTGCCGCTAACGCGACACCATGTTTATTCAATACTCCAACGATTGCTGTCATTCTCTTGTCTTTTTTTTGCAAACTTACATAAAATTTTCCGATTTTACGCCCGTTTATCATTACTGTCCGGTAAAAGTTCCGGAGGCTTACGATACTGCTAGAAAAGGCTATCATTGACATGAAGGAGAAGGCGGGGCTGTATCCGAAGGCTTGGCTCCGCGTTATGATGCGAATTTCTGGTTTTGTGCGGGTAATGCATTAGTGTGGTGTGATTGTTTGCCATGAGAATGGGAATGCTTCGGATGTGAGGTGGGTGTGAGGTCATGGAATTGACAAGGATATTGGAGTTATAGCATTGACATTGACATTGACAAAATGAAGAGGGCGCTATATGCGTGGGTGATGTCTGGCCTTCCTGCGAAGATGCTCATTGAACTCCGATTCGCACATCTACGCAGAAATTGAAGGGATTGGCAGCTGCTTCGCTCAAATTGAGAGCATTAACGACAAACCCTAAATATAAGATTATTCTATTCTCATCATTCCAGCCAACTGTACGAAATAATCATTTGACCAAATGTCAAGTTTCTTTGGGTTGCGCACGAAAGGCAATACATCTTCTTTCACTTGTTTTATATCAGCTGTTGAGAGACGCTCAATGAGTTTCTCTTTGAATAACGTTGGTGTAATATCCTCATTGTTGAATTGCTTGCACCGTTCTGCTAAATGAGTAAAATCAAGTGGGACATTATGGCGTACATACCATTCAAAATCGTACCAATCACGACCTTTTACTCTGTTCTTCCAGGCACGATATACTAATGCGTGCATCTTGCCTGCAAATAAGTCGGGAAGTGTAAGACAACGGGTCATAAATGAATATGGCTGAAGCAATAGCTTCTGTTCCGTCTTGAAGTTCAACGGTGGGCAAGTATCTACTTCTATCTTTATCTTTATAGATTTCTCTGTTTGGAAAGTCACATCATACACATCGGTATTATCTTTAAGAAATGCCGATTCGACCTTTCCGAAATTCCTCTTGTCTTTTTTCTTTATTTCAACCTCACGGCCTACCATTGTAAAAGCATCAACGATAGCAGGAAAGTATTTCGTAAAATCGAACTTATCATCTTGCGTAAGCAATGAAAAATCCATATCCTCACTGAAACGCTGTAAGCCATGAAAGATTCTCAAGCAAGTTCCACCATAGAAAGCCGCCGACTCAAAAAAGCCTCCGGCATACAAGCCAGCAAGTATCACTTGTTGGTTCACTTCAAATATAGCGTTTCTCTTCTGTTGCTCTGTTGTTAAATCATAACGGGAGAGCATATTGTCGAATATTTCATTTTTCATCGTCTTAAGAATTTTAAAAGTGTCGAAATTGAATCGGCCTTTTTGCCAACTTTTATGTAGTCTTCGAATATGGTTTTATCCATCTTATTGAACTCATCCATATCCATACGAATATCCTGTTCAAGATATGTTTCCACATCTTTCATATAGCGAAGATTGACCTGCGAGGAATTGGCAATCAAATCACACAAAGCCTTTTCCGGTGATGCAATAAGAAAAGCATAATTATCCTTATACATACTCCTTACTCCTATTGGAAATGCTATTTTTGAGATATGTTTGTAGTCATAACAGCCGACCGGAGTTTGAAAGCTACGCGAATGCTTTACCGTCATTGATTGATGAACATATACAGCCTCGGGGATAAGTCCATAATATCGTAGTGCAGTAGACATTGAAATATACGAAGGTGTATAGAGATGATTGGCTATCAACTCACTCGATAGGGTCTTTCCTGAATATTCGGGGTTGATCACATAAAGTCCTCGCTTCAATCTGATGATAATCCCTTGCTTTTCGAGCCAGGTTACTTTCTTGTCAGCAGACTTAAGTTCTGGATATAACGATTCAATGATTGAAGTCGTTACTGGAATGGTTCCTATTTCATTTAATTGCCTGTCCATACTGCAAATATAGTAATATTTTGAACAATAAAAGAAATAATACTTCTTTTTCTGTTCAAAATATTACTACTCGGACAATCTTAAGAAATAGCGACCGCTGCCACATAAGGCTGTTGTTTGTAACAATCACCGAAACACTGACCACACAGCAACTAAACAATATTAACCTTATAGCCGGAGAAAAGGCCCTCAGTTCAACTGAAGTGATGCATCGCTATCAAATATCTTCAACGACTTCAATATCACGCTCAAAGGCAGCCCTTATCAAGAATGATATATTGGATAATAAAGCCGGTGAAATCTCGTTTCAGGACCCGATTTATGCCTATTGGTTGAAGACTGAGTACTTTGCAAAATAATCATAATGTGGCTCTCGGTTTCAGAGCCATTTTTGTACCTTTTCTTATCAAAAAACGGCATTTTTCACAAGTTTTTGTACCGCACATTTTGATATTCAAGAAATTACACTTACTTTTACTTTCCAAAATGGAGGTACAAGCCGAGAATGGTGCTAAATATCACTAACTTACACATTCTCAGATACTTGCCAACCTGTCGGTTGTACCTTTTAGAGCGCTATACTATTGATAATCAACGATGTACACATACTGCATCGGCAAGTAAAGCTAATCATATATACCCAGTTATCCCCAAAACGAAAACGATGAGAGATTTTCCTTTATAGATAGCTTAGGATGTTCAGTTCTCCTATCTCCCATTTCAAAACAAAGGCTGTCCATTATCTAATATGTGACAGCCTTTCTATGAAAGTTTTCTTCAGATAAATATCATACTTTTTTCATAAACTCCTTCGGTGTTTTTCCAAAATACTCCTTATACCTACCTCTGAAGTTTTTCAGATTTCGCATACCCACCATTTCAGCAACCATAGTCACAGAAAATTTTCCGCTTTCCAAAAGTTCCCGTGCCTTCTCCATCCTGATTCTCGAAATCAAATATTTGGGTGCTTCTCCCGTCAACAACTTCCACTTATTATAAAAGGTTGTCCGGCTCATGCACATCCTGGAGGCAATATCATCTACTGTCAAATCCTCTTTATCCATATTCTCCATAATGTAAAGCTTCACTTCATTCAAAAATGCCAGATTGGCATCCTGCTGAGCCCGCTCCATAGGTTTCGTTAAAAAATCTTCTCCAAAAACTTTCTGAAGAAATGTCTTCCGAAGAAAACGGCTATTATTTATCAATATGGATATTTCCACTTTAAGGTCCTCCAGATTAAAGGGCTTACATACAAAGAGATCAGCCTGAGAAGAACAACGCTTTTCCCGCCGTTTCACATCAATGTGCGACCCCATCAATATCACCGGAATAAAGGAGGTGTCCCTCGACGTCTTCAGTTTAGAAGAAAGTTCCTCACCGCTCATACCTTTCAACATGATATCACAAATCACCAAATCCGGATACTCTTCACATATTACCTCCAATGCTTCCTGACCGTCATCAAAGCTCCTCACTACAAAACATTCCGATAAACGTTTCTCAAGATAATCCTTGAATCCCTTGTCATTATCCGCAAGTATCACTAAAGGTCTATCCATATTTTTTTTCTTCGAGAAACCATGGAAAGCCATTTCCGATTCATTCACCTGAAAAGTGTCCGGAATATTTAAGGATGTATCCCCCCCCGAAACCGCACACGAACATCTTATGGGAAATCGAAGCAGAGCCTCCTTTTCCAAAGTCAGTATTTTCCCGTCACATATATTCATCAACTTGTCAAAAAACACACCGCCCATGCCATACTGCTTGCCATGCAGAGGTCGCAGAATAGGAAGCCGCGACGAGTACCATCTGCAACATTTCAGAAATCGCTTGTTGCCTGTATCCTTAATCCTGATTGCCCAGTAATCTCCCTTCAACGAAACCTGCATCGAGAGGTGCGTTTCCGGCAGAGAACACTCGATGGCACTCAATACAAACCGGTCGATAACCGGAGATATCTTTCCCGGATCAAACCAAGCGCTTGCATAGTCAAAATCCGGAACCAAATCCAGCTTCATCTGTAACCCGGCCACATGAGACTGTAAAAAAGACACTTTCTTCCTCATAAATGCGCCGATTTCATGTTCTGCAACTACCAGGCTACCAGAATTGCCAAATAGTCGTTTCAACTCCATCAACGCTATCAAGTGCTGCTCCAGCCCGCCTATATGATGAAGTGCAACAGCCAGTTCCTTCTTTATGTCTTCCGGACAGTTTCCTTCGTAAACTGCCCCTAACGGTGTCTTAATCAAAGAAATGGGATTACGTATGTTTTGAAAGGTATCAATGAAATACTGATTTCCCTCTTTCAGTAAATCTCTTTCTTCACTGATACAGAGTAAATGGAACAAAAGCCAACATAATATACAGATTCCACTAGCCACTATTGGCAGAACAGACCAGGGAACCTTATGATATACGCCGATGGATAGCAGGAAAACGCATAATGACACTACTATTATTATTATCGATAAATGTTTCATACTATTATAAGTTTAAGTAATAATGATTCATACTAATATATACCCGAGTTTTCAGTCAATAGCAGGATAATCCCAAGTATGTCATCAGGAGGCGGTCTAATGGGGGAACGGTAGGTTCCTTGAGTCATCGAATTCACCTTACCAACCCTCGTTTGCTAGAAGAGCCTGCATTTCGTCCACCTGTATTTCATACCCAGCAACTCTCTAAACCATTCATTTCCCATGCCCAACGTATCTTTAAATATCAATACAACATTCCGCTTATCCAAGATAGCTCCAATCAATTATTCTCAAACAAAATAATAGTATAACAAACGGAAAGGCTAAAAAGATGATACCACTTCACACATATTCTTATCATACTCACATATCTTGCGCATGAAACAGAAAGACATTATCTTTGCAGCATGAAACAAGAACTGAAAGAAAACGGAGGATTACCGGCACATATACTCTGGACACTTGCTATCGTAGCTGGCGTGTCCGTAGCCAACTTGTATTACAATCAACCCCTGCTTAATATCATGCGGCATGAATTGGAAGTTTCTGAATTCAAAACGAACCTCATTGCCATGATTACACAAATCGGATATGCGCTGGGATTATTGTTCATCGTCCCATTAGGAGACCTCTATCGACGCAAGAATATCATCCTAACGAATTTCTTCCTACTCATATTTTCCCTTCTAGCCATTGCCATGGCACCGAACATCTACATCATCTGGGCAGCATCACTCATTACCGGCATCTGCTCCATGATACCCCAAATATTTGTACCGATTGCCTCGCAATTCTCACGCCCCGAAAACAAGGGACGGAATGTAGGTGTCGTCATCTCAGGATTACTGACTGGAATACTTGCATCACGTGTTGTCAGCGGATTTGTGGGTGAAGTGCTTGGCTGGCGTGAAATGTACTTCATCGCCGCTGGAATGATGTTACTATGCGCTATCGTTGTATTAAAGGTACTACCGGACATACAACCGACTTTCCAAGGCAAATATTCCGGGCTGATGAAGTCTCTTTTCTCATTAGTAAGAAAATACCCCTCTCTACGAATCTACTCGATACGTGCAGGACTGGCCTTTGGCTCATTCCTTGCCATGTGGTCCTGCCTTGCATTCAAAATGGGAGAAGCCCCGTTCCATGCATCCAGCGATGTCATCGGCATACTAGGGCTCTGCGGCATTGCCGGAGCCTTAACCGCATCTTTTGTAGGAAAATATGTAAAAAAGGTAGGCATACGCAATTTCAACTTTATCGGTTGCGGAATGATTCTGCTTGCATGAGGCTCGCTCTTTTTCTGCGGAAACAACTATGCAGGTATCATTACCGGTGTCATTCTTATAGACATAGGCATGCAATGTATCCAACTCAGCAACCAGACCAGTATTTTCGACATCTACCCGTCTGCCTCCAATCGGGTAAATACGATTTTCATGACCACTTACTTCATCGGCGGCTCTTTGGGTACCTTCCTTGCAGGAAGCAGTTGGCAGACTTGGGGATGGAGTGGCGTGGTCGGCACCGGCGTTATTTTAACAATAATATCGTTGTCCATCACCCTTTACAGCAAGAAATAACAAGGATACTATCATTTTTCCAAGCAAACGCAAAGATTTGATAATTTTTATTTGTCATGCAAAGGATAAGGAAGATATTGAACAGAATTGTTATACCTTTGTCGCATCAAACTATAAACGACAGATTGATAATAGATTCGTCAACCAAGCATAGTCAAAAACAACCCTATGAATTCAGCAAAGAAAATACCCTCTCCACTCGTTTCTCTATTTCCCATCGCTTTTCTCGTAGGAATGCTGTTCGCCACCATCCATACTTTCGGAAGTGACGCCTTGAGTGGAGGAAGCCAGATTTCCCTGCTTGCCACCACTGGTATGTGTGTCTTTATCGGCATGGCTTTCTACCGCATCCCTTGGAAAGATTATGAACTTGCCATCACCAACAACATTTCAGGTGTTGCCACAGCTATCATTATTCTATTGATTATCGGTGCTTTGAGCGGCACATGGATGATAAGTGGGGTGGTACCTACCCTTATATATTATGGTATGCAGATTATCCATCCGAATTTTTTCCTTGCTTCTACCTGCATTATTTGTGCATTGGTATCAGTAATGACGGGAAGTTCATGGACCACTATCGCCACCATCGGTATCGCCCTTTTGGGCATAGGTAAGGCACAAGGTTTTGAAGAGGGATGGATAGCCGGTGCCATCATTTCGGGAGCCTATTTCGGAGACAAAATTTCACCGTTATCGGATACCACAGTCCTTGCCTCATCCGTAACGGAAACACCGTTATTCAGCCATATCCGCTATATGATGATCACCACCGTCCCCTCTCTCCTCATCACCCTTGTCATCTTTACAGTAATGGGACTCACACACGAAACGAACAATACACAACAGATCGCGGAATTTACGGCAGCATTGGACGCCAAATTCAACATTACT